>Ga0268261_10002858_pt1 | contig 12505 bp, 5 predicted proteins | sample TergutNc150P1_FD_190353 | JGI IMG/M metagenome (GOLD analysis project Ga0268261, IMG submission 190353) | Nasutitermes corniger P1 segment gut microbial community from laboratory colony in Florida, USA - Nc150 P1 (SPAdes) (version 2) | ecosystem: Host-associated > Arthropoda: Insects > Digestive... | reverse complement strand
TAATAGTAAGCTTTAAATGTTGTGGCACTTGTAGAAAATTTCCATAATTACGAGGGGCGGCTGATAAGTAATGCACACAGTGAAATATCTAGATAAAGAGACCATGTATTTAAACAAACAAAAGTAGGAAGTAAAGTACAATATTTTTGCTACAAATTGACATACTTATTTTTCGACATAGTCGCCTTGTCGTTCAATACATTTTTCCCAATGTAAAACTAGTTTACGCGTGCCATCAATGAAGAATTCAGGAGTTCTTTGTTTGATCCATGATGTCACAGCTTTCTTCACTTCATCATCTGAGGTGAAATGAGTCCCCTTGAGATCCCTCTTGAGGTGAGAAGGAAATCGAAATCGCTTGTCGCCAAGTCAGGGCTGTAGGGCGGATGGGAGAGAACCTCAAACTTCAGCGTCTCCAGAGCATCAGTCGTTGCGCGAGCAGTGTGCGGTCTTGCATTGTCATGCAGCAACAAAATCAGCAATGTTGACCGCGTAACTCGACACACCCTCCGCCGTAGGTTTTTTATTGTTTCAATGTACCGAGCTGAATTGACATTATTCCCAGCTTCCAAAAATTCTGTCATGTAAACTCTTTGTGAGTCCCAAAAAAACAGTCAAAAGAATCTCGCCGGCAGACGGCACTGTTTTGAATTTTTTCGGGCGAGGAGATGAAGTGTGCCTGTGTTGCGTGCTCAGTCATTTTTCTTCAGGGTCAAAATGATGAATCCATGACTCATCCCCAGTAACAATATTCAAAAGAAATTGATTTCCCTCTTTGCGATAGCACTTCAAAAGTTCTTCACAAAATTCAACACTTTTTTTTCTTTTCCGGCGTCGTCATGCGTGGCACCCATCGAGAACAGACTTTTGTGTAGCCAAGTAAACCAATGATATAGCCCACTCTTTCTTTAGACATTCCTAGCCTACCTGCTATCTGCTTCTGGGTGATACGGTGGTCATGCTTGATCAGTTCATCAACCTGCTTTTGATGCTTGTCATCTGTCACGGAAACCGGCCTTCCACTGCGAGGTTGGTCAACAATATTGGCACGACCTGGTTCACATTCACAAAATTTAATGGCCCAACGATTTACTGTACTGTTAACAGCGTTTTCACCATATACAACCTGTAAACGGCGATGAATTTCATCTGGCGTTACGTTTTCAGCACTTAAAAATTCGATCACCGCACGTTGCTTCAATCTCGTTGACATACCACCATAACACGACTCCATGTTAACACGCACTGTTTTAGGACTGGTGTAGAGAAAGGAATGAAACTTTGCACCGCTGTGCAGGAGGGTTGTGGCTACAAGGAAACACTGCGCGCGCATTGCTACTTTGCTCCGTTGGCAAAATATTTCACTGTGTGCATTACTTATCAGCCGCCCCTCGTATAATCCATATCAAACCTACGTTCATTTATGAGATGATGCAGCATAAAAATTAATTGTACCTAATTATCTCAAATGCCATCTTACGTTTTTGGAAAGAGGGAAGACATGCAGTGCTAAATCTGGTAAGCAGAGTGCATGCAACAAGTCACTTTGTAGCCCAAAATTCACGCACAGACATAGTGGAATTCCACTTCTCAGGTTGTTTTCGCTGCACATTTACCCACAAACAGGTGTCAATGTAGTAATGTTTGTTTGCAGTTTGTCCTTGTGGAATAAATATGTATGCACAACTCTGGTAATGTTGAAAAAAACAGTAAGCATGCTCTTCACATTTCAACAAACTTATCTTCACTTTTTGGGCATGGAGATGATGGGCTCTTCCAGAGAGATAACTGTTGGTTGGCTTCTACTTTATACCCCTAAACCCAAGTCTCATCACAATTATTTTCAAAAGGAATTCTGGATCTCTTTCCAACTTTTCTTGAAGGTCTTGGCACATACTGAAACAATTCTCCTTCTGCTCCTTACTCAGCATTGGGAGCACAAATTTGGTGAAAGTCCAATGCACCATCAGATTGTCTTTCAAAATGCTCTGAACTGATGAAAATTAAATCACCAACACATTAGCAAATTCATGGAGAGTGATTTCTATGTTTTCAAGGACAAGTTCCTTCACTCAACCCATTGTTTTGCTCATCAATGAATGCCCCAAGTATTCGGCATCTTCAATGAGGATCACACTGCTTTTAAACTTGGAAAATCACTCAAAAACTTGTGTTCTTCCCATTGCCCATTCTCCAAAAGTTTGAGTAGCATTTCCCCCTCCACTGCAAAGTAAAATTTGATGCAGACATGCTGTTCCTTCAAGTCTGCCATTTATAGGTGCACCAGAATTCCAAATCAAATGACAAATGTTTGTACTTAACAGGACACTATTCTGCAATCACATATGCTGCAGTTATTCGAAACAGGATATGACTCAGCGCGCTCTACTATATCTCCATCTAGCAGCAGAAATTTGTGCTAGCAGCAGTAGTGTCACCTTGTGGTCAGTCTGCAAACCATTGATCACACCATGTCCATTTGGGTACCAACACTATATCCAAAAGAAATACACCCACTCACTGCAAAGCCACCATACAGCCAAATAACATAATACTATTTAATTTTCAGTCTCATCTTCTTAGAGTTTTTGAAACAAACAAGTTTCTGTGTAACTAGTATTACTTTGTTTCTAGACTATCACCTTAGTGTTCCAAACAGGACACAAAGTTTCAGGAAGTGAACCTGCTTCAGTCGTCAGGTCCTCTGTTCAGAATACTTGCCGAGCTTGTGGGATGAAGTATTAACTCTTATGACGCTTACATGGAAAGTGCTCATTGCAAATCTTGTATGGACCACTGACTATGCTGAATCTACTTTAATGCACACTTTCATAAGTTAATGTTCATCTAATCCCACCTTATGTACCAGAAGACTAAACATCCATTTTAAATTCTCAACCTTAGTTCCTGGTTTTAAAGCTTTAATATCACTTTTCCATTTTTCTATGAGACAATAAAGTTTTAGTAATTCAGATTCCTCCCTATATGCGATGTTTATCACCAACACAACATAAAAATTCCCATTAAAATCTACTGTAGCAAGGGATTTTTTAAAAATGGAGTATATTTTGATCACCTGTCACATAAATTCAAAAGATGCAATTCTGCATCAGCTTAATTTTCAAAATTCAGCATTTATTATAAGCCATTTATAACATTTTTATTTCTGCACCAATTTTATTCAAGCCTGCTTCAGTAGTGATGACAACTTACTTCCTGTCATAATATATATTGCTCTGCCAGTTGTTCTAAAGTTGCATGCATCTTATGTATTGAAACCTCTGCATCTTGCTATTTACATCATTTTCCTTCCTAATGTATCACCAGCCATTTCTGTTCTGCTGCCACATCGGTTCTTCTTAATGCCATGTCTCTTGTCCTCCACAGTTCTTAATGCCATGTCTCTTGTCCTCCACAGTTCTCATCATATACCTATGCAGTTTAAAATGCTGTCTATGCAATTATTTTAGACTGTTTTCTAAATCTCTCTTCATACTGACCTGGAATTTAATTTTTTATGCACATTTTCTTAAGTTGTGAAAAGCAACTATTAGCTTAATCACGCCTGTCTGTCTGCACGTATCAACTCGGCTCCCACTGGACACATTTTTGTGAAATTACTGACTTTTATAAATATCTGTCTTGGAAGCCCTAATATGTTTAAAATCAGACAACATCAGGCACTTCACATGAAGGAATAAGTATGTTCCTATTGCCTATTCTGTAGTTTGACAAAAATGTAAAGGGAACCCATTGTTGTTTCCACGGCAACACTCAACAATTTCATATTGTTGACAGTGACATGTGGCTCAGTTAATACAAAGGGCACACTGCTGTTTTTTCATGGCAACACTTTCAACACCTTTCCATTGCTGACAATGACACACCATAACTCTGTTGAACAGAAAACATTGCTACATTTCCCTGGTAAAACCGGTTAATCAAATACACCACAATGTTATATTATACATACGCTGCCTATCTTGCTATATGTAACACAACATCTGTGTCATGTTCTCCATGACTATCATCTTCTTTTTGCACACATTCAACTTGTTCACATTCCAAAATTTTGTATCTTCTTTGCAGTATAGGCATTTTTTCTCTTTGTATACAGAGGTCTTCATGCAGCACTGATGTTCCATCTAGACTTCTGTGTGCATTTTCTTCTTGCTGCTGTCTCCACCACTCTTCTTGTTCATGTATTTTGTTTGTTTTCTGTACCACTTCCTTTCTTTCTTGTGTTCTATGCTCTTCCTCCTGCTCATAAGTTTTACTCAGTCTTCCTTGTTCAGCATAATTATTAATTTGATTAAACTGCCTCTCATTTCGTTGCCGTTTTACATACTTATTCATCTGAATAAGGCACTTCTGTTGTTCCTCTGGTGTTTCTCTTTTTCTTCTCAAATTTTCTAATTCTCGCCGTTTGCGCTTCCGTTCTTCACGTTGTTCTAGGGTTTCATTTGCCCTTCTTTGCTTCTCATAATTATTCATCTGCATGAGCCGCTTCACACGTTGATCCAGACTTTCATTTGCTCTTCTGTTCCTGGCATATATATTCATTTGACTGAGGCGTTTTTGTCTTTGCTCTGGAGTTTCATTTGCTCTCCGATGTCTTGCATACAATCTCATTTGGTTCAAACGCTTTTGTCTTTGCTCTGGTGTTTCATTGCTTCTTCTTTGTCTCATCAATTCTTTCCACTTTTCTCTCTTGTTGCATAAAAACCATTCATTCTCATTGATGGGTTCACAGTACACTGTATGGTGATTGGGCATCTTTTCACGTGCTTCCAATATGTCTGCCATCTAAGAAAAATAAAAATCATACTGTTATTTCTAGGATTCTAGAATTCTATATTGTGTGGATCTTACGAAGGGGTTGCCAACATTTTTGGCCAATAGGCAACTAGGAGAAGCATGTAATTTCTGCTGTTAAAAGACTAAGTAAATAACTCCCTAACTACCTACCTTCCTATTATTATTATTTTTCAACTACGCACTGCAGCCTTTAAGGCTTATTGTGCGATCTGGGTTAGGTGTTCCAACTTTCGCCACCAGGCATCTCCACACGTGTCACCACGCAACAGCACCCATCGGCGGAAGGTGGAACTGTGGTCGAAAAATGTCCGGTAATTTTGCCCAAATGCCGACTTCCACGTTACATTTAGGGATCTTTTACATGCCGTAAAGCTACGACATGGGACCGACAGCTTTACTTCCCCTCCAAAAGAAAGGCATGCTGAAGATTTTTTCACCCCAAAAATCCGACAGCTTTGGTCGGGTGCGAACTCGCAAACTTGGGTACCAAAGGCAAGCACACTACCTCTGGGACCACCGAAGCCGCTACTTACCTTCCCAACTCAGTGAGTGACTGGCTTCCTAACTGACTAAATAACTCACTAACTAATTAACTATATATCTAACTAATTAACTACATGGAACAGGGTCCCTTCTGTGAAGATAATTGTTCCTTGGCTAGTCAAGATATTCCCCAAACTTTATGGTACTTGAAGGTTCACCACCATGTTCACAAGAAACCACCACTCAGTGCTATTGTGAGCCAGATCACTCAAGCCCAGACCCTCCCATCCTATTTATTTAACACTCATTTTAATATTATTGTTTCATATATGCCTGTGCCCTGCAAGTTATCTAATTCTTTCACATATCACCTCTAAAACCCTATAAACATTTCTGTTCAGCTCCATGTGTGCCACACAACCCACCCACCTCACTCTTCTTCATTTTATCACCCAAAAATAATCTCTACTCATACCATTATTATTCTGTTATTGTTATCATCCTCATCACAGACTGTGAGAAAAATGGCACAAGAAAGCTATTTATCACTCATAAACATTACTTAATCTAGTCAGCAAGATCAGAGCACAGATGATAAGATAGGCAAGGCACAACTCAGAGAAATAAGAAAAACACAGAATATATTGGATAAAGATCTTATGAAGCAGACTCTTTGGGAAAACTTAGCTTAGGTGGGAGGAAAACATTACAAATGAAAAAACAGAACACGGACTGTGAACTCAACTGAAACAATATGCCATAACACAATAATGACGGACATTTGTACTAATTATAGAAACAAAAGGTTACATAAAAAGTTGAATTTTATCGTGGTAGCTTAACCATCTGATTCTTTATATTTCTACAGCACATGTGTACTGCACGTCTGTTAGAAAATTACAATAATATCAGAAAAGATCACTACATCAGAAAACATTTAGCAGTGGTTTCATTTTCAAGTGAGTCCCCCACATGCTTTGAGAACTGTACAGAAGTCTTGAATGGGACATTTTGCTGTGGGAAAAGTAAGTTACAGACCAAAGTACCACAGGTGAAGTAACGCACTACTATATGCTAGATAAGGATACCCACAGCAGAGATTCCAAAATAATAATTCACCTGATTTTCACATTTCCACGTATTGTAATTGGGTGGACACAACAGGTCTTGTTGTTTCAGACCTGCACTCTCAGACCCACAGTGCGATTGAAGTGCGTCGGACTCCACCTTAGAGACCTGCAGAACAAGTTGCAATTTAATGGATTACGATCTAAATTGAGAATAAATATAACTCAAGGTTCTCACATTGATGAAGACTCTAGGTTTCAGGGATATGACACCATGTCAATTAGTAAAGAGGAGTTTATTGCCTCCATCTTACATTTATACACACTACAGCACAAACAAAAACCCAAGGCTGATGTGCAGAAACAGTTTTAAATAAGAGTGTCTAATGAGTAATGTTGTGATAGAGCTGGGTCAGCTGTGAGCTATATGTTGCACAGTTTCCACCAGTCGACAATAGCAATGCAACTCAAACACATTTACTAAAATACAGCCCTTTCAATCATTGCCATTTTTATATGCACATACCTATACTTACAAGTAACTGTCTTTTGCAGCAGATTCCAAATTATTAACTCTTTCCGAGCATACCACTAGCGGTATCCCACAGGAAACTGTCAGAAGACTCACTAAAGGAACACATTTAAAGTCATGCCATCCCTTCATTTGCTGCTATGGGCAAGTCAATATCTTTCAACGTTCTTCCTTCTCTCTTCCAGGTAATCTTTCAAGTGGGCACCTATGAGGAGTTCTTTCATGATTTCTACTACCCAGTTTAGTACTGTACATATCTCATGTTCCAAACAAACAGTAGCACCCAGCACTCTTTTGGAAAGATATGGAGGCTGTGTAGTCTTACACAAATCATATAACCATCTACCAAATTATACAATATCGCATTCCCGAAGACCACAGTCTTTAATAACTACCAGTGACATAACCTCAAACCTCACACATAAAATGGTGTAATTACTTAATACTCAAGATCCTCTTCTCTCAGCATGAAACTATTTCCATACACCATACCAAATTACTGCATCAGAACCAACAAATGATTCATGCAGCAACACATCTACAGAAATGCCAGTCCTAGTGCCCCCTCACCTTAATTTCAGTCTTCATTTCAGCGAAAGACACTGGTACTGACATCAATTTCTGATGCACATTGGTGAACTGAAACTGGCTGTATGTTTCTGAAGTCTCAGAGTCTGATTCTGGTTCTATCTTGGCTAAATTCATCCTGCAATAAAAGAACCAATTACTCTCAAAGTCAAGGCTTGTTCATTATTAAAGAATGTTTGTGAAATTATAAACCATCGTTCTGAGAAAATGCATGGCCAGATACCTAATTTAACAAATGCTTCTTCTTAATGTGTCCAGAGTCCGGTAAAATATACTTACATTTAAAATAGGGCAAATGGCAGAATTTGCAATCAGCTGACGCGTTGACTGCGAATTTGAATGAAGCGGAGATTACTATTGTCGCGCGACTACCTGATATTACAGAGTAAGATAAGCAGGTTTGACTGCGTAAGTCAATTACATTGACGTAACCTATGACAGGTAATGGATGTGAGGTTAGGTTAGTATGCACATAGTGCATGCTGCTTCTCACTCGGCCGTGATGTGTGGTTGCCCTAAACTGTACTAGGGCCAGAAGGGTTTCAGGTTTCAGTTCCAGTTCTTTTGTCCTTCCTAAATCACCTGCGGCGAAGATAAAATTCGGGTTATTTGGGACTCTAGCTGTTGTGCGGCTTAGTCAAGTACTCGAAAAACTTCAATAACGACAACTTACTTCCCGATGAAACGATTTCTGACACAAGCCAGCGTTCTGATCATACTTGACTAACCCTGGAATAGTCCCAGTCGTGGAAGTGGCCCCATTTCTCTTTGTTGGCCCTGGAAAACTGGCAACTGATCAACCATCTTCAATTCGCAGTTACCGCCACCAGAGTGCAGGCCGTTCACTTTGCATTCCTTTCGGAAGTGGAGCTCTAGTTAGTTCGTACATGTTGCCGCCTGGGGCGCGCAGAGCACCACGAATGAAAGTGCTACGTCATCCGAGGTGATGTGCACGCCACGAGCAAAAATGTTATGGGCGGCAAGTATGTAGAAGTATGGTCAGGCGAGATCTACGATCTCAAACGACGACGAACAAGCGAAACCGATATATGGAAGTAGGACCGGAAGGCAATTGCAAACCACTCCTGTACAGCTAAACTTGCTTAGAAAATCCTCCGCAGGATCACCAGGAGTCTAAGCAGACTCGAGGAACTGCTACTACTAGTACTACTGCTATTACCGGAATGACCTAAAAGATGGCAGAATGCATTCTTGGACTTCTAAATACTGTACAAGAAATCTTGCTACCTCCGCGCACAGTGCCTGTTGTCATGATCTCACTCCTGTTAAGGAACCTGTGCTTATTTACAGCTTTAACTTGATTACCTTCTGCCCAGTATCCACTACGCTGTGTGTAATCACCAACAGACAAACCACACACACAACTGCACACAGAGCAACTGTTTGTTAACAACCATAACAATTGTTTGGCGATCAGGAAGCAATGTTTTAAGCATTTTATGGTGTTTTAGTTATGTTTTAGCAAAATTATTGGGGGGGGGGGTTTGGGTTGATGTTGTGACATAATTTTTCCCACTTAAAATAGTGGGTAGTAGGTTACCAGTCAGTGTTTTCGCACAGAACGCCTGGTTTTCAGTAATGGATTATTTATGCTAAGCGGAAGATGGATATATTTGTTAATAACATAAGTGATTTCAGGCTTCTGTCTCGCAGTGTAAACGAGATCTTTGCTGTTCTGGGATGCTACACACCATACATTGGTAGTTAGTTACCAATGTTTTGGGACAACATTTCAGTCCCATCTTCAAGGATCTTGACCGGAAGAATTTCTTCTTGGACTGCCAATCTATGCTGCGTTAACATGCCAGAACAGCAAAGATCTTAATATTATAAATTCACTTGCAGAGAAGAAAGTGTCAGTTAAGTGTGACTTAACAGGAGTTCTTTTCAATGTTACTTAAAACAGGTAAAAATCTGTGTACACATTTTTAATTTTGAGTGGCAAGGTCTTCACAGCTTTCCACTAGCAGAGTATGTTTTCTTCCAACACTGTTAAGATTCACAGTAACTAGTCTCTGAAAATCATGCTTTGTCTCATACTGACTGCATCAACTTGCAAGTTATCTGAACGACATCTAAACTGTTAATTACAAACTGCATCAGATCCTATTCTTAAAGAATTTTATAGTTTTCATCAAAAGAATGGCTTTACTGTATTTCTTATGCACATGTGACAATTTATAGCATAAAGACAGGTTGACACATGGTGTTGGAAAAATGATTTAATATCAGTGTAAGCATTACTTATACAAATATTCCAATATCCACATCGATTCATATCCACACTATTTATTCATCCTGCACATAAAACCTGCTCAGTTCAAATCTTGGCTGGAACACCAAATATCCTAACTGAGATTTTCCATATTTTTCTGCAGTCCCTCCAGTCAACACCAGGACAGCAACTTAAATTAGGTCATGAGTGCTTCCTGCCAAATTCTTTCCATTTTATTATTCACTATTATTACTAACAGCATTGTAAATTACATTAGAAATAAATTATGTGCTCAGAATATTTAAATAAAGTAGAGATACATAGCAATGCTTACTGTGATATACCATAATCAAAAACAGTTACAGTACAGTTCTGTTTACTTTAATTGATACAATAGTAACATTTTTGTAATGTCAGCGTTCTTCTAATCTTGCCTTCCGTCCCAGAAGATCATGAACCCATTTTACAGCATCTGACCAACAGCACTCTGAAGCATACGTCCTACAACTCTAATATCATTCTTCCATTTTTCTATGTGATAACATTGCAGTAATAATGCTACTTTATCCATGCAAGGTACATATATCCAAAAACAAAGCAGAACTTCCCATCATGTAACGCTGTGAAAAAAAAAAAAAACACTTTAAATTGAAAGTAATTACCCTCAATTTAAAGTGTCAATTTGTTAATCATAAATCACACATTTTCTAAAGTGATCATTCATAAAATGAGAATAAGAAATCTCTGCATCATCAACAGTGACAAATTAAGAAGTAATTAAATATATTTCATAATATCTTACATCTGTACTACTCTTCATTTTACTTCAGTGTGCCCCACTCTCTGTTGCAATTTTATTTTGCATCATCTCTTTCGTTCTTCAGAATGTTCTATGTATCACTTATTCTGGGTGTGTACAGTAGTGCAGTTGGTTGAGGCACTGGTACTTTTCATTGACTTAATCCTTCCGGCTGTACTATGGCTCCAGGATCGACTCGGCCTCAAAAAGAAATAGGTACCAGGGGCATCTCCTGGGGTTAAGGCAGCCAGTACATAGGGCAGACAATACTGCCCCCTTCATTTGCCAATTGTCTACAAATTCTGGGAGTCTCAACCTCCTGGAGCCCTAAGGGCCTATCCAGGCCTGTACAGAGATAGCCTTACCTTTATCACTTGTTCTATACAATGTCACCCTTGCATCTTGTTCTTTTCACCCCATTTCTTGCTGCTGTACACACCAGTCTTACTTTTGTTCTGCAGTCATGTAAGTACCTTGTAGTGCAAACTTTACTTGACACTCTCGACAGTGCTCTTCACATGTTTCACAAGTTTCATCTCTTCTTCTTCATACATCTGTTTCTTGCTGTTCTTCCCACCAACCTTATCATTGTTCTCTGCAGTGTTCACTTTTCCTGTTGTCTCATTACCTCATATTTTTGTTCACAAGTTTCACTAAATCATTTTGTCTGGAAAAATTAATAGGCCAATGAAGCTACCTTGCACTTCACTTAAGATTTTCAGTTCCTTTTTACTGTTCTTTGCCTTTGTTGCTCCTCTGGTATCTGGCTGTGTATTCTTAAGCTTGCCATTTCTCGTCGTTTTCGTTGTCGTTCTTCACGTTGCTCTGGAGTTTCACTAGCTCTTCTCTGCTTTTCATAATCATTCATTTTACTGAGTTGTTTCAAGCGCTGGTCTAGACTTTCATTTGCTCTTCTCTGCCTGGCATAAATATTTTTCTGATTGAGGCGCTTTTGTCTTTGCTCAGGAGTTTCATTTGCCCTCCGATGTTTAGTGTATTGTTTCATTGTGTTTAAACGTTTTTGTCGCTGGTCTGGTGTTTCATTTTTTCTTCTTTTTCTCATTAGTTCTTTAAATTTCTCTCTCTTCTTATGTAAAAGCCATTCACTTACATTCATGGATTCACTGTATAAAAACTGTTGATCAGGCATCTGTTCATGCATTTCCAATATATCTTTTACCTAAGAAAAAAGTAAACATCATATTGATATTTCTAGGATATATAAAATTCTACAAAGAATCCATTACAGAAATACAAGTCTTCTAGAATGTTAAGTGTAAGTTGAGTGTAGGCATGTGTGTGGAAACTGGTTTCGGGTTATGGGTGCTTACGTCCGTGAAGTAGTATCTTCTATTCACAAATGTCCATGACATCTTGTGGCATCTTGAGTCTCAGCCAGGGCACCAAATATAGCACTGAGGTTTTCCATGGATTTCCTCAGGCCCTCCATGCAAATACAAGGATAGTGCCTCAACTAAGCTGAATCTCCTTCGTTCCAAATCCTCTCCAGTTCACCATGTACCAATCACCCTACTACTGACACCGTTTTTGAGATGCTGACAGCATTGTAAACTAAACCACATTATTGAGCACAATAACAAAATTTGAAAATCCCCAGTGAAAATAGTCCAAGAGTCTCTGACACTGAAAATGGCATGAACATAAAGAACTAATGACCAAAACCTTGCTGACGTCCCCATTTTTATGAATCCTTTGGCTTTGCAAGTAAATTGGTGGATTTCAGGGAGTGGGAAGGGAAAATTCAATAAACAGCTTGCCCTCACACATCACACATACACGCATCAAAGCGCTATATAGCTGTGGGCTGTAAAGGTAGGTCCCATCATTGACACATTGTGGGTGACGACTTCAGTTGTCCTTCAGTTTACTCAGCATTGCACTGTGCAAAGACTATACTAGTCTGATGTCAAAGGGTTAAAGTAATTATGTGTTATGAATTTGCTCCTCCACAACAGTTAACT
>Ga0268261_10002857_pt1 | contig 12507 bp, 13 predicted proteins | sample TergutNc150P1_FD_190353 | JGI IMG/M metagenome (GOLD analysis project Ga0268261, IMG submission 190353) | Nasutitermes corniger P1 segment gut microbial community from laboratory colony in Florida, USA - Nc150 P1 (SPAdes) (version 2) | ecosystem: Host-associated > Arthropoda: Insects >... | reverse complement strand
ATTGCAGTCAATTGAAGAATACACTGTAGCATAAACAGCTGTGTTCCTACCATGCTGGTAGCCACTTACAAGAATTTGTTCTGCTTCCTTCAGTTGCCGCTGAAGTTGCTGGATGTACTGGTCTTGCCTTTCAACTTCCCTTTTCAATGCCTCCATCTTGTGATTAATTTTTGCTTGTTCGTTTGCCAGTTTCAGGGCCTCCTTCAGTTCACTGTCCTTAGCAACCAGTAACTCAGTAATTAACAAATGCTCAGAACTTGATAGTTTCTGATGTTTTTGTGCAATGGTGTTTTCAATTAATTCCCTACAACACACAACAACAACTTACATTCTCATAATACTAAAAAGTTACTGTTTTGCCTTGTTACTGGATATCTAATGCCACAGTGACATAAACAATGTAGTATCTCGAATGCAGGAACCTGGGGGCACTGTGACCACACTCGTGCACAATACTAAATACATTGAGCCAGAAGTTTCATTGTTTTGGGCTTTAATGAAGTCATTTCCAAACAAATATGCAACTGTTACTTAAAACAGTGTGCAATATTTATGCGGGCAACTGCACAGGAGACACAGCCAGCCGCATAAAAAACGAAAGGAACTGGGTTCTTTCTGGAACCAGAAACGGTAACTGCAACTCTAAACATTCCACGTTTCCAGGTAAAAACGCTTTCAAGAGCTCGGGTGATAACTGCTTCGAAGAATAGGAACATACTGAATAAAGCACAAGAAACAAGGCGGAAGCACAGTGATCGTGGCATATTTGCAAGGGCGGACTAAAGGAATCCACAAACGAATCCGTCAGGATAGCCGGCCTCCGGGCTGAGATTTGAACTCGGGCCCACCCAATCATGAAACTGGCATGGTTTTTTTTCTGGGACATACACTCGAAGTTCTTAAAGTATTAACATAATCGCTCGCAAATGGAAAGTGAAATTATTAGCGTCATAAGATGTGTGAATAATCACTTACTTTGAAATTAATTCTATATCATCAATTAAAGCAAGAAGTCTTTCACCAGTGCTCACATTGTTGAACGCCATGTCTCGTTTTATTTACATTCCTCTTTCGCTGGTTCTCACGGCCATAGATTACTAAAGTTCCCGGTTACCACCGGCAACATGAATTTCCCTGATCCACACAGCTGACAGCAGTGTATTGCTCCGGAATCAACACAGCTGCAATACTCTGAAATAAGTACAACACGCTCTTCGAGTAGAGCTGATAAAATCGTACGAATCTAATGATTAAAAATTGTCCAAACGGATTAAACGTATATAAAAATATTACAGAAGTGAATATAGCCGCCACATTTATTAGAAGATTACTGTTGAATTTTGGGTTAATAACTGTTCTCCACTTTGTTGCAAACTACTTATTCACCATGCCCACTATGTGTGTGTGAAATTTGTGTACCTCCAACATTAATCTTGATATGATTGACGTCGTATCCACGCAGTTCTGTTTGAATGTCGTTACGGAACAAAATTCACCATTGTGTCAAGAAGATACAGCATATTTGAGCCGCAGCATTCGTTTTGTGTGTAATATGTTTTAAATGTATACAGATATATTACTGTAAAAATGTGATTGTCACAAGTTCAGTCGTTTGTAATTCTCATTCTGTAGCTAGGGAATGTAAAAGCCGTTATGTTGGTGTACATGGTACATATCAATTTTGAATTTCGTCTGTGGTGACTCATCTGTTTGACAGGCTTTGAAATTATGCATTATCCGTTGGTATTACAATAACGGAGGGTGTTTGTACGCGCCTGTTTGATATATACATATAATGAGTGATGAAAACATTAGGAGGAGAGTAGTTAATAGTTTCCGAAAAGCTATTGATTTCGAGCAACAGAATAACAATGTGGTGAGTGGGTACTCAGAGTGAACATTTGTTTAAATTAACACATACACCCACTTTGGGTGATTCCGTAAGTTCGTATGTTAATGATCATGTGTTTGAAGTGCCAGTTCATTTCGTGCGATTTGCTTGTTTCAGGAGGCATATCGGAATTATTTAGAAGGGCTTGCTCTTGTAGCTGCGGCCCTCCAGCAAGATGCAGACAGTAGTTGGTCTCTTGGAAATCCATTCCTTACTCCCAAAGAAAGAATAAGTCTTATCGGATTTGCAAAACAGAGTGTTGAGCGTCTTGTAGTACTTCTTGAGAAGCAGGGTATGACTGTGATTGAAAACATACTGTTTGAGGTTCTCTATAATTTGCAAGTTTTAATGAGCCATGTTGGGTATAATGTCAGGAGAGAGGACAAATTAGAAGCTGTATGTTCGATATCCTGTTTTGTGACAATAATATAGATACTTAATACTGTCTACACAACTCCTTAGTGACATTATGTATTAGTAGATGATTAAGGTTTATCGAAACGTGTTGCCGAATAATAATATATAATAAAGAAAAATCACCGAGTAGTTGTGTCTCTGGTAGTATGTCTTTGTTTTATAATGAATTAGAATGTGTCGACTAAATATTTGAATAATTGTAGCACACACCAACTTGAGTCATTGTCATGGTATGAGTTTTAGATTGTAATACTATACCCTTCATTCTATATCATTCTTTATGGTAAAAACAATTTTTTTTTATTCCTGTCCCTTCATTGTTCCATGTTAGTATTTGTATTGTTCAGGGGAGTAAATGGGGTAGACACCATTGATCTAATTCCCGAGCTCTTTCAGGAAGTCAGTTCTGTAGTCTAAAGCAGCTCCCAACACTGAGATGAGTATCCATGAGCAATTATATATTTATTATGTCAGAGTTGTAATTAATTTGTTTGTAATACATGTTCATCATTCCATGGGATTTTAAGTTGAAGCCTGAGAGTCTGCCTTGATCTTTAACCTGTTCCGAAAACCTACAGAACAATTGTGTGAAGAACACTAGTGTGGAAACAGTTTTCAATACACTGCCTTCTCATTCTCATTTGTTAGTATTTGGTTTATTTCATCTATTAGGGCTACTTTTACATCAAGTATTTTTTTCTTTGGGACCAGAGAAATATTCTCTTGAAGACTACATACATGTCTTTTTAGACAAATGAATCCTGTTATTTTACAGACCTTATCCATTGAGGACAGGTGACAGCTCAGTGAGTGTGGTGACTAGGGTATGAGCTGGATGGTCAAGAGTTTGTGGTGTGATTCCTGCACAGGCATGCAAGTTTTTTTCTCCCCTTGGGAATGCCGAAACTGGGTCTTGGGCCTACCCAGTCTCATATTCAATGGATAGCACAGGCAAAGTGGTCAGGCTACAAAGCTGCAAACTCACCATCACCTAGTGTCAGCTAGGGGTATCTTTATTTCCTCACATGCCTTTATGGCAGGCATAGGGTTGTTACTTGTTTCTTGTGAACATGAATCCTGCATGGAATGGGTCATAAGGTACAATCGTAGTATTAACCTGAACAGACTGAGGCAAAGCATGAAGCATCTGTTATGATGGTAACATAGTTGCATTGAAACCATTTTTGTTGAATGCGAGTTTAGTGTTATGCTAACTTGAGCTTATTATTTAATGAAGTTGTTTTGGAAATCAGCAGGTATGAAATTGTTGAAGATATTGTTAGCTATAATTCATGTATCATATATAGCTTATTTTCACTCCCACACTTTTTTTTTAATTATATATAGATCATGAGCACAGTAACATATTTAAAGAATCAACACAAGTTCTGGACAATGAAGGAGCTAAACGAAACTGTAAGGATTTGCCCACTGAAGGGATAGCAGAACAGAAATCTTCAGTAATAGCAACCTCGCCTCAACGAGGGACTGCCAGAAGAGGACCTGCATGTATGTGTAAACAAGAACATTGTGCTTGAGTGCCATTTCTTTGAATTGTTTATTGATTCGTGCTTCATTGATTATGACTGAGTTATTAAGGATATGAGATAAAAATTTGTGGTCTATCTGTAAGGTACAACTGATTCACAGCAAAGACCCGCGTATCTTCTGGGTATAAACCAGGACTGCTAACCATATGTAACTGACTCATGTTTTAGAACCAGTCAGTGAAATACACACACACTGCTTTCACTCTGTTTTCTCATGCTGTATATAACAAAGTGGTCTTAGTAAATTACACATTTCAGTATTCCCTCATACTAACATACTGACATATCTTCATTTTCCATAATAGTTTTGATTATTGTGTTAAATTGAGTTCTGTTCTCGGCCTGAGAGAGATTTTAGACCATTAGTACAATTTTACTATTTAGGACAAGATTTACAGGGGTTATTGAAATAGCAAGTGCATGATAACGTAAGTTGTTCATAGAAAATGTTTTTCAGTTCATAGAATGCAATTCTGCTCAAGACTATCAAGTTACTTATAGAGTGGTAATAATTTGAAATATGCCTGACTTGTGCTATGCAGTGACCTACATTTTTTGTCACCATGTGGATGAAAATAAGGAGGTGAAATTTGAACTCATATTTGAAATAGACTTTGAGCTGAACTAGTTAAATGCCTGCACCAATATCTGTTCTTGCTATGCAATGTTCATACTGTGTTCACTGTATATTTGCTCAGACTCAGTAGTTTTTAATGCTTGTTTTGAAAACGGTTTATGCATATGCCAGCCATCTTATACCCTTCTTTTTTCATTGCTGCATTTCTCGTTTCCCAGTTGTCTAGTAAGTTGCTGAGATGAACAGAACAGGCCCAAGTAAGTTGTCATTTTGTATTTTACATGACGTACCACTGAGAATGATTCTGACAGATTGTAAATTTGAATTAGATGTTAGCATATCCATAAAATTTGAGTGGAACCCAACAAATATCAATGAGCGAATAAATTTAACCACACCAGCCTGAAAATAATGCCTATTAATTTTCTCCATATATTTAAAGTATTAACTCTGCATTGTATTTTTACATTTTTAGTCCTCTTAGGTATTTTACTAGAAGCTGCCATTGAAAGGAATTTATTTTCTTCTGTGTCTATCTGACTGACTACATGGAACAGTCTTTTTTGAGAATACAGTTTGTCCTCAGCTAGTCAAAATTCCTCACCTCTTTCTGTCTGAGCCAGATCAATCCAGTCCATCCCCCCTTTCCATCCTACTTCTTGAAGATTCATATTAGTATTATCGTCCCATCTATGCATAGGTCTTCCCAGTGGTCTCTTTCTCTCAGGTTTCCCCAACAAAACTCTGTATGCACCTCTCCTCTCCCCTGTGCATGTCACATGCCCTGCCTATTCCTTTGTGTTTGATTTTATCACCCAAATGGTATTTGGTAAGGAGTACAGATCATGAAGCCTTTTGTGTTACATGACATAATTGTTTTAATACTTATTTGTTGTTTATTGTAATGAAAATTATTCAGTGAGTTGTGTATAGCTGATGTGTAACAACATGTTCTTCTGTTTAACCTCTCAATATTTTCATGTGTGTTATATGTAGGGGAACATTAAATTCGGGTGAATATGGTGATTTCTTGAATACACCTGTGTGACCATCTTTCAGAGGTGATGCAGGAGTTCATGTTTGATTCTGGTGTTAACAGGTGAACAGAATAATAGCACAAGGTGTGATGAATCACCAATCGCATGCATGCAGCGTGAGAACAAATTGTTGGTGGCACGTTACTCATCCAGGCTAAAGGCTGCCTCAACAGCCATTCATCGCCAGAATTTACAGTTAGAACTTGAGCGCCGCTTGATGGAAAATGCTGCCATTGCTCGACAACGACAGGAAGTTTGGGAACAGCGTCGAAATGAAGTTGCTGCTCGTTGTCATAAAATTGCAGACACGTAAGCATATATGTTCATTTTACATTATCAACATCATCATATTCATGAAATATATTGTACCTTCACTTCCAGCTTTGAAACTGATTCTTCAAAAGATTTAATTGTCCCAGCATTTAGTCTCATTAGTGTTGGTGAATTCTTCCACAGAAAGAAGGGGTTGGAGTGTGAAGTAGACCACTTGCCTGCATTTTAGTGCTAGGCTGTAGAACAGGGCTGGTCACCTAAATTGTTTTGGTAATATGATTTAACAAACATAATATAATAGATCTACAGAACATAATATGGCAACTTTATTAGCAGGGAAACCATTTAGAAACTAACTGATCACTTTTAAGACACTACACAGAATACCAAATATTTTTTTGTGTTTTAGTGAGTCTAGTATGACTGTCATTCAACACACACACACACACACACAACCCGAACAGGTGACACCTGGCCCACACCATATGAACAACTCACAAGAAAACATATCAAGCTCTTCATGCAGTTTGTAAGATCAATAGATTTTAGCATACTATAAGTCATCCATTGAACTTATACATATTATAACTTCATTAGTAAATTTAACTAACAAGTTAATTAGTTAATAATGCACTACAGAAACTATCCAAAAGTAGTAGGTATTACATAAGAGAACCGGATGTAAAATTACTGTAACTATAGACAAAGAAGAAATTGTACACAAATTGTAAATATTACATGTAACCATATTGTAATTGTTTAACCCTAAAGCATGTAATGTTACTTTATAATGGGGCATGCTGTAAATAAAAAAACACACACCCACCCACGCACGTGCGCGCGCGCACACACAAACACATGCACGCACACGTGCGCACACACACATGTGTGCGCATGCACTTGCACACAAACATGTGCGCGCACATGCACACACACTCACGCACGCGCGCACACACACATACACACATGCGTGCGCGCACACACACACATGCACGCGCGCGTGCGCGAGTAACCAGACAGCATTTTGTTTTAGGATGTTGATTAGTTGGAAACAGAATCATGAGTAACAAAAGTGATACAGCACTACTAGCCTGTGACTGCTTCTTTCTACTTCATGTTCATTTTCTCATTCACTGTCATCTTACTATCTGATGTTACGTGGTCTGAGTTGATGAAGACATCGTTAAATAAACCATGAACAAAATAAATACTGGCAGACTTAAAAGGGACGAATTTCCCAGATTTTTTTTAATATCCAGAAGATGTGGGAGGGAATTGCTGTATTCCAGTTTAGAATACTGCACTCCTGTTTTACAGATGCAATTTTACGTACTTCACTGACCTTGATCTTCATTTATTGCTGATGCAGTTCTTGTTTTTGGAGTATTACATTCTCTTCTTCATATCATTAAATGCATATTTCACTTCTTTGGAATCTGTATATGCATACCTCTCATACACTTTTGGTGCCATTGATTTAACACTAGAAGCGCCAGTGGTGCTTCACTACCTGAAAGCGCCAACGGCGGTCAAATTGACCGGCGTGCTTTATCGCCTTTTAATTGAGATCATGCTAAGTAAGGAAGGTAAATATTTAAATATCATTAACTGTCTTAAAGTAGTTATTTATTTTGTCATGTTTTATACATATGACGTGTCAAATTGGCCTATACCAGGAAACATCGCTGACAATGATCAAAATCTTTAATAGTGTTACAGCGTGCATTTCTTGCAGTAGAATTTCTTTTCTACAGTTTTCGTGCACTTTCCACATACATATTTGAAACATATTTCACATTTTTCAGTTGTTTTGTTGCGTTTACACATATCTACTTGACACTGATGCCTTTCGCTTGCTTTTTTTTTTTTTTTTTTTTTTTTTTTTTTTTTTTTTTTTTTTTTTTTTTTTTTGTCCTGTGACTGCTCTTCTTCATTGTGTTTTGGAACCATAGATTCACGTTTCTCTTTGTATACCTCCCGTAATTCCTCAGCAAGCTGACGGAGAAAGGCATGCCTACTCGTTTTTCCCCTGTAAATGATCCATGCATTGATCACAGCAAAATCCAAAATGTTATAGAAAACATGGACAGGCCACCGACGTGCTGCTGCTCTTGTACTGTATCTGCGAGCCATTTGGTCAAGAATATCGACACCACACTTTGTTTTGTTGTAGAACTGCACAGTCTCGGGGACCTTTTTGCGATTTGTTCCAATGTCAATTGCACTATGCAGCGTACTCAGAAGCAGTACATTCTTGTTGACATTTCCTTGATAGACTGTCAAGGTAGCACCGTCACCATTTCTTAGCAGAGTGGTTTCATGAAGGGGGGCTCTCTCCATTGCCAGAACTGCAGGTATTTCTCTTCGTGTACGACTTATTGTTCCAACAAATGCTCTATCTTTTGCTTTGAGTGTCCGAGCAAGGCTTGCGGATGTAAAGAATTTATCTGTTGTTACATTCCTTCTGCATTACAATGCTCTCTGGTAGTGATTCATTAGCAGAATGTAGTTCATCTTTTCCCAAGTATGGGAAGGCGTTACATAGATATTTGGTGTCATTATCTACTAACATCCAGAATTTTATCCCAAACTTGTCAGGTTTGTTCGCCATGTATTGGGTAAATCTGCACCTGGCTTTAGATGGAAAGAGTTGCTCATCTGCTGTAAGATTCTCTCCAGGTCTGTAGCAGAGAAAGCAGTTATCAATGAACCTCTGCCATACTTCAGAAGCCAGTGTAAATTTGTCACTTTGCAAACGCTGCGAACGTGTTCTCTTCAGATCAAATCTCAGATACCTCATTATTTCACAAAATCTGTTTTGAGACATAGTATCAGGGAAAAAAAACAAGGTCCCCAGTTTACATTCCACAGCACATCATAGTCAACTGACCTGCAGCCATACGCCCTCCGTGCGTATACAAGTGCTACAAATGCATCCAGTTCTTCAATGGCAAGTGACCAGTTCTGTTCGCCTGCTCTGACTGCTTCAGCTTCTGTGCGACGCTTGATGTGACGAAGGATTGAATCATCACTGAATAATCGCCAGGCCGAAGAGACTTTGTCCTCTGAGACGCTCTGTGTGGCATGTGGTGTTGGGCCTGGTTGTTCCCTGAGCACGTTGACTTCCAAATCTTCCAGATGCACCCCTCCCACTCCCAATGACAGTCCACTTTGTTTCATTATCTTTGCTAACATACTCCGTGTCAACAAAATGCCCCATGAACTCAACTCTTCCTGTACCTCTGCCTCGTCCTCTTCCTCTATTTCCTCTTGCTGTGCCTCTACGTCGTGTACTGCACCCTGCTTGTCTAACATTCATGGCAGGCATGACTTGTTGCTGCACATCATCTTCCATTTCTTCCTCCAGCCTGCATGTATCTTCCGCATTGCAGTCACTGGACGAATCACTTGCAGCTTTGGGTGGCTCGTAATCCTCATCCTCATCCCCATTTGGCTCAAAGATGTCATCATCACTTGCATGAGACTCGTCTTCAGGAATGTCCTGCAGTTGTCGCAACAGTTCGTCAGGTTCGCAGTTACGGGCTCGTTGATGATGCATCCTGACCAGCGGCCTGGCCGAAACTGCCGACTCTTCTAAAGGGAAGTGGCACTGTCCCGTTACGTCATCACTACGTGACCGTTCCCTCCTTCCCACACTACGGCGATTGCAAAAACTACGGCCTTGAAATAGTACATGGGACGACAGCTACGACAGCGGTCAAAATGACTGCGTCTGGCGTTTGAAGGTAGCATCTTCAATCTATGGTACCAGAGGTACCAGATGCGGAAAGGTTTGACTCCCCTGTATTGTAGACACTCTATAATGAAAAGTTTAAAAGTGCCGTGTTGAAACAATACATGGATTCAGAAAAATAGAGAGTTAAAAGTCAGCAGCGGTCAAATTGACCGCCTTGGCGCTTCTAGTGTTAATAATATTATGCATGCTGTGTAATTACATTTCATTATCTGTCTTTATTATCACTGAAACAATAGAATGACAATTACAAACAAAACAAGTAAGATCATTTAAAGGGATGTGAGGCCATAGAATGCCAAAAGTCATTTGGAGGAGTATAATGAAGAATGAGCCAATAACAGATGGTGTAATGGAGGGGCTGTGGATCAAGTAGACCAAACTCTGCAAGTTGAAGATGAAAAAAAAACCAACTTCTAATCATTGCCTAAATCTGGTCATTGTGAGTCAAGTAGAATTCATGTTACAAATCCAGTAAATTTATTGGTATGAAATGAAGCACTCAGTATGAAATTTTGATAAGCACTCTTTCTTTATTGTAGCAAATTTCAAATTACTGAAAAAATTGAGAGTGGAACAATCACAGAAACAGACTTCAAAAAGCAGAGATTATATGCTGCAGCATTACAGTACGAGGAAGAACATCCTTGGCTGAAGAAATCAACACAGGATCTACTGTTTAAACAACAAGATGAGAAACTCCAGAGGTATACAGAAACGTAATTATTCTGTTCAGGATTAATTTATTTTAGCCCTCTGTTAGCTTGGCATCTGATTTGTGTTGGCTAGTGCCTTGAAGTTGATCAAAACTACTCCCCCTGCCATCTGTTGATATTTTATGTATATTATATAGCTTGTATGTGTGTGTGTGTGTGTGTGTGTGTACATATATATATATATATTTTTTTTATTTTAGGGACACCATTAATCAAATTCTTCTTGACCGGGTTCATCCATATGGTTCTCTGCTCTGCCAAATGCAGTATGCTGTCATAGACAAAGTTAATCCAATAATTACAAAACACCAGGCACTGTTACTGCAAAGACATGGCACCGCAAGCTACGTGACTAAGAAGTGCAGTGACATAATGCATCCTATGTTGCCTGGTATGGATCATGGTATATGCAGTCTCTCAATGGATGACTCCAACAACCATGAAACTATGACGAAACAAGATGCCAATGAAGAGACATTAGCCCAAGCAGAGTGGCAGGCATTCTACAGACACTTTCAGAACATTGCTATTGGTAGGTTTAATTAGGCTGCTTTAATATATTTATGTATGTATGTATGTATGTGTGTACATGGTGAAAAGAACTTCATGCGCAAACTGTTCATGGTGTGATTCCTTATTGAAAATTAAGATAATTCAAAAATATTACACAATTGAAGTCCATAGTTGAATGTGGTAACATTTTTTTACCAGTGTCACGTGTTATAACAAGAGGGCATATTGTTAGGTATACTCAAGATACACAGCGTATGGAATGGTGCAGTTGTGATTGAATGTGAATGGAATGCATGAGTGCGCACGCACACACACACACACACACACACCACACATAATAAATGCTATAACATGCTCTGAACCCTCAGTGCCTGCAGTAGTTTTGCTGGTACTAATGCATGGATACATACTATGTTATTGTGGTCAACATCGTCCAGGCACAAACATGTTTCGATTGCAGCAGCATCTCTGTGAAACATAAATTGTAACACTACAGCATTTGTGTGCAGAGTTGCCCACAGGCTGTACAGACACTAGCCAAGGAAGGTGCCATAACTGCAGCTGTGGAAGGCATGGTGTGGAGAAACTCATGTATTGCATAAGAATTGGAAACTTACCAGTCAAGGGTCCTTGGGGTACTTTGTGATGAACAGTGGAATCCATACCACCTCCGTGGAATGCACATCTATTTCCAGACCATCATACTCTTCATTTATTGTATGTGTAACTACAAGGTGCCCCAGTTTGATATTTGATACCTTGTGCTATTTGATGGTGACATGTACCTCAGAAACTAAATGTCTTAGGGCATGTGTTGTATAACATAATTAACTTTATTGCTTAGTAAGTAATCATATTGGAGAGCTTGTGCCTACGTTTCTTTTCACAATGTATAGATCGGCTAGTATTATAACAGACTCTGGAAAAATGGGTTGTGAAAATGTAACTGGCTCTGTAAAATGTCCATGATTGTAGCAGTCATGTTGGTGATGTCTCTAATATGGAATTTTTTGGTGTATGTGTAATGTCACTGGCTTACAGAAGACCCTGTGTGATAGTGTCAGTCATGTATATACTATGTTTACAAAATTTTGAACAATGTTGGATATGTGTGTGTGTGTGTGTGTGTGTGTGGGGGGGGGGGGGGGGGAGTACTTAGGAAAAATAATTTTATTTCTTATTTGGATAAGATTTATAAATCAATTCCCCCTCACAATCTTTCCTTCTGTCTCTATGTATGGGCCCATTTTAGGTTCAAAGAATATATCTGTGGTGGCATTGTTACTTTGTAATGTCAATAAAAGTGTCTGTCTTTCTCTGTTTATAGGATCAGTGTGGGTTAGCCTAGGAACTACTCATATCCCTCAAGTCTCATGATTATTAGTCTGGTTTACCTGATAACCATACATTTTTGGCATAATGTGGAATTTGAAAGAATGGAAGGATCTGCATAATGAAAGCCCATTTTGTTTCCATATGATCTTATGTGGTTGTGTCACATGATGCATTACATTCCAGTTGATGAAGCACGATTACATTACTCAGTGAAGCCAAACTTATCAAACTGGATAACACTGAGTACATATGGATGTTCAGTATTAGCATTAATGTCATACACTACATCTTACAGTAGCTGTCCAGTCACCACAAAGGAGTACTGCACATTCACAAACTAGGTGATTTTGCAGTTATGGCACACCTAGACATCCTAGACTAGCCTTGGCATTTGAGATGGTGATGTTGGCAATGATTGTTTGCTTCAGTCCCCCCCCCCCCCCC
>Ga0268261_10002856_pt1 | contig 12507 bp, 10 predicted proteins | sample TergutNc150P1_FD_190353 | JGI IMG/M metagenome (GOLD analysis project Ga0268261, IMG submission 190353) | Nasutitermes corniger P1 segment gut microbial community from laboratory colony in Florida, USA - Nc150 P1 (SPAdes) (version 2) | ecosystem: Host-associated > Arthropoda: Insects >... | reverse complement strand
GACTGTCCTAGCAAACTTCAAAATCCCATTAAACTTGACGTTGACAAATACGTAACAAGTAGAATTCTCCTTTGTAAATGTTTACCGCGTCTCCTATCCTACTCTAACATTTACTCGTCTCTCTCTTCAAGTATCTTTCTATCTTCTTCCACACATGACTCTCTCACTCTCTACCCAATGACCATACCCTCTTGCTATCCTACTGACCTTTTGTATCTCCTTACCAGATGCTTCTGTCCCTTCTCGTTCCGAAACCTATGTACTTCTACATTCCAGAAAACAATTTTGCCCATACACTAAATAAATAATTGTTTCCACCGGTTATAAGGCCATGAGGGTTCCAGGAGGATGAGGCCCCCAGATTTCAAGACAGTTGGCACATGAAGGTGGTAAGGTTGTCAGCCCTACACACCAGCCGCTTTACCCCCAGGAGATATTCCTGGTACTCATTTCTGTTAGAGGCTGAGTAAACCCCAGGGCCATAGTGCAGCTGGAAGGATTATGTCAAAGAAAAATTCCAGTAACACCATCAGGAATCAAACCCGCGACCTTCCGGCTTGTAGCGCAGTGCCTCAACCAACTGTGCCACCGCATGCCCCGTATACAGTATTACTAGAATGAATTTTTATTTGTCTCCAAACTTCACTGTAGGCTAGGGGTGTCCAAGTGACAAACTTTTGTACAGTGGTGCCTAATATTTGTGGGTCTTTATCAGTATAGAACTTGCTTTGTATCAACCTTTGGACACTTAGAATTTTGAGGTGGCTCCTAGTTGTGTAAAAATTTGTGAACCACTGTTTAGTATTAATGTAAGATACTCTTAAATAAAAATTGCACTGAAAATATGCATTCTTTTAAGTTCAGATTCATAAAAATTAATTCTCTTTTCAGGGGACCTGAGCATATCTGAAGACAGACTAAATGAAAAACGTTCTCCAAATGATTTTGCTCTCTGGAAGAGATCAAAGGCAGGTGAACCTTGGTGGGATTCACCATGGGGCCGTGGGCGACCTGGTTGGCACATTGAATGTTCCGTAATGGCTTCGGCTATATGTGGCAATTCACTGGACATCCACACAGGTGGTGTTGACCTCAAATTTCCACATCATGACAATGAACTGGCCCAGGCTGAGGTAAAGTGTAATGTTTGGGAGGGATCTTTGGGTTGACTGAACCATACTGACTTTCTGTTTTGTGATTGAACTATTAAATATAAGAAAAATGCAGAAGCATTCTATATTTGTAGATAGGCTTTTTCATAAACTGTCAGAGCACTTGTTGGAAAATTGTGATCTAAATGTTTTTCTATTGAATGCCCACAATTGGAAGCTTCCAATGCCTCAAACTGGAATTTCACTGTGATGCAGATCTTAGCATATGGTTTTGTAGAGTATGTCGTAGTTAGTACATGGCTGTTGTATTACCCAAGTGTTGACTGAAAACAGTTTGAGTTCAGTGTTTATAGGCCTCTATGATGACATAAGTGCAACTTGACAAAGAGAAGTGTAAGCATGTTGCAGCCATGTACTTGCCACATATGGCAAATCAGTCAAATACTCAACAAATGGTTGTGGTGGTGGTAGTGGTGGTAATGATTCTGATTGTGATGATGATAATGATTATTATGATATGGAGGGTAGTGAATGTGGTAAATAAGGAGTGCCTTCTTTATTTACTGCCTTTAGTACTTTCCAATCACAACATACAGGGGCTGATAACAACACTGGGGATTTGAGATGTTTATGCATGTTTATTTACCTGTAAGGTAAACAGCTAACAAGAAAAACAGTAAATAAAAAAGAAAGAAGAATACAGGAATGATTTCAACAGGAACATTTTTCCTAGTGAGCATGCATATCAAAGAAAGTAAACATCACATCCCCCAGGGCTATAATCACAGACCTGATCTACACTTCTGTCTCGAAGTACAAATATATTATGTGTAATTGCAACTATTTAAAACCTCTTTAATGTGTTATTGTTTTACATGCACCTAACACAGTTTAACAGTTTTGGCTTATCACATATTTTTATGATATTGTAAGCTAAGGTGCCAACACAAACAGGGTAAATTAAAATAGAGTAAGGTGTTTTTACAAAACAGCTTTTCTTTAGTGTCCTAATTGCCTCATGATGGCTCTTTGTACATGAACTGAAACACGTTGCAATAAAACCTGTCAACATATCAATAATTGTTTTGATTGATGGCTACATTTTCGTGTGTTTGTAGTTCTGCATTTTTAGGACACAATGAAGTAATTCATACCAAATGGCACTTCAGAACATTTGACATACTTAGTATAGTCATTTAGGGAAACAAATACAATAGAATCAATGTTATCTTGGCTAGTGGTTGTGAGAAAATGCATGCATAATTGAAAAGCGCAGATAATCCAAAAATGGTCTGTTTTGTGAATATACAGGAGATCGTTTTTCAATTCTGTTTTTATCCTCATTGTAATCATCACCACCACCACCATTTATTATCACCTTGAACAAGGGTATTTACAGTTATATACTTGATACACACCATGTTCTGGGGTTTGTAATGTTGCATGTATTCAGTGGTTACAATTAGTGATATGTGTAATGCAGTTTCTGATGATAAACATTTTGTACTTTTACATTAGTACTTTCTGACATATGTGTGCAGTGCCAAATATGGTTGTTTTTGTAGTTTCTTGTCTGCTTCTGGTATGTTCCTTAGGTATTTTTGGAATGATTTTGAGATGGTTCTAGTTGTCTCTATTATTACTGGTTTCAGTTTTGTATTTACATTCCACATGCGTCGTACTTCTATTGTAAGGTCTTTATATTTTAGAATCTTCTCAGCTTCTTTCTTGATCACATTTCTTTCTCCTGAAATTGCAATCTTCATGAACATACATGTTCCTTCTCCATTACCACAGATGATATCTGGTTTATTGTTAGGGTTGGTTGATTCCATGATATGGTTACTTTAACTGCCTGACCTTTTCTACTAATTTTAGTACAGTCTTGTGCCAGTGTTCATTGTTTAATTTTACCCCTATTTCCATGCATATGTTAAAGCATATTTGAGCACACTCTGTCTCTTTATGTACTGTTCTTTTTGCCAGTATTGGGCATGCTGTCACGTGGTCTGTTGTCAAGTTGTTGACATAATGTATATTTTCTGTTTCTGTTTGTAATCTTCTCTTTCATGATAGTTTGTAATGCCTGGTCTTGTGCTGCTATTATTTCACTTTCAGTTTCTGCTTTCAAGTCTCTCCTTGACAGCCATAGGAATGTGTCATCCTCGCTAATTCTTGTAAGCTGCCTATGCTGCTACTACTACTACAACTGCCATTGATGCTGCTGCTACTACTACTACTACTACTACTAATTTTTACAAATGGTTTGTAATGGCAGCTTGTTTTTGGAGCTGTTGATATATCTGTCTCCTCATGGCAGTTGGAATTTTTGTGGCAGCTTTAGGGTTACTATGTTGAAGTCCCCCATAATCAAGCAGTTTGAAAGCCGTTACGAATACACTCATTACTTTCTCCTCCTCCATTGTCATCCTTCCTGCTGTCTTTTTTTTTTAATATATATATATGTATGTGTGTGTGTGTGTGTGTGTGTGTGTGTGTGTGTGTGTGTGTGTGTGTGTGTGTGTGTGTGTACACACACACACACACATTATGTGATTTTTATTTCAGGCTTATTTCGATAATGACCATTGGGTACGGTACTTTCTTCACTCTGGACACCTCACCATTTCAGGATGCAAAATGTCAAAGTCTTTAAAGAACTTTATTACAATCAAGGATGCTTTAACTCGTCACACAGCCCGCCAGCTTCGACTTGCATTTCTTCTTCATTCTTGGAAGGACACACTGGACTACAGCAATAACACGATGGAGATGGCAGTGCAGTGGGAGAAATTGCTGAATGTAAGTACTGAATTTTCATTACTTTGGTCTGTTGAAATTTTCAGGTGCCAAACCTGTGTAACTCAAACTTCAAGCCACATTTCTTTCTCTTCACTTGCGCTTTTGTTGAGGCATGTATCACATAATTGTCACTGAATGACACCAACAGGTTCACTACAAAGTCTGTCTTTAAACATTTTCTCAAAACCATTGCAACCTGTTGCAGAAATATACAAAGTTTGAAACATATGAATGAATTCTGCATATATTTTCAGTAACACTTTTTGATCAGATATTGTTAAACCAGAACGTATTCTTACAAGTAGCAGTCTTTTGAGGCTGCAGTTATTCTTGGTTTGGATTTTGTTAAGACACCCCATTTCTATATTTCGTCAGAACATATACTCATACTATAGAAATATTTTGAAACTTGCAATGTGTAAAGTGCTAGTCCAGGGAATGCACATGAACCCTTCAGTGCGGGCCTTTGTGCACTGTACAGTTGTGAATGTATTTAAGGGTACAAGAGGTACAGGTGAACCCACAATGTGCCATAGGAGGCACACATTCTTTGCTTCCACATTAGTTGAGGATGGGTTGTCAGTTTCACACCTCATCCGCTTTACCCCTGGGGAACAGCCCTGGTATGCATTGTAGAGGAAGCTGTATTTAAGAGGACTTCAAATTCAAAACTCTTCCATTCTGGTCAGTAATGGGAATTTAAACCCTAACATCATTGAAGGGTAAAGTTTCATCAGGAAGATTGGAAGTCCACCAGTTTTAACCATTTCGCATTGGAATTTAAATGGCTACAGTCCATCTTCACGTATGACATTCTTTATGCTAGCCATATAAATTTTAGCACATGATTTATAAAAAACCGTTAATATTTTGGGAACCAAACAAGATTAAATGATGACTTAAATGGAATTTATTGGGAAATAAGACAGATATTTCTGAATGTATTCAAAAAAACAGTAATAATTTTTTTCGTACATAGACAAAGTAGTTTTATGGAATATGCAAAAATTTCAGTTTCTTTAGTTACATATTGGTTTGAGTCCCCAATTTTTCTTAAGGAGGTCACACCTGATGTTGTTAGTGCTGTGCCTTAGTGTGGTAGTCTTCAAAACATGTTCTTTTATCACACAGTCCCACTTCACACCAATGGCATTTGACGAAAACTTTTTGTGTCACAGCTTTGGCCTTACATATATGACACCTTAGCTGCGTCTCAGACGGAATAGGCAAATGTTTGCTGCCGCAGACTTTGAGTCTAGCGACGTGTGATTCAACATTAGGAGGTCTACTTAATTTCCTTTGTATTATTCTTTCTGGTCCAACATGTGCCAACATATTCCTCATGAGGGTAAATTGAAAATCTATGTGAAATTTTCTTACCCTCACATGAGGAATTAAGAATGTAGCTGTTGAGAATAGCCAGGTCTAACAGATGGAAGAACAGTTTTTTTCGTCCACTTGAATGTGTGATGGCTAGTGAAGTAACTGTTTGCCATTCTGTCACCCTTATCCACATAACCAGTGTGATGGTTATAATACATCACAATTTGCAGCTTTATGGCTTTTCCTCTTTCATTGCAGTAGTTACTTTCTGCTGGAACATCATGAATATTCATCAACATGCAAATGTCTCTCTTTTCCCACCACAGTATTGACATCAAGTCAGCCTTGGTTCTTATGTGAATGTCTTCCCTTTTCAGTTTTATTCTTTTGGTGCTAGGTCTTGTGGCATGCAACACCTGTTTGGCCTGACAGTCCCACAACAGTAAATCTGTTTATTTGCGAAGTCATCATATAATTCAGGGGAAGAAAAGAAATTGTCTGTGTATAGTTCATGCCCACGTCCTTATTTCTTCCTTGTCAATGCTGTCATTGTCGCATGGGTTGCTGTCACATGCTGTGCCATGCACTGTCTCTTCTTCCCAAAGTATACTTTCATGTCATGTGTATCCATCTGGGTCACACAGCTTGAAAATTTTTATGCTGAAACGTTTCTTTGGTATGTATTGTTTGAAAATTACCCTTCCTTTGAAGGAAAAAAATTATTTCGTCAATAGCCAGATTTTTGGAAGGGTCATAAAATTTGGTAATTGTGCCATTTAGAATTTCAAACAGGTCTCGTATTTTCCATAGTCGGTCAAAATATTCATCCGTCCTATCAGGTTCATTCCTATTGTCTATAAAATGTAAGTCACCAAGGATGTGAAGATATTGGTTCCATTTCATCATAGTGCCATAGAAAGGTGTATAACTGGTCCATTATTGCCCAGTAGACTGTCCATTTGTCCCATCTGTATTGTCAGTGCCAGAAAACAAACATTTCAGCTTTGTAATGTCAGGTTCAAGAGAGGGTCCATTGTCAAATCTGTTTATGTAATTGTGGTAGTAGTGGTTATTCTCCACCACCAGCAGAGTGATAATTTTTGCAAAATACAGAAGGACAATGCTAAGTGGACTTGAGCCATCATTTATGTGTGACGCTTCATTGCCCTTCTTTCCTCTGGGGCCCCCTGTGTATGTGTGTATTACACTACTCTGAGGGCAAGAGGAGCATGTCCATTGCAGGGATACTGGCTGTTGAGTCTGTTCACCTGGCCCACCGTCACCAGCATCCTCTTCATCAGAGGCAGTGGATGAAATTGAACTGCTGGACTCGTGACAGCTGGCTGTTTCGCGGTATGGTTGAGGTTGTGACAACCCTGGCACACTTTAAGAACCTCACTCACCTGTACTGACATTGCTTGACACTCTCGCTCCATCACTATCAGCGTCAACAGTCAGTTCAGATATTTTGCTGGGCTCCAGCAACCTTGGCCTCTTGCCTGGTCCAATCATTATGCCACCACTCACACCGACTGTGAAATGCTTTCTGAGAAGAATAACAGGCTCTCTATGAACACTGGATATAAACTCAGCCCAAAGTCTGAGAAATGAAACACAGTATCTGGAGCTCCAACTGGGGCCCTTCCAATGAAAAAGAGAGCAGATAAAGGTCTGCATATTGCTGCCTGTCACCACATTATCCTTGTAACCCTAGTACTGTGTATCTTACACTCTCCAGACTAAACCATTAGTCTTACAAAAGCCAAGGTAACAGAGGAGGAAAAATAAGCTTTACATCATCGCCACTACATCCTTACAGGTACCAGCAGCCTCATAAAAATCCATAATGGGGTGGAGTTTCTCTCAAGGGGTAAATCATTTGGAGCATGAAGCTTACAAAATCTTCTAGTGGGTTGTTAAGAATGAGTGAAGCTTCCCTATATGTCCGATGGCATCAACAGCAAAATATTTAAAAGACTGAGGCCATGACTGTCCAACAGACAGTACACTCGAGCCCAGAGGAATTTTAAGTGCCGTCCTACACCTGGGATGCACGGACTCTAAAGGTTAAATAAACCTGAATACACTGTAATTCTGAAGTCCATCTTTATATTAAATATGGAAGTTACAATTTATGTAGTATTATGTAAGTTCAATAACACAGTAATTTGTGTTTAAAGTTTTAAATTTATGGATTTTTCAAGTATGTAATCTCTGCATGTAATGCAATAACCTATCTGCACTAAATTAGCTGGTAAAAGATTTTTAAGGTTTTCATCTGACTTGCTTTCGTAGTTACCAATGTTTCAGTGGAGCTTGACGTCTTCAGCTTCAAGATCTGGCAGTGGTTGGCCATTGGTCAGATCCCTTCACCCTTCTTGTCTCATCAGCTCTACCCACTGCGTACACAACCACTTTCATTGCCTCAGCACTCCATTGGTAGTTATGCATATGCTATACCCATATTTTCTGGCATAGCCACTCTTTTTGGACTACTTAACCCTGAAGATTCAGGCAGCATTCATCTCCATAATATTGGTAACTGTTTACCAGTCAACGCAGCTTAACATCCCAGAAGACATGGAATGTGAATTTTCTGTGTGTTCTTTGCAGGAGTTCTTCTTGAATGTGAAAGATGTGACGAGATATACATCAGACAGAACAGAAATAAATTTCTATCAGAAATGGGAGGAAGATGAACTGGAGTTAAATAAGAAATTCAGTTCCGCAAAAGATTCAGTACATGCATCATTGTGTGGTAAGAATGAGTGTCTTCATGTGTCATCCCTGCTGAAACCTTACCAATTTCCATTCCTCACATCTTTATCATAAAATCACCATCACTGGTTTAAGTCTTATGTTTTAGTGACCTGCAGTTCAGTGTTGACCCCACACTATGCTGAGATGCTGCAGTTCTTCACATGCACTGAGTTATTCTTTACATGGAGAAGCAAATGCTGCTGAAGCTGTGAAAAAGCCCAGACTTGGCACTTTTTCATTGCAAAAATGTTTAACAGAAGAACAGAATGATTAAGACAAATACAGATTATTATATTTAAAGTACCAAAACTTGTAAAAAAGGTGAAGTTCACCTTAGAACAGGCCATGGAGGCCCAGAGTGAGAGTAGAGGTATAGCTCTACACTTCCTTTGACCTTGGCATTAGATGGGGTGGGTGGTCAACACCACGCACCAGCAGCTTTTCCCCCAGGAAAGACCTGGTACCCATTCTGTAGGAGGCTGGGTGGTCCCCAGGGCTGGTCTGGACATGTGCAGAAAATCTTGCCCCCCCACCGGGATTCTATCCCAGGACTGTCCAGCCCTAGTGAGTTGCGACACCGACTATGCATTCCTGACCCACACCAAAACTAGTACAATAATTAAATAACTTGAGACATGTACAGAAACACTTCCGGTTTACTGTCATATATAGGGGTTGTTTCCTTGCTGGTGTTATGCTGCCATAGCCCAAAGTTTAATACAGTGTTACAAGAACCTAAAGCAGAATGTATTCTTTGGTTTCACAAGTCAGAATTTATGACTACAGTTCTTTACGAGTTCTAACAAAAGTTTATGGAAGGAATGACCAGTACATGTGTTGTGCTGTGAAAGTTATGTTTAAAAGTGCATCCTGTCATATGATTAAAAATGCCATGGCATTGTGCATATTATTCATTTTCAAGTCCATCCAGTTGGAATGAAATATGAGATCAGAGTTTGCCAAACATGATTTGTTTGCTGACTTGTGTTTTGATGTCAGCTGTATTAAAATTTTTATTAGGTATTTTAAAAAGATAATACTACAAAGGGATCTTCTGATTACTCAATTAAGTAAAAAAGTCAGAGCTCACAGCATCACAACAGGACTTTATACAAATCACATAACAGGTAATTGTGCATTTAGAAAATCTGATAAGTTGAAACTGAATAACTGAAAAACTGATTTTTTGCACTGACACATTTCAGTTTAATGAGGTTTTACTGTACTGGTACTGTTTGGATTGCAAGACCAATGTGATTTGTAATTTTGGGTCATAAACAAAAATGTTTTGAGACCTGCTGAGCAAAGGTATAGGGTTTACAATATAAGGCGTGGTCTTAAAAGTTGTAGAATGTTTTGAGACCTGCTGAGCAAAGGTATAGGGTTTACAATATAAGGCATGGTCTTAAAAGTTGTAGAATGTTTTGAGACCTGCTGAGCAAAGGTATAGGGTTTACAATATAAGGCATCGTCTTAAAAGTTGTAGAATGTTTTGAGACCTGCTGAGCAAAGGTATGGGGTTTACAATATAAGGCATGGTCTTAAAAGTTGTAGAATGTTTCTTAAAGTGTTTCTCAAATTACAAACTTAGGACTCCATTTAATACTTCCAGACAATGTGGACACGCGAGGTGCACTCGATGCCATCAGAGATTTAGTTGGACTTTGCAACATTTATATCCGAGATAAAAGGGTGTCCAAACAGGAGTGTAACTGCTTGCTGCTCCGAGATATAGCTGCATACATCACGTGGCTCTTAAGAGTCTTTGGGGCTATACCCACAGAAGAATATATTGGCTTCCCAATAGCTGAATCTGAAGGTGCAATGAATGTAAGAACTGCCAACATTGCTTTTGTTATTACCAATTTTAGTGTTTAGGGGCATTTAAGATAAGTACATTTTTATCCTGTATCATGATACTTCAGCGGAGAATCCTGCACATTTATTTAAAACTCAAAATGTGTCTGTTATGTAATGGGGATAACAAACTATTCATATGCTAAACCACCCAGAAAGCAGGCATTGAATGATGAAGTAATTACAGTACTGGTTATGTAATTAATATTCTGTTATTGAATGTACCTGAAATCCCTCATTTTTGTTAAGGGAGAAGTGAAACATGTTTCATGAAACAAAAAATTGTATGTAAATGTAGTTGTTTGATAACTCTTTTATTACATCTTTCATAATGTTCCATCATCTAACAAAACATTTCCTCATTAATGTGCATCATTAGTTTAGGATTACACACATTTTGCAGAATGCATACACCCTAAGCCTAATGATAAAGGTAAGACAATTTCCTTGTGTTTTATGTTCCCAACTAAAACATGGAATTGTCTGCAGGCTTCCAACTAAGGTAGCTAAGAAACTTTATAATCCTGAGCCTAATAATGAATATAAACTTTAATATTTTTATGATTCCTTCCTGGTGTAAACACTACATAAATTATCAAAAAGAATTAAAAAAATACAGGAATGAAATGTTTTGTTAATTATAAATTCATGGAATAAGGTGATAAACAGATTATCAGAATTTTGTAAAATGAAACTTTGGATGGATAATGCATAATTTTACTATATGTATCCGTAATTGTAATAATCGGTAGTTGGTAGTTACACACAATGAAACAAAGATTGTATTTAACTCTAGTTGGCCAGTGACTTTTTCATTGCAAATTTCTTGTTGGAAATGTTCAGTCGTCTGACATGCTCTCCAGTTATGATATTCAGTTAGTGACGACGCCGACAACAACACCACCACCAACAACAACACCAACAACAACAAGGACAACAACCTGATGAAATATATGTTTATGTTGAGATCCTCTGTGCATAAAAAGCAGCATGTCATCACTTCACTCATGTGCTGAATATACACAAGTATTTTTAACGTGCCTTGTAAATGCTATAGCTGAACATTAGTAGCTTTTCTGAACCGCCTACTGTGTTAAGGCGATTCCTGTCCTTCAGACCTTCTCACTTTTATTCATGTCCCTCCAGGCATGACAACTTCAAAGCTGTGCGAGGACTTGGTATTTGGAAATTCTGTTTGGCATTGTGTTTACAAAATTTATGGTTTATTTTGATGAAGAAATTAGTGACTTTTGGTTATGTTGTGGGTGTTTTTCTCTCATGGAAATTTAAGCTTATTTTTGAGAATTTTAAATTGGTTAGCCGACGAAAGTAAAACACTTTAATTGTCTGACCAATTACTGTAGGGAAGGGTGTTGCAGGTATCACCCTAAAGAGTGAGGGTAGAAGGACAGAGTGGATGACTTAAGAGGAGTGTGTGATATTTAGTGGATATAGAAGTAAGCAGTGCAAAGACTGAGGTGTGTGGTTGTTAAAAAAAATGGGATACCAATAAATCAGCTAAATTTACAAGGCTCCTGAGAAATCTTATGCTACCGAGGAGCTGCCTGGCTACAATGCTTGCACAACACACATGAGAGTTATGAGAACTCTGTCATAACTATAGATATTTGTTAACCTTGATACTGAAATATGAAGTTACCACACTTGCTGTTGGACTCAATTCACTGACACACCACAAACCAAGCACATTACATAAGGTAGATATGAAAAGCAGCATTTATAAAGGAAAGAACATTGCCTTCCAAATTTAAAATTTTATGAAGAAGTCTTTCTGAGCTAGTATCTATGATGTTCATGGTACATAAGAAATTTTGTATAGTCTGAAATTGTATGTCCTGGGCGAACCAGAACCTTGATCATCCTGGAATTCACTGCACAGATGATTCTAAATGTGTGTGCATGCATTGGAGGATATGCATGTGTGTTGAGTTTGCATATGCATGCATGAGTGATCAAGTACACATGTCCATAACGCAGTCCACAGAAATTAAAATGAATTGTCATTATAGTGAGAGCCTAAAAGTTGTTCACAGGTACCACATCAAATGGAAAATGTTCCTTCTCCATATCTCCATACTTGTGTTGTGATACGCGCACGTGTGTTTGTGTGTTATAAGTTTAAGGTAATTAATTGAATTGATTGCAGACAGAAGATGTGGTAATGCCATACCTGTCAGTCTTGGCTGATTTCCGAAATAATGTCCGCAGCCATGCGCGTGAGTTGAAAGCCAGTAAAATCTTGGAAGAGTGTGATAAATTACGTGATGACATTTTACCCAATGTCGGAGTCAGATTGGAAGACCATGATGGTAAGCGAACCCTTTGTGAATATGCAGCGACAGTAGGCTGGTTGGGTTAGTATTTATGTATTATATTTGCTTCATGTCAGTATTCCCATTGTATGCTACTTACTTTACTTATCTAGTGGAATGGTTTTAAATTGCTTTATCTTTTGATCTTCTAATTATTAACCCTTTAAACCCCGAATTAAATCCCATCTGCTATTTGCTGGCATTATTAGGAGCTCACCATTTTCTCCACGTTAGCAGGATAAGGGTTAAATTATTAACCTTTAGGCTACTAATGTCATATATATATGGAGCACCCATTCTTGATGTTTCTAGATCACACA
>Ga0268261_10002855_pt1 | contig 12508 bp, 5 predicted proteins | sample TergutNc150P1_FD_190353 | JGI IMG/M metagenome (GOLD analysis project Ga0268261, IMG submission 190353) | Nasutitermes corniger P1 segment gut microbial community from laboratory colony in Florida, USA - Nc150 P1 (SPAdes) (version 2) | ecosystem: Host-associated > Arthropoda: Insects > Digestive... | reverse complement strand
GGGGGGGGGGGGGGGGCATGGTGAGTAGTGTAAAGATGAACTGGTAAATGATGTGCAAAATTATTTTCCATTTATCATTGTAATGGAATAGTGTGTACATTCATCACTTTAGTTTCACACATACTGATACGTGCACATGCACCATACCATACATGCAGCTGGTAACCTGTGCACCATAGCATTTATTGACTGTAAATAAAACCATATGGAATGGAGATGTTGAAAATATTTCAGAAATTGGTTGATTGGATCATTAAAGAGCAAAATGCTATGTAATTTGGATAGACTCATGCATTTCCTGTACAAAACTATGTAGAGAAACACAAGTGACAGACTGCTCATAGCAGCACCATTGTACTGAATTAATGCACAAAGTGTCAGGAACCACAGGACTAAAGTTGGGTTGGAATTGCTAGAAGAAACTCTGTACAACGAATGTTATTTTTAAATCAGAACAATCCAAAAAATAAAATTAAGATCCAAATATCTGATGTCTTCTTATCAGACTGTACCAACTGTTATAATTTTTACACCAAATGTTTAAATTCTTTTGTGTAATATTTTGTTAGTAAATAATGGCATAAAGGATTGTCTTTACAATATACATGGACTAAAAAGTATATGACTATTATGCTAACTTATGAATTACAGTCCTTGAGAAGGTGAGAGTTACTAAGTTTGACAAGAAATTCTCAAGCTTTTATGGAAACAAAAGTTTCATTACCATGTCTACTAAACAAATCAAGTCATATCTTCACACCCTCCTTATTGAAGGCCCATTTTTATGTGTCAGATTTCACATTTTCACAGTGGCAAATATTAAAAATTTCAGATTATTAACCAAAAGATGACAATCTAAATATTCGTGAACGTGATACTGCCATCTACACTAAAATCTCCCAAGTGGTCTCTTGTGACGGGTTTTCTGCTTAAATTTTATGTGCATTATTCCCATACATCCTACATGCTCTGTCTCATTTTTCTTGAATGAGTCAGTACTTATAAAAATTACTCAGCCTGCTTAGTTTAGACATTCAAATGTGGTTTGAAACTTGCATTTCTACAGCAATACTATGTAATGTACTTACAGCACAATTAAGGAATTAGCAGTCCTGCTTCATATTAATGAGGCCTCAAGTTCTAATCTTGGTTAAGAGGCCATCTATACTGTCTAAGGATTTAGACATATTCTGAAATATTATCTTAAAATAAGTCACGAGTATGTCCTTACATACTTTTAAAGTTCATTACTTACAAATCTTCCTAGCTGATTTAATTTAACTTTATTAGTCCTGATGTGTTCTTATAATATGGTCTGATGATGGCCCAATGGGGCCGAAACATGTAGCCTAGTATGTACTTTTAATGGTATTTATAGATGTGTTAGATGAATATATATGCTCTGTTTCCTATCTGATGCAACTGAATTTATGCAGTCAAAATAACATTAGTAAATACTAAAGTAATAAAAAGTAAAACCTTATCTTATGAAGAAACAATCATATTTAAAATCAACTGGACATATTTAAATTTTTCATGTCATATTTCTAAAGCTGACAGAATAAAATAATAACTTCAACCATACTCCATTTTAGAAATCAAGTTTATCAGAACTACAGCTCAGAAATATTTAAATCTGATACAAAAGAAACAATCAATATGTTTTGCAGAAGACATTGTTAAAGTTTTGATTATCATGTACTGGAAATCCGTTACCCCTTTCATGGTTATGACAGAGATTTGTGTCAGATACTGTGTGCATCTCACATTTCATCACAATGGGCTGCTGGTTCAAGCAAAACATTTCCTGTTTCTCTCTTATGGACCATGACTGAGTGTATATATTGCAGCAACAGATTCTGACATCATTCAAATAGATTTTAAAATACTGACTAAAAGTCTCCATAAAGAGTCAGAACTACTTTTACCCTCACACATTATGACATGCAATTATAAATGTTATATTGCCCATTCATCTTGCAGTACTGCATATCATGTATCACACCTCAAGAAAACTTGAATTTTGACTGATAATTTTCTTTTCAATACTGTGTGAGACATATGGTACTAAAATGAAAATAGCTTCTATGCCATGTAAATGAACAGGGGTAAGAAATACTGAAACAGATAAGGGAGAGTAAACTGGTTAGTGAGAAACCTGAATGTGATAAGGTTAATCAAAACATTTAAATTTTCGAACATGTATGATGTGTAATTTAGAAAATTTATTTTGTTCTAGCATATTTTTCAAGAAGACACTGTCACTAGTGCATTAGGGATACCTTTAATTTGAAAAAGAAATTCTACATTCATTTCTAGTTTGCTTTGATAATGGTACATCACACTTAGCTATATACACTTTTTGACTCTTATCAACTGTGAAGTGTTTAAAAATAAAGAAGCAAATAATGCAAAGGAACAACAATTATAAATGTATATAAAATTTCAGTACTTGTATTTATAAAAAATGGATGGTGGGTGAGTCAAAGAACTGAATAGCACTAAATTATTGTACTTGCTCCATGTAGGTTCATGTACCAGATACCATTCCACTGACCACAAACTCAGACTTCCAGCCACGTTCACCACGATGAACATAATATTTCCTACCATTTTCATTTAGGGTGAGAGAAAACTGCATGCCTTTGAAGATACAAGTTTCATGGGGTATGACACTGTTTGAAATTATTTCTCAATCAACATGATAACATATGCAAGAAGACTTGAAATTTCATTGCCACCACTGTGAGAATCTGAAATCCTACATGCCTGAGCTTTGCCATTTCCATGTTACGTGCATGTATCTTATTATGTGCTACACTTATAAAAGACAAAACATGCTGACTTATAGTATAAAAATGAATATGTGCAGGGGTGTATGAAAGAAAATATGGTGTTTAGAATTCACTGTTCTATGAGCATGCAATAAAATGAGAAGCTACATTTATAAATTTACTATTGGAACACATTCTCTTCTGAATGTCAACATATTCATATATTTGTATGCAAACTGTGCCTACCTTTGTAAGGTAAATGCTTAGTTAACCCTTTAAACGCTGAGTTAAATCCCATTTGCCATCTGCTGGCATTACTAGGAGCTCGCTATATTCTCCACGTTAGCGAGTTAAGGGTTAATCACAAGATCATGCTGAATATACTGGCACACAATGTTGCAGTTTCAACAACACATTATAGTGAGTTAAGGTGACTAGACTCGATAATTTTATCCATTATTATTATTATTATTATTATTATTATTATTATTATTATTATTATTATTATTATTATTATTATTATTATTATTATTATTATTATTATTATTATTATTATTATGTTTTGCAACACCTAGGTCTGAGTATCTAGTATGACAGAAGGAAAGAGCAGAAGACAATCATACTTCAGTCATTATTATGGCTGTCATATAAAGTCTACAGTACTATAATGCTGTAAGATTAGAGCTAACCAACTCTTTGGCAACAGTACCCAAATTTTCTATAGTACTGATTCACATTAAGACATGAAACAAAACCAGTTTCATACATCCCTCACACTCAAAACCTGTTTCTTTAACATTCATCTCAGTATTTTCTTTCTATATCACTTTCACTCTTCAAAGTGGTTTCCCCACAAAAAATTTATGTTTTTAATGACTTTCCACCTCATCTACAAATTTAGCTCATTGTAAATTCCTTAATTTTGCTATTCTGTCAATAATGGATGACCTGTGTGAATCACACATTATGTAATGTCCTGAACTGCTCATGTGCTTCAGCCCCTGTAGATGCAGATGTAATCTGATCACATTATTTTAAAACTATTGGAATTTAAATTCCCCCATCAGTAAAAAAAAAAGTTACAACTATACAAATGATTTAGATTTTTTTTCATACATATACTTCTTCAGTGTTAGTTTTACTGAAAAAAGAGTATACTCAGACACTTATAGTCAGTTTTTCATACTTCTGTTACTAGGTATACACGATACTTCAGTTCCTTGTCAGTTGGTAAGATAACAGTAGAGGGTGACATTTGAATTCTGGACTTCATAGAAGTTCTAGACAATAAATTTGCCTGTAAATGTCAGCCTGCTTTGGACCAGCTATTCAACATTCTAATTTTAATGGGGATGGCACAGTCAAACAAGGTCTTTCCTCATCTAAACTTTACCTCCTGAAAAATATGCTATGGAGCATATTATTATTATTATGCGATTCTCAATAGCAAATTAAATGTATTTTGCCTATCTAATCAGTAAATTAAAATGGAACACAGATGTCCTTGTGGAGCCAACATTTGTGTATGTGATAAAAAATTTACAATCCTTTATGAAACATAAATGTTCATTACCATATTCATGAAAATTTACCTCGGCCTGCTATCCTGATTGAGCTGAATCCAGTTTACAACATTTCAACCTATTTCTCTAACATCAAATTAATATTACCTGCCCATGCATTTCCCGTTTCAATACCTCATGCCATGACCCTCGCATCCTCTGTCATTTAATCACTACAGTAATAGTCAACAGCTCTTAGTAAAGCAAAAATAACAGACAGTATTATATTTGTGAATATAGTAAAGTTCAATTATCAGGAAGCACCACAACCATTATTCTAAACTTAACTAGGAAGACTGTGCAATTTCAATTAATTTCATGCTAGTTTTACACACCTTGAACAATTTTTAGATTCAGCTTTGCACTGTTCTCAAATGTATCAGGTAATGTAAATAGCTCACACATCAGGAAGACAGAAAGAAACATTTCTGAAAGTGTTCTCTGTTGCTGGTTTCCTTCAACATACATTGACAGCACAGATTGTTCACTGAAAGTGGTTACCCTACAGGAAGTGTCTTTGTGGTAGAAACAATACCCACATGAGTGTTTATGAAATTTAAGTGCATAATATCCCTTAAAACAAAAGTAAAATTAATGTTTCCTCAAAGAACCAGTGAGTGGATCATCTGCACAATAAGTAAACTAATGCAATGGAAAGACTTAAATTTGTTCAAAGTCTATGCTTGATGTGTATTATATGACTAGTAACAGATAACCATTGCTTCATATACATACTATAGTTAATGAATATTCTACACTATCATCCCTGGCTGTCACATATTAATTAATGAAGCACATTGTACCTGCTATACTTTCATCCCTGGTTGTTATAATAAGTAATGAAACACATTCAGTCAGTACACAGTGAAACCTGTTAAAAGTATATATCATACTGAAGATTCAAAGGAAGACAATATATGCAATCACACAACAATTAATAATTTAAATAAATAATTTTATGCACTAGTTTTAGGAGAAACCACAAAAAATTATAAGAATAAGGGAGAATGGGAGGAAAGGAAAGAGCAATTAGAAAGTTGAAAAGCAAAAAGGCACACACACACACACACACACACACACACACACACACACACACACACATTTTATGTCAGACAGCCATTATAATCATGTCACTGATTGGCCAGATTGTTTCAGTTATAGGCAATTATTAGTAGAATGATTTGGTAATTAATTTTGAAAACCATGCTATAAATTTGGCATATGAATATTTCAATGTACCAACACCATGCTGTAATTGAAATCATAAACAAAATTAACTTACATAAAAAATTAAAGTTATTGTACAGCAGTTAGACAGCAGTTTCAAAAACAAGAGGTGGAGTGAATAGAGCCGCATCCTATAAGAAGGAAAATGTTTCAGAACAAGGAGTCACAAAATTTTGTATTAAACATGACATTTGCATTGGACATTCACTGCAATGGACAATCACATAGAGATTAAGTAACACTAGGACTACAACTGCAGAAGGGCAAGAAACTCGGAAATCAGGAAAAGCATTCTGTAGGCACTCTACTTTCATCTTTGCATAGGACAGCTTTGGTATCTGAACAGCCTACTTCAAAGCAACTGAGTCACTGCTAACATAGTTTGTCTCCAGCAACTAGCAGCCTTTGACATACAAAGATGAAAATTTAATTATTCAAAATGGGCTCTGCCATACATTTGGCTTTGGTTAGTATTTGGATCTAACAACTGTCTTCCACATATCCTCATATATTCCCAGACATTTTATTGTGGGTGATACATAAATGATGTGACAGGTTTCACTGTAGTAAATTAAATGTTTTTGTTCTTAGTTCTGAAATGAGTCAAGAAAATAATTACTTGCAAGAACTACACATATATTTAAAAACTACTAAAATTACATGTCTATTCAGTTAGCAGTGGGATGCAAGTTATTACATAAAGTGTATTTACCTTGTTTGGTGCTGACTGCATGCCATGGAAGGGCAAATTCTCATAGAAAGCCTTGTCCCCATCAGGCTGTAGTAGGCCATCACTTGGGGAGCCAGCAAGATCAGGCCTCGATTTATCTTTGGTAGCTGATGCACCTGGGTCTGTAAAGAATCCATAAAATTGTAAAAAAATCATTATGAGAATCACACCACACAATAGAAATTTAAATTAATTGTTCATGTAATATCAGTAGAGTACTTAACAAACTTAGAACCAGTCCATCATTGTTATTTATGTTCTCTTCTTTAAAAATGCTAGTACATTTGTCACATTAATGGCAAGGAAGTAGATTTTAATTTGAAAAAATAAATGAAAGTGGAATAAATTACACCAGGATAATATCAACAAGTAACTGGTGAATACTGGTATTGATATTTCTTACTACAGAAGTTTTAGAAAGGGAAAGAGAAACTGTATGCTTACTTGAGCTAAAAAATATTTACTTACAGATGTATTTCTTAATGAGAACGTTTTCAGAACATCTATTTTATTTTGGTTTGGCCAAATACATGAACTGTATTTTGATGGTATCCCATACTGACATGGCATGGAAAATTACTGTACTTGAATGAGAGACAGGAGAGAAAAACTGGAGTAACAAAAAAAATTATATGCCCGTTTCCACGAGTTGAATCCAGTCCTGTCAATAGTAACACACACTTTTTTAAAAGATGATTATTCAGTGTTGTACCCAGTGAAGTTTAGTAGTGTGTGGTTGCAATTACATATGTTCAAGGATATTTCTGAACATTTCTGAAAAGAAAAGATGTTATTTTTTAGCTCATAATACTGTCTCACACATTCATGAACTATGCTTATATGTATCCCGTTATTGGCATCCATGTTCCTTTTTTAAACTAATATTACAGTAAAGCAATACCAATACCAGTAATTTTCTGTTGGTATTTTCCATGTTAACAATCAGGTTAACTTGTTATATATTACACAAAGAAAAAGTGTATGTGACTGAAATAAACCATATTTCATAGTATGTAGTTCAAATACTCCCAGTCCATTATATTTCAGAAAAACAAAATGCATGACCATTTTCTGATGCATAACTTAATACTGATAAAAAATATCGTTTCTGCAGTAATACAACATATAGACAATATAAAAAATGTAAAAGACAATATTTTGAAAGACAGAAAATGTATTACAATGAGTAATAATATATAATTAAAATGAAAGGAAATGATTTGTTTTGAGACAGCAAATGTAGAGGGGTATGAGTTTCAACAAAAGTCTCTTTCTTTATGCTGCAGACTTCTGACGGATTAGACATAGGCCCGTGGTTCCAAAAGAGTTATACAAAATTGTTTGTCTCATATTAAAGTTCTGCAATTATAATCAATGGTTAGAGTATTAAGCCCTGGGGACATACATCTACTTTGTTTGTTGGTCAATGAGTCCAGTTCTTGTTGTAACCAGTAAGGAAGTACAAATAGTTTTTGTGCCACTGTGTTTAAAAAATCCAAGTTTGATACGTGACTAAAATATTAAATTCTCCTTTCTTTTGTACGTAATGTAACTAAAAAGTCAATTACACTGACATAGTTTGTAGTAACTAGTAAACTTAAACAGACAATTCAGTAAGATATCACATAAATACATTTTTCAGTAGCCAAAAATTTAGATTTTGCCATTCACATGCCTTATACTGACTTACCTTGCAATGAACTATAAACACACTATTCAGTGATGAATAAATATATGTGTATGTTTCTACAGACAACAGTTTTGAATTTTACTATTCACAGGTTTCCAAAGCTAAGTGAACTGGCATATGGAGACTAGAATAACACTATACTTTTACCACAGGGGAGCTGACATATTTTGTTTCATTCACCAATTTTAACCAACTAATTTTAATAACAGATTAATTATATTTTAGGCATATTTATTTTTATACAAATATTAATGTAATTAAAAGAAATAAACCAAATAATTATCACATATTTTTGGTGCCAGTATGAAGTTATGGTAATTTAATTAACAACTCTGTATGAGCTACAGCAGAATTTTTTTCATAATTCTGGGTACATCAGTGTTTATAAATTTAATGATAAAATATAACACAACATGATTCAAACAAATAATGTTTTATGCTTTTACTAACCTATCATTATTATAATGCAAGTATCATGTTATATAATGTCAATATGCTTTCAATTAGCCTCATAATAAAAATATAAGCCCTTATATTAAGAAACTACAGTAAGCATATTGGATTTTTTGTTTTCGTTTTGCCTTTGGTGTGACAGCCCCCAGTGGGTCAGGGCCTCCTCATTCATGAGGTCTCTAGATCACACACAACGATGCACCACAGTCAGTAGGACTCCTTTGGATGAGTGATCAACTTGTTGCAGAGACCTCTACCTGACAACAAATGACACTCAAAGCAGACAAACATCCATGCCCCCGGTGGGATTCAAACCCACAAACTCAGCAGGCAAGCGGCCATAGACCGACGGATTATATAGGATAAAATTACTTTTTTTACCAGTCACAGTTCTCTTCTAATATTTTCCCATTTGCAATGGCACAGCAGCTGTGACACTATTGTTTGCATAGCTGTTATTTTGCAAAATGTGAGAGAATGTAGTTTTATTTGAAATACATCAGCAGTTGATAAAGATTTTTACACATTCATGCTTCTGTAAGTAGGCGGGGACCCAAAATTTTTCATAAATGGGTGGGGGTTGTCATGTTGGGTGGGAGTGTGAGCTGGGCTGACCTTGAGGCTATATACCATTTACGTTTGATTTTAAAAACTACGTATAAAATTCATATCACAAATATAACTGTAACATTACATTATTTACAACTCTATTTATACACTTATAAATATAACTACATGTTCCATGACTCACTCAATTTAAATCATATGACTTAATATTCTTGGCTGTTTAAGTTCATCAACGATTTTACAAGTTTATTTTATTTTAAAACTTCAAATGTACTAGGCAGCCAGCGATTTCAGTGGCTGATTTTGGATGAAGGGTAAATTGTATAAAATGTTTGACCCGTGTCTTAAAATCTCCCTCTTTTTTTTTTTTTAATTTCTTTTTGAAGTGAGGGGGCACTGCAGCCCATCAGCCCCTCCTTTGGGTGTGTGCCTGCACAAATGTATCATCCATTGGACAGTTTTATGGTCCAGACTCTCCCCCTTTCCCAATACTGGTTATGGTTATTACTTTCAAATGTGTTCACAAAGAAATGTGTAGAGAACCTACTGTCTTGAGTCAAGTCAAAAGAATGCCATGACTGCTCAAGATAAATGGACAATCATGAAATTTAGTATTGACAATCTTACCCAAAATTTTCTGAGTCTGGTCCAGACTGGATAATAGATATATGTTACAGGATCTATACATTTCTTATACAACAATGTATTCAAGAAGCCCTACACTAATGAAATTGAATTGCCAGAATACATGTCAGAGTTGCCAAACATTTTGAACAAGAACAATGTTTTAATTTAAAATTCCTGCTTCTTGTTTTTTCCTTATTTAGAAATGATGAACTGAAACACACGGTGAAATATATAAACAGAAACTCAATATTACGTGGTACTAGAAATTAGTATGAATAAAAAATATTTTTGATTTTATAAACTGAATATTATCAAAAAGAAAAGCTTCAGAGAAGAACACAGTGCCTTTAATGCATATTCACGTGGAATAATACGGATACCAGACAATGTAGAATTAATAATCGGTAAAGTACCTTTCTTTTTACAAAGTACGGTGCTAGGATATTTTTTAAGGATGACAGCACTTGACAAAATACAAGCATTATTTATCTTGAGAGATGTAGCCCTAACCTCAAAAACATTAAAACATACTCTCTAGCATAACTTATTCAAGAAGATTTTGAAGAGTGACTTGAAATTAAGTGCTTCTTAATTAGTTAATGCCAAAAATGTTGTCTTTCTCATACACTAGTAACAGTAACATCAACTCAAAACATTCTTTTACAGAGAACATAATTTCCTATCCACCTGAGGAGTAAAAAACAAACAAAAACAATACAGGATCAACTAAGCTACATGAATTGACACTCTGGGCAAATATATCTTGTGCCAATTAATACTATTAACCTACCACATTCACAGAAAGAAATGGTTTTGAACTGTAAAATACATACACTAAATCACAAATATACACTAACCTGTTCCAGGTTTTTTACGCTTCCTTGACACACCACTGTTGAGTGGACCATCTACTTTCTTGAAAGTCACCACTAAAAAACATAACACAATGCACAAACCATGCCAGTCACAAAGCTACTAGAACAAATAACGGTGCTAGAAGGTGTTGAAATTATTATGTTTATGACTGCAAGTATGGTATAGAAGATGCTATTAAGGCATGCAACATTAAAATATTGTTATGGGGCTGCATAACAAATTTTTATGTGAATTACTGTAATGTTCCCAAGCAGTTCATTTCTTTGCAATATTTTGTGATACCTGAAATGTATATAAATAAACAAGTCTTTTTAAAATCACTGTACTTCAACAAGCTAATTTTTGGAATGAATTATAAATACAATAAATAATGATATTCTCTTGAATAATGAACAGGAACCAATAAAAGTAACCTAGGTATTGCAGTTGGCGATCTTGTAAATATAATAAAAATTAGTTATATGTTTCTACACAAGGCATAACATACATTGACAATTACATATAAAAAAAAGTATAAAAACAACATCAGATGTAATTTTATGTTTAAGAAGTCTTAGATGAACTATTAGATCATCCAACACCTCTTAGACAATACTGCAGCATGGCATAACAATGATTTTTGGAGTATGTTCATTGATTCTGTCCCTGAGCTACATAAATAAATTCACGTACACTAAACATTTACTGGTCTACAGTAATGTCAAATGATAAGCTTTTGTATATGTGTTTATAAAGTTTTAAATTAGATACACAAGGACATGATGCAGTTAACGTACTGACTATACAGTATGCACTGTGGTACAGCATGCATCTATTGTATCAAAGAAAAAGCACAATTAATGAAACCTGCAGTGAATATTTATCTTTATACTGTTCATTTTGTGAAATACTGATAAACACATTCATGACACTAAACCAACATAATGCACAAATGTGATCCTTAAATATTTATAGTATAAGATCACACTTAGTATTCCTACATGTTTTGGTCTGCAAGGGACCAGCATCAGAGAATCAAACAAAGTAACAGAGCATAAACCAAATTTATCATAGTGCAGCATTTATGACATTTGGTACAGTGGCAATTTAAAATTTAAATATGCCTTATGACAGAATGTTAAAACATCACTTATATAAAATATTTACTAGTCAATTTTAAAAGTTCTTTTAACACTATATTACACTTACTATTACTTGGTTTAACATATTCCGTTTTCTTATATTAAAAATGACTATGCAATGAATAATCTAGGTAATTATATGTTTATGACAATAATTCTAGGTGTATTTTGTAGTTATATATAAATTTATTTATTCATTACTGAACATGCAGGTAAACTATTTTCTTGCATGTTTGCATGTAATGGAGTTAATAGGCATGAAATAGTTTTATTTTCTCATCACAAGTACCTTTTGGGATCTTTTGAGTTGATGTTAAACTTATCAACTTGCATTTTAATTAATCCTTATTTTAAAATAATGTTTATGTCCACAAAAAGTTGCAGGTGTGTTAACATCACTGAACTACGAAAAACAGCCGAGGTGTAATGCGCATAGCACCATGGCTGCACTGAAGAAGACATAAGACATGTATTAAATTTCAGTGTGTATGTGTACCTCATGCAACAGTATTCAGTTTCTGGACTTTCTGCATTATACACTGCTGTGAAACAAAAAAAACTGAACACATCATTTCAGTAAGGCTCTGTCTCCATCTTCAGGTAAAATGGCAGGGGAATAGCTACCCAGTGGGGACCTGAAAGCACTATTCTTAACCTATAATAACTAGAGATCATTTAAAAAAAATGAACATAGCTAACTCCAATCCAAATCACTGCAATTCTGATTCATGCTGTTACAGTGATATACAAGTCTGTTGCATTAACCCTTAGGTGACTAATGTCATATATATATGGAGCACCCATTCTTGATGTTTCTAGATCACACACAACGACGCAGCACAGTCGGTAGGACTCCTCTGGACGAGTGATCAGCTCGTCGC
>Ga0268261_10002854_pt1 | contig 12508 bp, 11 predicted proteins | sample TergutNc150P1_FD_190353 | JGI IMG/M metagenome (GOLD analysis project Ga0268261, IMG submission 190353) | Nasutitermes corniger P1 segment gut microbial community from laboratory colony in Florida, USA - Nc150 P1 (SPAdes) (version 2) | ecosystem: Host-associated > Arthropoda: Insects >... | reverse complement strand
CCATCAGTGCTGCAGCCTTGTGGTTGTCTATGAAGATGTCGTATAGAGCGTCATCATCAGTCTGCACATTCACGTTTGTTCGGTCAGAAAGCTTTTTCTCTAATAAATAAATATGCCATTTCTTTTTTACATACAGCTCATAGAGCAATGCAAGATTTATGTTCTCAGGCAAATCCACCTTACTTGATGTGGGACACTGGCTTAAATTCTCTTCAAACACCTCAGCCAATAACATACTCTGCAGGGGTATTCCCAAGAAATTTTTTTCCCTGTCACTGAGATGTTTCGAAGAAAGTTCAACAACTCGATCTGCTAGGTTCTGTAGGTAATCTGCCTTTAAGTGCGAAAATTTCTGTTTCCAAAACTTAACCAGAAAGCATTTCTGATCCTCAACACTGAAAGGTACCAATGTGTAAGACTGACATTGAAATTCTTGTTCTAGCTGATCCTTTACTGAATTCCGAGATGTTACCCAAATTTTCCTTATCTTTGTTTTTGAAAGAATTCTCAATATCTGTAAAACTTCTTCAGTGTAATGTGGACTGACTTCATCCACTCCGTCAATAAGGACGGCCATATTTCCCGTTGAATTATAGATGTAATTAAACAGCTTTTTTCCCAACTGTACACTGTCAGATTCCTTTACTTGTGCGGCTTCGGTTATCAGTTTAATAACGCTCTCTTCATCAAAACCATTTGTTTTCATCTCATGCAATATACTTGTGTAGTTGTTGATATTGACCCTTACTATCCACACGTCAGGGTGACGTTCTCGTGTTTGCTTTGCGAGGTGAGTCAGAAGGGTCGATTTTCCCATTCCTGGTTCATCTGCGACCAAAATTATCCGATTCTCACCGTCAAGCAAAGTTCTTGGTCGCCAGATTGTTGTGACATTTCTTTGTAAGATTCGATGTTCACTTCCAAGGTCATCAGGGTTTCTTTCCAAAGGATGCTGTTCATCTTGTTTACACAAACACTGCTTTTTATGTGTTTCACTACACAGTTGTGTTGTCTCTTGCTCATTATTCTTCGCCAATGACAGGTGAGGATTGTACTGCTCATAGTCACTGATTTTGCAGCTTTTCTCCCTATATGTACTAATGCATTGTAGCTCCTCTAAGGTGTCCTTTCCGAAATGTTTCTGTACTTCGCTTTCATTTTCAGAACGAAGTTCAACGTACTTTTTACACTCTAGGGCTCTGTCGATGTAATACTTCAGTGTCTTTGCAACTGGAACACCTATCGCAGGTTTTTCATTTGCTAACAAGAGAGACATTGAATCCGAATCTAATGCATTAAACATGCGCACATCACCTTCTTTGATTATATCTTTGATTGGTATTACCGAGCCTTGGAAAATAACTTTCTTTTCCAAAAAGAACTTTCTTGACTCAGTAATTATGTCCGTGAATTTCCAGCCGTCGTATTCTTCTCTGAGCTTTGTACTGAATGTGCGGCGAAGGGCGCTAATTTGCTCTATGTTACCCATTGTGTCGGCTATGAAGATGAATCTTTTCTCTGCACCACATTCATTAAGGATTGTGGATATTTCATTACAAACGTCTTGAAAATTTTCAGTTGACCTCTGACTCTCCAGTACCAACACATCAAACCTGCTTTTCCAAGCGAACATAACCTCAGACTTATAGCGAAGCAACTGTTGTAAATTCAGTATGATATGTTTTGTACCACTCAGCATCTGGTGAATCTTAGCAGCGGTGGGTGTGGTTGATCGTCCGGGGACGAATATCAGAACAGCGTTGTTAGTCTCTGTTAGCTGCTTCATGTCTGTTATAGCGGACTGTTCGTATTTAATACTGAGATCGTCTAGTTCGAATTTCCTCTGATCCAGTACCTTTGCTACTAAAGCGGGTCTTACTTTCTCTGAAGTCTTCCGCAAAGGGTCATTCTCTTTGCTGTTTGTTTCCCTGAGGAAGTAATTACAGTTTTGCCACCAGTTTTGTATAATAGGAAGGAAAACTGTGTAGGTTAAATCAAGTTCGCCCTCAGGTATATTCATACTTTGCTGTAGCTCTCTTTTAATATGACAGTCCATCTCCTCCTCGTTAGCCTGACTGTAAAATATTCTAAATCGGCTCAAGAACTCACGGTGTTTGGGCAGATGCTGCAGGTGCTCGTAAATGGCTTTGTGTTCCTCTTCGTTAAACTGCAGCACAGAGCCACCGGTCATTAAAAATTCTGCTTGACTGAAGTCTATAACTGTGATAGACGTTAGTTTTTGTTCGACATCAGCATTGGTGTATATAATGAATAGGCGTTCATCAGTCCTACTGTCCATTTTGACTCCTTCTTTGCTGCAGTTGAACTTCTCTTCTATCTCTATGTATGTGTCATAATATTTTCGTAAGCTGAAGTCTCCTGTTTCCGCCAGCAGTTTTTGCTCTGTAATTTTGTGTCCTAATTTGCTCTTAAGTTGCAAGAAAATGTGCGATTTTCTGTCATTTTCATTAACATACTCTACTACAACATCATCAAATTTTCCATGCCCTTTCATGTTAGAAGCAAGTTTAAATTTGTACCCCTTGTTTTTGGGACGCAAGAATGACAAGGCACAGAACTTATACTCGAAAATTTGGCCATGTATCTGTGCGGTCCCCTTTTCTTTCTCGTAGAATTCAGGCTGCTCCTCTTCTGTATCAGGCAGCCTGTAAAATAGAAGACCAAAAATATTTCGTGCAGAAAAATTCGTCTTGTGGATGGTCGTACGAAATTTTCAATATTAGTTATGACTGTTTTTCAAATGTTCATAATTTTTAAAGACTTCTTATATTCGTAACCGTTAGAACTTTCTGTCTTCAAATTTAATTATTTTTAGATGTATAACAGAAGACTTATCAATACTGCTGTTGGTGTCTTTAATTTGAAAGTAATGACCGATTTATTTTCTGTACTTCGGAGTCAGTCGAAAGGGCTGATTTTTCGAGTATCTGTTCCTAGTAGCAAATAATTAGTGAAAAGGACAACAAATAAGACAAGAATAAGTGTTATTCTTTGCTGAAGGAATGACAGTGTGAGGCATGGTGTGAAATTTTGGAAACAGGTTATAATGTATTTCTTTCTTTCAATTATATCTGCAATTTTTCGGATATATATCTCTCTCTTTCTTGTAACATATGCACATAATAATAAAATGTAATTACTTCAGTTTATGGTACTGCATGTACATAATTACATTACGAAATTTCTTTCATTTCCTCACATCCAGTTCACACATTTCGCTGCACAAAATACTATGATGTATCTATCAGTTGTCTGTCAATGCACCCCCCTGTACACTCTTTCCATTGTCTCTCAGTACCTCACGCTGTACAGTTCCTAAAATGTCTGTCAGAAACTCACTATGTACAATCTGCCCACTGCCTGTAAGTACCTCACACTGTACAAACATCTCACTGCGTGTCAGTACCTCACACTTTACAGTTCCTAAAATGTCTGTCAGAACCTCACTTTGTAAAATCTACCCAATGCTTGTAAGTACCTAACACTGTACAAACGTCTCACTGCGTGTCAGTACCTCACACTGTACAATGTGCCCACTGCTTTTCAGTATCACAGAATATACAATCTATCCACTGCAAGTCAGTACCTCAAATTGCACAATTTGCCCACTGTCTCTCAGTACGTCAAAATGTATATTTCCTCCACTGCCTGTCAGTGGCTCACACTGTACAATCTCTCCACTGTCGGTCAGTATCTCATATTTTACACAATCTACACTGTCTGTCAGTAACTCTCACTGTACTCTCTGCCCAATGTCTGTCAGTACCTCACATTTAGGCTGTCCACTGCCTTTCAGTACCTCACATTCTACAATTTGTCCACTGTCTGTAATTACTTTATAATGAAGTATCTGCCCACTGTCTGTCAGTACCAAACACTGTACAGTCTGTCCACTGTCTGACAGTACATCCCCCTGTAAACTCTGTCCATTCTCTGTAAGTACCTCACGATCTAAACTCTGTCCAACGACTATCAGTATCTCACATTGTAAAATCTGCCCACTGTCTCCCAGTACTTCTCACTTTACACTGTGCCCACTCTCTGTCAGTATCTGAAATTCTACATTCTGTTTACTCCCCGTCGGTACCTCCCACTGCAGAGTCTGTCCACTCACTGTCACTACCTCACACTGTACACTCTGCCGACTGTCCCTCAGTACCTCTCAATCTAAACTCTGTTCCCTATCGCAGTACCTTACATTCTACTGTCAGTCTACTCTCTGTCAGTACCTCACACTGTACAGCCTGTGCACTGTTTGTCAGTACCTCACATTGTAGAGTATGCCCATTGTGTGTCAGTACCTTGCACTTTAGTCTGTCTACAGTCTGTTATTACCTAACACTCTACAATTTGTCCACTTTCTCGCAGTACCTCACACTGTACAGTCTGTCCACTGTCTGTCAGTGCCTAACATTTTACAATCTGCACACTGTTTGTCGGTACTTCACACTGTACAGTTTGTCCACTCTCTGTCAGTATTACACACTGTGCAGTCTACCCACTGCCTCTCAGTAACTCAAGTTAATCTGCCCACTGCCTGTCAGTACCTCACATTCTGCGATTTGTCCACACCCCTGTCAGTACCTTACAATGTATAATCTGCCCACTGTCTGTCATTACCTCACACTGTACACTCTGGCCACTGTCTGTCAGTACCTCTCACTGTAAACTCTGTCCAATGTCTGTTAGTACCTCACACTGTAAACTCTGTCCACTGTCTGTCAGCAGTACTTCCCACTGTAAACTATGTCCACTGTCTGTCCCTACATCACACACTACAACTTGTCCACGTTCTGTCAGTAGCTTACAAGGTAGAATATGCCCACTGTATGTCAGAATCTCACACTTTACAGCCTGCCCACTGTCTGTCAGTATTTTACAGTCTGTTTTCCGTATGTTAGTACCTGTCACTGTACACTTATCCTCCTGTCTGTCAGTATCTCACACTGTATATTCTGTCTAATCTCTGTCAGTACTTTACACACAACAGTCTGTCTACTGTCTGTCAGTACCTCACATTCTACAGTCGGTTTACTGTCTGTCAGTACCTTTCACTTTACAAAATGTACACTTTCTGTAGGTACCTCAAAATTTATATTCTGTCCACTGCCTGTCATTACCTCACACTGCACGGTCGGAACACTCTCTCTTAGTGCCACACATTGTACAGTCTGTCCATTGTGTCTCAGTACCTCACACTGTAAAGTCTGTACACTGTCAGTACCTTACACTCTACATACTGTCTATTTTATATCAGTACTGTACAGTCTCTCCTATGCCTGTCAGTACCTCATTCATTATATTCTGTCCACTATCTGTCAGTACCTCACACTGTACAGTCTGTCCACTGTCTGTCAGTACCTCACACTGTACAGTCTGTCCAATGTCCGTCAGTACCTCTAACTGTACGCTCTGCAAATTGTTTGTCAGTAACACACACTCTACAGTCTGTCAACTCTCTGTACCTCAAAGTCTACACTCTGTCCACCGTATGTCAGTACCTCTCACTGTCCACTCTGTCTACTCTCTGTCAGTACTTCCCACTGTAAACTGTGCCCACTGCCTGTTAGTACCTCACACTGTAAACCATGTCCAGTTTCTGTCAGTATTTTTCATTGTATACTTCGCCCACTTTCTGTCCGTACCTCACACTGTACAATCTGTCTATTGTCTCTCTGTACCTTAAAGATTGCAGTTTGTCTGCTGTCTGTAAGTGTCCCATAATGTAAAGTCTGTACACTTCATGTCAGTACCTCATACTCTAACGTCTCTTTACTGTGTGCTAGTACTTCTCACTCTAAATTCAGTTCACTGTCTGTCAGTAATTCACACGATAATTTCTGCGCACTTGTCTTTAGTACAATACACTGTAGAAGCAATCCACTGTCTCTCAGTACCAAACACTGTACATTCTGTCCAGTGTCTGTCAGTACCACTCACTTAGTGTTTGTCCACTTTCTGTCAGTACCTGTCACTGTACACCCTGTCCACTGTCTGTCAGTACCTCACATTCTAATGTCTTTCCACTGTCTTTAGTATAATTCACTGTAGAAACATTCCACTGTCTCAGTACTTCACACTTTACACTCTGCCCACTGCTGTCAGTACTTCTCAAAGTACAGTCTGTTTAATGTATGTTAGTACATAACACTTTACACTTTGCGCACTGTCTGTCACAAGCTCACATTTAGACTCTCCACTATCTTTCAGTGCCTCGTACTGTACAATTTGTTCATTCTCTGTCATTACCTTACAATGCAGATTCTGCCCACTGCACAACAGTACCTCAAACTGAACAGAATGTCCACTGTCCCTCAGGACCTCCCAGTGTATACTCTGTCCACTGTGTGTTAGTACATCACACTGTACTGAATGTACACTCTCTGTAAGTACCTAACAGTTACTCTTTCACTGTCTGTCAGTACCTTACCATATAGAGTCTGCCCACTGTCCGACAGTACCTCACACTGTACAGTCTGCCCACTGTCTGAAAGTAGCCCACAGTTAGTCTGTCCACTGTCTGTCAGTAACTTACAATGTAGATCCTGCCCACCGTCTGTCACTACCTCACACTGTACAGTGCCCACTCTCTGTTAGTAGCTCACAGTTATTCTGTCCACTGTCTGTCAGTAGCTTAAAATGTAGAGCAGGCTCAGTGTCTGTCAGTACCTCACACTGTACAGTCTGTCCACTGTTTGCAGTACCTCTCACTGTACACTATGTCCAATATCTGTCAGTACCTCGCATTGAATTTTGTGACCACTGTCTGTAGTACTTCACATTGTACAGTTTGTCCAATATCTGTCAGTAGACACACTGTACAGTCTGTCCACTATCTGTCAGTAGACACACTGTTCAGTCTGTCCATTATCTGTCAGTAGACACACTGTACAGATTGTCCATTATCTGTCAGTACTTCAAATTTTAGAGTCTGTCCACTGTATGTCAGTACCTCAAACTGTAACTTCTGGCCACTGTCAGTCAGTTCCTCACACTTGATATTCTGCCCACTGTCTGTCATTCCCTCGCATTCTAGACTCTGCCCACTGTCTGTCAGTACCTCACATTGTACATTATGACTAGTGTCTGTCAGTATATCACAATCTACATTCTGTCTACTGTCTGTCAGTACCTCTCACTCTACACACACTCCATTGTCTGTCAGTACCTCACATTTTACAATCTGCCCACTGTCAATACCTCACACTGTACACTCTGTCCACTGTCTGGCAGTACCTCCCACTGGACAGTCAGTCCACTGTTTGTCAGTACCTCTCACTGTACACTTTGTCCACTGTCTGTCAGTAATCCACACTGTACAATCTGCCAACTCTCTGTCAGTACCTCACCCTGTAGAATCTGTCCACTGTCTGTCAGTACCTTACACTGTACAGTCAGTCCACTGTCCGTCAGTACTTCTCACTGCACAGTCTGTCCACTATCTGTCAGTACCTCTCACTGTACACTCTGTCCACTGTCTGTCAGTACATCACACTGTACACTCTGCTCACTGTCTGTCAGTATCTCACACTCTACAGTCTGTCCACTGTCTCTCAGTACCTCACAATGTACACTCTGCCCACTGTTTATTAATACCTCACACTGTAACTCATCCCAATGTCTATCAGTACCGTACAATATGGAGTCTGTCCACTGTCTGCCAGTACCTCACATTCTACACTCTGTCCACTGTCTGTCAGTACCTCACACCGTACAGATTGTCCACTATCTGTCAATACTTCACACTGCACATTCTGTCCACTGTCTGTTAGTACCTCACACTGTACAGTCTGACCACTGTCTGTCAGTACCTCACACTGTACAGACTGTCCACTGTCTGTTAATAACTTACTGTACAATCTGTCATCTGTCTGTCAGTATCTCACACTGTTCAATCTGTCCACTGTCTGCCAGTACCCTCATTTTACAGTGTGTCCACTGTCTGTCAGTACTTCACACTGTAAACTCTGTCCACTGTCTGTCAGTACGTCTGACTACGCTCTGCCCAATGTCTGTCAGTACCTCACATTCTATATATTGTCCACTTTCTGTCAGTACCTGAACCTTTACTTTCTGCCCACTGTCTGTCAGTACCTTTCACTCTAAAATCTGTCCACTATCTGTCGGTATCTGACACATTACAGTATGTCTACTGTTTGTCAGTGCACTCACTGTACGCTCTGTCCTCTGTTTGTCAGTACCTCACTCTATACGCTATGTCCAATCTCTGTCAGTAACGATCACTCTACAATCTGTCCACTGTCGGTTAGTACCTCTCACTGTACACTCTGTCCACTGTTTAAGTGTACCTCACACTGTTTAGTGTGTCCACTGTCTGTCAGTACCTCATATTCTACATTTTGTCCACTGTCTCTCAGTACCTCACAATGTATGCTCTGTCCACTGTCTGTTAGTACCTCTCACTGTATACTCTGCCCACTGTCTGCCAGTAGGTCACACTCTACAGTCTGTCCACTGTATGTCATTACTTCTCACTGTACACCCTGTCCACTGTCTGTCAGCACCTTACAATGTACAGTCTGTCCACTGTATGTCAGCTCCTCACACTGTACACTCTGTCCAGTTTCTGTTAGTATCTCACACTCTCCAGTCTCCACTCTCCACTCCACTGTCTGTCACTACCTCACACTGTACAATCTGTTCACTGTCTTTCAGTACGTTACACTCTACAAACAGTCCACTGTCTGTCAGTACCTCACACTGTACATTCTGTTTATTGTCTGTGAGTAACTCACACTCTAGAGTCTCTCCATTGTATCTCAGTACAACTCACTGTGCACTCTGTTCACTGTCTGTCGATACCTCACACTGTACGTTATGTCCACTGTCTGTCAGTACCTCATATTGTACACTCTGTCCACTGTCTGTCAGAACCTCGCACCTTACGGTTTGTCCACTATTTATCAGTATCTCACCCTGCACATTCTCTCCACTGTCTGTCAATACCTCGCACCGTACAGACTGTCCACTGTCTGTCAGTCACTTTCAATGTACAATCTGTCCTCTGTCTTTCAGTATCTCACATTGTACACTCTGTCCACTGTCTTTCAGTACCCTCAATTTACAGTCTGTCGACTGTCGTTCAGTACCTCACACAATACAGCCTGTCCACTGACTGTCATTACCTCACACTGTACACTCTGTCCACTGTCTGTTTTTACCTCACACAATACACCCTGTCCACTGACTGTCAGTACCTCACACTGGACACTCTGTCCACTGTCTGTCATTACCTCACACAATACAGCCTGTCCACTGACTATCAGTACCCCACACTGTACACTCTGTCCACTGTCTGTCATTACCTCACACAATACACCCTGTCCACTGACTGTCAGTACCTCACACTGTACACTCTGTCCACTGTCTGTCATTACCACACACAATACATCCTGTCCACTGACTGTCAGTACCTCACACTGTACACTCTGTCCACTGTCTCTCATTACCTCACACAGTACACCCTGTCCACTGACTGTCCGTACCTCACACTATACACTCTGTCCAATGTCTGTCTTTACCTCACACAATACAGCCTGTCCACTGACTGTCAGTACCTCACACTGTACACTCTGTCCACTGTCCATCATTACCTCACACAATACAGCCTGTCCACTGTCTGTCAGTACCACACACTGTATATTCTATCCACTTTTTGTCAGTACCTCACACTGTAATTTCTGCTCTCTGCCTGTCAGTACCTTTCACTCTACAATCTGTCCACTGTCTGTCAGTATCTCACACTTTTCAGTCCGTCAATTGTCTGTCAGTACACTCACTGTAAGGTATGTCCACTGTCTGTCAGTACCTCACACTTTACAGTCTGTCCACTCTCTGTCAGTAACGATCAATCTACAAACTGCCCATTGTCTGTCATTACATCACACTGTACACTCTGTCCACTGTCTGTTAGTAGCTCTAACTCTATACTGTGCCTACTGGCTGTCAGTATCTCACACTTTACACTCTGTCCTCTGTCTGTCAGTATCTCACACTTTACCCTCTCTCCACTTTCTGTCAGTACCTCACAATCTCCAGTCTGTCCACTGTCTGTCAGTACCTCACACTGTACACTCTGTCCACTGTCTTTCAGTACTTTACACTGTACACTCTGTCCACTGTCTGTCAGTAACTCACACTTTACAGTCTGTCTACTGTATGTCAGTACATCTCACTGTACACTCTCTTCACTTTCTGTCGGTACCTCACTATAAATTTTGTCTACTGTCTGTCAGTACCCCACACTTTATACTCTGTCCACTGTCTGTCATTACCTTGCACTGTGCACTCTGTCCACGGTATGTCAGTACCTTTGACACTACACTTTGTCGACTGTCTGTCAGTACCTCACAGTGTACAGTCTGTCCACTGTCTGTCAGTACCTCTCACTCTATACTCTGTCCACTGTTTTTCAGTACCTCACAGTGTAGACTCTGTCAGTACCTCACACTCCATATGCTGACCGTCACCACACTGCCCATTATCCTGTTGCAGTGACACTTTTAGCTTCTGTTTTAGCGACATTCGTGACAAACGTGACTTATATTTTTCAGCGACTCTTCGGGCAACGAAGGGGGCTTTTATCTTTGGCCGACTAATTTTTACTGTACATTATGTAATTTATATTGTTTGAATATTAATTTTTCTGCGGGAACATAACGCACACGAAATGAAACCGTATTAATCATGCATGTCTCTAGTCGAAATTTTTATCTAAATATTTGTCAGCGCTACATTTGTTTCCGAATATAATTTAGAAAGGGATTAAACTTACAAATATCAATTTTCTCACACGAATGCCGTAACTGTCACTACCAGAAATAAAATAATAAATTTCAAGGAGCCCTGATATTCATTCATCAAATATGGCACGGACACACCTGCAAAGAAGAACACCTGGACGCTGATCATAATCGATAAAAAGTGTAATAATGTTTTCCTCCTCTCATGCTGAGAGATATTCTGACTGGAATTCGAAGACATGCACTTTCTGCTAAATATCGTGACCAAATTTATATACAGTGAGCTGGAATAAGTTATTCGGTGCACAAATGAAACTACTTCAGTTCGTAATCATAATTTATTCTAACTAACCTGAAGAATTTGATTCTATTTTCTTTATTGCGGATGTTAACTATGTGGATGGAGAACAGGTAGCATTTTGGAACAGCCGACACCCGTTTGAGAGACAAATGGCGGAACACTTAATGAAATACATGAACTGGCACATTGATGGAGACGCGTGGGAAGAAGGGATAGAGAGGTAAAGGGCAAGGAGCGGAACGAAAGGCGCTAACACTACGTGAAACTACACCGTAATGTGCTTCATGAACCTTTCGGCACCGGAGTTTTACATTTAAATTTTAGCACACCTGTATGTAAAATATGAATTATACAGGAACCAAAAAAGGTAGCATTATGAAGTAAATGGCATTTTGAATAGAAAAACAGACAGTGTCTAGCATGTTTAAAATACTCAGTATTTATATTTGTTGAAAAAAAATATATAAAATGCAACATCTGGAGGGTAGCGGTGCGACCGTCCCATATATAGGACGCACGTTTCTTAAAGGTTAACTTATGTGTTCAACCGAATGTGTTACATTTGTATGCATAAATGTTAAGGAAACTGACTTCGGGTTCTGTGTCGCTGTTGTGTTTGTAGGGAAGCTGTAGGTTTGTCAAAAGTCGTACACTAAGAGACGCTTCAGATTGTATCAGCATCTGAAAGACCTGAACAATGAGAGGCCAAATACTGAAGATGCGAAAGCTCTCAGATATAAGAGAAAATGTATGATATTCGAAAACAGACATGTCGAGGAATGAACAAATATTTTTTTACGTAACTCTGTACAATCTGACATCTTATAGGTCTAATTTTTCTCATGCATTGCAAATATAAAAGAAAGAAAGAAATGAATACAGTCAGGGATATCTGAATTTATTGCGGAGGGTTTGTGAGCGAATTAAAATATATATTGCTCCATAAAATTTTTCTTCAAATAAAATTTTATATATTTTGGTTTGTAATGGCTAACTGCTCTCAGACAAATAATTTGGTAACAATGTACTTACCGCTCCGCTGATGGTTGCTCCATCTGAAATAAGAAGCAAACTTTGTGTTACTTTAATTTCCCAGTTGCGGATATTTTGTGCATTAACCCTTATCCTGCTAACATGGAGAATATGGTGAGCTCCTAATAATGGCAGCAAATGGCAGATGGGATTTAATTTGGCCATTAAACGGTTAAAACTGTTGCAAAAAAAATGTTACTTTATAACGTTTATGGTATTCTGAAGCTTCATTGAAATATATACATTCGATAGGAACGCGGACGTCTTCTTTAACCCTTAGGCTACTAATGTCATATATATGACATTAGAAGCCTAAGGGTTAATGATTTAACCCTTATCCTGCTAACGTGGAGAAAATGGTGAGCTCCTAATAATGCCAGCAAACAGCAGA
>Ga0268261_10002853_pt1 | contig 12509 bp, 7 predicted proteins | sample TergutNc150P1_FD_190353 | JGI IMG/M metagenome (GOLD analysis project Ga0268261, IMG submission 190353) | Nasutitermes corniger P1 segment gut microbial community from laboratory colony in Florida, USA - Nc150 P1 (SPAdes) (version 2) | ecosystem: Host-associated > Arthropoda: Insects > Digestive... | reverse complement strand
TCTATATATATATATATATATATATATATATATATATATATATATATATGACATTAGTAGCCTAAGGGTTAACAGAAATGGACTTCGTAACAACAGATTTATGGCTGCCATCTTCTGGGATGTGATGTCACGTAGGCTGGTAGAAATTTTCAGTCCAATAACTATATATTGAATAATTTTTAGGGTAATTTGTCTAACAGTAAAATGATATTCATGAAATGAAATGAATGAATAAATGACTAAATGAATACATGAAGAGACAGACAGACAAACATATGTGTAGATATGTACATGTGAGTGCATGCACATGTGCACATGTGTGTGTGTGTGTGTGTGTGTGTGTGTGTGATGTTCCAGAAACTCTGACCACACTACACGTCATGACATCCCACAAGACAGCTGACTGATGTGGCAACAGAAGGTACCAATCACCGGAACATGTTAATGGGCTCACGGAAAATTTAAAAGGTACTAAAAATAATGTACACATTTGTTGAAAGAACTGATGGATATGCAAATGTGGTACCGGTACCAGTGCTGGTGCTACGAAAAGCAGTTGCCATTCCATAAGGCATTAGCTTGACGTGGTGATGATGTCATCACAGCTCTGTCTTTCATCACTGGCACACTACAGTATAACAAATAACTCTACCAGAACTACATGTACTGTCTGTCTTGTTATCATAAAGAAATACTGAAACTTCATGAATGGATCAATTTGCTACGTACGTGTAGACAGCTGCAACAGCGCTCTTGACAATGTCCTGGCAACAGCCTGGCAAGTCCTCAAACAGGAACACTTACTTTGGTCTTTTGAAGCTCAGTTATAAGCAGTTCTTGTAATTCCACATGAAGTGCGTAAGTTTAGTCACTAAGCACAATTTCAAAACATCATTATTTCAAATGCACAATGCTATAATATTATCTGATTAACATCAATAATCCAATTAACATTTAAAGATACCTACAATAAATTCTATCTATCCACAACAGGCAATAACCACTGAAAAAGCAGATGTTCTTAGTGCATAATCTAGTTCAAAATATTGACTGAAGAGGCCTCTAATACAGTTCTGTAACAGTTAACAATATTCACGTAGTACATAATGAATATCTACGGGCAGCCAACGGGCGCTATTGTGTTTACTGATAGTTCAAATGGACATATCATCATCATAGTGCATATAAAAGTGGCCAAGTGGCACTTCCACTTCACACGTACAGACAGTTGCACCAGATACCAATGAAACAGGAATGTAAGATGTACCTAAAAGTTTGCTTGCAAATATCTCGTCTGGTTGCATCTACATACATACACAGACAGTGTACAGCAGTCTGTTCAGAAAAATGTGACCTATGAATCATCTTTGATTTACTTAGCTATTTGTCAAGAAATAAAAGCTTCAAAATTTATCATCCTTAAAAGATACTACAAATTGTATCCTAACACTTCAACAGTACACACATTAACTAACATTATTACATTACATTACATTACATCTGTCACTGTCTGTGTCTTCAGCATGGCTCTCACCACATTTCCGCACCACCACCTACACAGCCACGCACACTGTTTGCATGTAGGCCACAAATACAAATCATAACAACACGAATGCTAACATTTCAAGTCCATCTGTTTCCAGTCCACACATTTACTGCTTTACTTGACAGTTACCAAGACAGTACTTTCAATTCTTATATCACAGATCCTCCATTGTGTTTTCCTTCAGTAGTGCTGTTTTGAATACAGACAGACAGACAGGCAGCAAGTTCACAAAACATACAAATGCACTGCATAAGCCTGTCAGTGACAGGTGTCACACAACTGTCATCAGGAGAAGGACACAAACACACCAAACAGATGTACAGTATTTTATCTGATGACTCGTTTGTCACTTTGTGCTGCAACGCAGCTGTGCGTGTGCGCAGCTGGCTGAGCAAACAGTGCCAACAGCAAATGGCAACCAGAAGGTGCCAGATGTAGTGATCCCACACAAACAATAACATGAGGCCTAGACAAGAGAAAACATAAACTGTCTTGTTAATAAATATAGTCACCAATTCACTAACTTAACAGACTTACAGCCAGAAGATGATGCTTCAGAAGATCACAGTCCCTCCGTCTTCAGGGTGAAGCATTCCAGTTCTTGGGTGTGCTTCCCAGTCAAGATGGAGGGACTGCGCTCCCTCAAAATTTTGATGACTATTTACTGTTTCATTGCACTACATGCCAGAAGACTTGCACATTCATCAACACTGCTGTCAGAACCTCAAGTTCACATGACTACAGTCTATCTGTGTATGAACTCCAATTAACCCATCAATGTACTGCCCCAGCACTGGACCAAGTGCATTTTAGGGCCACTTCAATTTAAAACTCCTCCTCTGCCCCTGAACCCCAGCAACACCGTGCAGTTAACTGTCACTGTCACTGTGACATACATACAGACGTACATACAGCGCTGTATGCAGTGCAAATCAAATGTTTCATTAGACTTTCTGTCTATCATTTAAGAAATTCTGCCAAGTTTAGGATAGGTATTTTTCTCTAGTAGTTGTTGCACCAGAAGAGACCCTTCCTCATTTTTACGATAGACATCTTCATTAAGCAATACCGTGACATGAATCTCAGTCTACATGGGCCTCACTCCTGGTTTTCCTTAACTGTCATACAAAATCAAGATCCGACTTGATGGACCGGTGGCGCTTCTCAATTTGCCTCTCGAACAGCTTTTTCAGTTCCGAGACGATACACACTGTTGACGTCAGGCTCACCAGAAACAAGATGTCTGAAACAAAAATGGAATGGACTGCTCCGTAATGTGGTACACAGAATGCACCAAACAGTTATGGACTTTCAAAATATCATACCCATGGTACACACGTGCGTATGTACGTACGGCCTTCCCTGAATGGATTTTCATGAAACTCATAAATGTTCAATTATATTATGCAGATCTCTTATGCTGAATTTTTCTCAAATTGGGAAGTAAATGTGGAGTGTAGAGACAGTAAATGTGGAGTGTAGAGACAGTAAATGTGGAGTGTAGACAGTAAATGTGGAGCGTAGAGACAGTAAATGTGGAGTGTAGACAGTAAATGTGGAGCGTAGAGACAAATTCGTTTACACCCCTAAGTGAAGAATGGCTGTCATTGCACCAATTGTCATGAAGCTGACAATCAGTCAATACAATTTCGTGGACAGACATGTGCTGTACCAGATTTTCTTCAAATGAATGTTGAAGAACGTATGCATTGTGTTCAGAAACCAATTCCTCCACATTTCTACCTTTGCAGCCAGACAAGGCATCAAAATGAAACAAAACACAAAACACAGCTCACAATGTATACTCTGTTTCCATACCTCATATCCCCATGTACTGTTCCTCTAGTTCCATATAACACTGCCAGTGTTGAACAAATCTATTGAACCCATCAGTGTAGAAATCTTCAGGCTGTTCTCTAAATCATTGTCCCTAGCAGCTTGAACTTCCTAATAACATGTGAATAGCATTCCTTTGAGATGACACTAAAGAGATGCAATCGGTCAGTTGGCAGATGGTGCCAAATTTTGGCTGTAAGGAGGGTACAGAACAACATCAAATCTGATGTTCAGTATCACCACTGAAGTAGTCACAAGAGTGTGGGCTCTGAAATTATCATGTTGGAGAAGCACTGACTTTGAGCAACAAAAGTGACTGATTTGTACTTCCAACCTCTTCAGGGACTTCACAAAAGTCTGCCAGTCAAATTCTGTACCTCCTATCATGCACTCCTGTTGAATGATGTCTGCATAGTCCCAGAAAACTGTGTGCATGCAGTTTTCAGCAGAAGGCTGAGTCCTGAATTTTTTTCTTTCTGGCAGAAGTGGGATGACAATATTTCAGTGACTGGCTTTTCAATTCTGGGTCACAGTGACACACCAAACTTGTCACCTGTGACAATGCTGTAGAGAAAACCATTACCCTCATTTTTGTAGTGAGCAAGTAATCGCTGACATGCTTTCAGTCTTGCTATGTTCGTTTTGGGTACAAACTGGCCAGCACCCATCCAGCACACACTCTGTTGTAACCCAATTGTGCAATAATCTCATTGACACTAGCCAAACCAATGTTGAACATATCCACTACAGCTCTCTGAGAAATTAATTGATTTTCTTGAATAATTTAGTTCACTTCTGCCTGTTCAAATTGTGAGTTGCACTGCGTGGCCTTCCAGACTGCAGATCGTTGTTCAGGTCCAAATTTCCACCATTATCACTCGGTTTTCTCACCCAACGATGCACAGTTCTTACGCCTACAGTACCTTTGCCACATAAAGCCAATAATCACTGTCAGTTTTGATCTCACTTCCATTTTCATGTGTCAAAAGCTCAACAACAGCTCACTGCTTGATGCACTTTGACTCGGCTAACAGCAAGTCACCCGTTCTGAACCCAACACAACACAAGCCACTAAGTTCTCCAAGTCATACTGCATGGAAAACTGAAGCTCAAGAAACAATAAACAGGTTGCAGCAAGTATTGATTGCAGGTGACACTGTTTGCATGACACACCTGCATCAAGGCATTATTTTCTGTATGTCCTACGCAAAAAGTAAGGGCAAAATTTTACTGATGCAATAAAGTAAAGTTGGCTTTCACTGTACCCATTGTTACAAACCTCACAATTACTCTTATACAAAAACTACAGCACTCATGAAACACAAACGCACTTACAAGAAGTACAACTGTCTGTCTGTCAGTCCATTTTCACAGACTCCTCATACTGAACTTCATAACAGTTTGAGAAACATTTCTGTCACTCACATCAGGTCACAGACAGATGAACAGACTCAGTCTCCACATGTTTTTCTGTACGTCATAAAGAATGCCCAACAGAAACTGTGTAATGGGACATAATGCTCTATGACACACGTCACTTTACACGTAGGCTTCCAATCAAACTGCTCATGTTTGCACAGTCCAAGTTTGCAAAACATTACAGCCACTCTTCATTATGCACACACTCTGAAGATTACGGTCTGCTGCAGTGCTCCGGTAGCAACCTAACAACAGCCCAGAGGAAACTGCTAGCTCTATCCTGTACTACCCTCAAGATGCAGGCGCCAAACAATACCTGCCACGCCTGTCACAAAGCCTTGCAAAGACAAACTCCTTACTAACCAACACTCTGTAAACACAACACTGCTAATACAGCCTGCTGTGTGCTACTCACTTGGTAACTATTAGTGCAGACCAACAGTACCAAAGTGTACTCACCCGGTAACTATTAGTGCAGACCCACAGTACCAGATGTTACTGCAATCTGCACAGCAGTTATACAAAATAAACATCCTGACAGGCAGCTGTGACCTCCCCATTTTGTGTTCATTCTATGTATTTTGTGTACAAACAATATATATGAAAATGCTTAGGCAAGTAGCAGAACTGAAATGAGGGAAGAGAATACAGATGACAAAGAGAACTGAAACAGGATGTCATGATGCTCAGGAAATGCTGCTAATGTGAACATGTGTTCTGTTGGTCATGACACCACACATGTGTTCTGTTGGTCATGACACCACACATGTGTTCTGTTGGTCATGACACCACACATGTGTTCTGTTGGTCATGACACCACACATGTGTTCTGTTGGTCATGACATGACATGTCATGACATGACACCATATATTGCAGGGGAATTGCTGTTACCTCCACCTTCACAGTAGCAGGTCAAGGCACTGTGCTCTTTCTCTGAAGTTTCATCACAGTTCACATGTACATACCTGTAAGTGTAAGTGCTTCAGTCTGGAACACCATCTGCAGCGGTGGAAAGTAAATGACCAGCATCTGCCCTACCACAGACAGCGTCACCGCCAGCAGGAACATACGGTTGCTGAACAAGCCGATCGTGAAGATAGATTTGGTCTGTAATTAAACCAGAAGCACATTACGTTTTAGGAATAATATTCTAAGAGCAGTGTAGGTGCTAAATGATGTGGCAGCCTTCCTATATTGCACATACAAAGGCTGCAGACAGGTCTGCCATACTGACAGCAAAAACAGTACCAGAATCTGCTTCTTCACAGGGTGTGGTTTATTTCTGGAATTTGGAGCACAAAGATGGAGTGGATGAACCTGCTGTGACAGTCTTATGAATAACTGCAGTCACAGCTGTCTGTCTCACTGATGACATAATAACTGCAGTCACAGCTGTCTGTCTCACTGATGACACAAGCCTTCTGGCACGTGCCACTGTCACTGGGTGAGCAGTTGCTCATGTCTGCTGTCTGCTGTCTGCATCCTCAGCATGAAGCAGCGCAAGCAGAATTCTTCTTGGACTTTTTGACCCTTCAGAAGGCACTGCATTTCTTGAAACATCACAAATTACTCACCCAACAACAAAGTGTCACATCCCAATTGCCTTATATCTTATGAACATATCTGCACTGATTAAAACATTATCCAATAGAAGTAAAATTGTATGGCATTACACTACAGGGTGTGCTGTTAGAGAATGTTTGACAGAATCTTATATAATGCTTGTAACTATGTCAATGTTAATCCTCCACATGCATCCTTAATAACCACAAACAAGAGCACAGAACACTTGAGTACTGCAAGGAGCAAACTAGAAATAGTCTTTCACGTCATTCAATTCAATTCAGGTACCATAAACAACATACACACACACACACACACATGCACGCACACACACGCTCTCTCTCTCTCTCTCTCTCTCTCTCTCTCTCTCTCTCTCTCTCTCTCTACAATCTAATTTGCCTATCTCTCCTGAGTTCACAGCAATCGTATCAGGACATGGGAAAACCAAATCTTATCTGCATAGATTCGGCTTCTTAGACAACCAAACGTGCCCGTGCAAGGGTGGGGACCAAACACCTGAACATCTAATTTATCATTGCAACTTCCTAGAAACCCAAAGGGGCGTAATGAAACAGACCATACAAAAGAGCGGAGGAATATGGCCCACCACCAACGAAGAGCTAATAACAAAATACCTAGGGCCTTTTACAACATTTGTTAACTCAACAGACTTCAATATATTGATGTAGTATTATTTTATAAGACAACTAGAACGACAAGGAAAACATACAATACTAGATCAAAGGATTGTATTCAAACTAGACATATATTGTGTAACTCATATATTAGAAGTACAACAGGAGCATGTAGTATTACTTGTAATGGAACATGCTGTACATCAATAAAGATAAAAAAAACACACACACACACACACACAAAATGAATGTTCAGTGACAGTCCGTAGATCATGAAAAGGAAATGAGACATTACAACGTTAAACATAGCTCACTGTTCCACCTTAGAACAAGTTTAAATTCTGTCACAGTATTATAAATCAAACTCTTGTATTTGCAAACATTCACAAACAACCACTTCCACTTCCTCATTATACTGGAATATGCCAAGAGGTACCAAATGCATCAGAGAGCTTGAGGATTATGTTGACAAATACTGAAAAGCCAGTGGAATAATCAAGCTACATTGAACACAGTGATGATGTCTCATTTGATTCTTACGATCCAGTGCGCCGTCCATATTGAACACCCCATACATTTCTCATTGTTATAAACCACGTCATGATGAGTGATGTCAGTACTACACATATCACTGTGTATTGAATTCTGTATAGCTGACAGAGGCACAACAACAGTGGATACACAAGACTGTGTGTTGTACATTAATGCACATGTGCAAGTAACCATCAGGCACACACAACAGACACAAATGGTAAAGAAGCAATAACTTTATATTACACATTAGGCAGGCAGCACAATACACTACATTACATTACATTACACTACACTACATTACACAAATGCATGCTGCAGTCAGAATAATGTTACATGTTGCGGCTAACAAAAATTAGCCATCATCAGGTGTAATTACAATAGTACAAAAGGAGGGTACAATGTACAACTGTATTTCAGGTTTGACACCTCAACCTTTACAAACTGAAATGTGTGTGTGTGTGTGTGTGTGTGTGTGTGTGTGTGTGTATATATATATATATATATGGTGTAAAATACACGAAATGCCCTAAATGTATAACATGAAGTTTGTAGAATGTTATAAACATTAGCCATATTAATATGACATAGATAAAAAAATTCTTGGAAGTGAAATGTATACATGGCTGTCAGATCAATAAATTGCTGATTCAACTTCAATACATATTTTTGTCATTTCAAAATATACACACGTCACTTCCAAGCAATTGTTATCTGATTGTCTATGTCATATTTTAGCATGTGAAGGTTGAGATATCAAACCTGAAATATCTGTCAAATGTACTGCTTTTGTATTCTTGCAGTCAAACCTGATGATGTTTGTTTGTTTGTAGCTGAAACATGTAGCCTTATTCTTACTGAATTTAATGTCATGCAGCTGACTGCAACATGCACTGTATTTAATTATACAACAGGGATGTGCCACCTTACAGTACAATACACTATACAACAGGGATGTACCACCTTACAGTACAATACACTATACAACAGGGATGTGCCACCTTACATTACAATACACTATACAATAGGGATGTGCCACCTTACATTACAATACACTAAACAACAGGGATGTGCCACCTTACAGTACAATACACTAAACAACAGGGATGTGCCACCTTACAGTACAATACATTATACAACAGGGATGTGGCACCTTATAGTACAATACATTATGCAACAGGGAAGTCACCTTACAGTATGATACACTACACCACAGGAATGTGCCACCTTACAGTACAATACAATACACTATACAACAGGAATGTGCCACCTTACAGTACAATACAATACACTATACAACAGGAATGTGCCACCTTACAGTACGATACATTATACAACAGGGATGTGGCACCTTATTATACAATACATTATGCAACAGGGAAGTCACCTTACAGTACAATACACTACATCACAAGAATGTCCCACCTTACAGTACAATACAATACACTATACAACAGGAATGTGCCACATTACAGTACAATACACTATACAACAGGGATGTGCCACCTTACAGTACAGTACAATACACTATACAACACGAATATGCCACCTTACAGTACAATACACTATACAACAGGGATGTGCCACCTTACAGTACAATACATCATACCTGTGATCGGCAGCTCAGCGCATTGAACATGTCGAAAAACACAAAGCAAGTGAAGGTCATTGTGGTATCTCTGGGAGTTATCATATTGTCACTCATCTGAAACAGAAAATGATAACCAATGTGAAGCCAACAGTATTCCAGCAAACAAAAACACAGCAGCTTGTTTCCAACCATGGTGTTACTTCCCTGAATAATACTGCAGTTAAGAAGACTAATGCCTTATGGTACAAGTGGCATCTGCTTTCACTTACTGCAGACAACCAGTTCTGCACCAAACAAACACAAAATAACACGCAAGATTTGTGACTCCCACAGCAGTGTTGCTGAAGAATCAAGTCTTCTGGGATGTTATGATGTGTTGTTGGGCTGCTGTTCCCACAATTTCAAAGAATCATAGTGCCTTCAACTTCAGGGTCATACAGCCCAAGAAATGAAGCTGTGTCCAATCTGGCTGTACATATCTACAGACAGGGGCACTGGTCTGGGTGAAAGAGTTACGAGGGTGTCTGGTCAGTGGCATGCAGACATGGTGCACTGGCGGCTGGTTCGGAGGGGAGGTTGAGCTTCATTTGGGATTCTCATGGCCATATCAATTTTTGGTCTGGAGGGATACACTGCAATATGGTTCAGCTTGTAAGGCAGGCTGTGTATTCCTCAGATTACTGGAATATCTACAAAACAACAGGATTGTATCCTCAGAAGACTGTTATCTTGATATCTATTTTTCCTCTACATGTGCCATGCTTTTCAATGCATCTGGTCAAGCAGTTTGAAAGCTTACTGATTTCATATAACAAGATCTTTCAATTGCACCTCATGACATCCGTACACTACTTCTCTCCATGCCTGACAACAATTTTAGATACAGCATCATCATTACTAATTCACCAGTTGTTGTCTTTAATCCTAAAAATTGTGCATCAGGTGCAATTTCATGAAAGGATATTTTCATCTCAATGTTCACAAAGGAATCACATCCTACAGTCTAAAAGCAGACTTTCTGACACATGTATATAAACATTATTTTATCTGACAACTGTTGTTAGTCACTTCACTGTCACCTTGCTTCACTTAACAATTCTACCATGCAATACAAAACTGGTTTGTTACTTGTGAAGTGTGTCTGTGAGTCAGCAGAAAACACTTCCAACATCTTTTTTCAATGTGCCGAGTAAAACCCTCACATCAACTGCCATCTACAGAAGTAAACCACATGGACCCCAAGCTCACAGCAAACTGTAACAGTAGTGAGTGCCACACTGCCTGCCTGTTGTCACACTCAATAGTAGTGAACTGAGCTGTCAGACAAAATAATGTTGGCTGCTTACCATTTCAGTTCCTCCCACACTACACACATACCTCTCTCTTGAATACCCACAGGGTTCCAATAATAATGATGAAGGCAGAAAGTAAGACATTGATGATAAGTGAGCGAGTTATCATTGGCTCCTTGACATTCCTAGGTTTCTGCTTTACAACATCCCTGTCGACTGGTTCAACACCAAGACTGTAACAAAGACATGTTAACAACCGGCTGTCATCAGCACTTCCACATTTCTTACACAGCCTCAAAAACCAACATTGACATACAAGGAAATAAGAGAATACAAAATATAAAGTAGAGCCTCAATGTCTGCAAATCTCAATGCTTGAGACTTCAACCTTTCATGATCACCCAACATCATGACAAAGTCTTGTCTTGTAACGACTGGACCTGCGAAATCAGAAGAGACAGCGTGGCAGAGCTGGCAACTTCCTCCACTACTGCGCACACGTGCATATGACTCTCAGTGCTGTGGTCAGCTATGTTTGTGCTTTATGGAATGAAAACCTCCTCCAACCATTTAAGCTTTTTTGCTTCCAAAATTAAATATAAACTTCCATGCTTTTAAGCATTCTGATCTTATTTTATATTCTTGTTACTGGTACTTCATATGTTATTGTAACCAAATTGGCATTTTTATTGAAAATGGATTATAAAAAGCTGCCAAATGAACTGTTTCCCACAAACAGTACCAGTCAGTATTTTAATAATCCCATATTGCTGGAATTCATTTCCAAGCAGCCACTTATCACAGCATATTGTTAACCTCTTAACAGTTCAACCAGTGCCAAGTAATTACACAAGTCAACAACACAGCAACAGAAGAATCGGACATCTCACCTCTGAGCCGGCGGTCCGTCCATTATAATATTGATCCACAGAATCTGCATGGCATTTAAAGGGTTTGGGATGCCCATAAGAGTAGCAACAGCAATGAGGGACAGTGCTGCAATGCTGGTGCTGAGTTGGAACCTGACGAAGTTGCGAATGTTGTAGAAGATGCCTTTACCTTCTTCAATTGCAGAACTGAAAATAATAACATAGCATCTGTTGTTACTGTCTGGGAGAAAGAGGGAGTGCAGTGCAGGAATGGCAGACCAGATGAACTGCAACGGTATGGAGTTGTGCCTCAACATGGCAAAACAGCACACAGTTGCACTCATTCTTAACCTGGCACTAGATGCAGGCCAGTGGGCCACAGAGAGTGTCCAGATGTTTCAGAGAAGACAAATATCTCTTGACCCTGCTGGGAATTGAACCACAGTTCATACAGCCCATAGCCAAGTCACTGTATTGACTGAGCTACCTCAGCTCTTACAAATTGCAAAGGGACATTCATTGCAAGGGCTGAAACAGCTACACTGAGAACACAAACTGACATAAGGCTCAGTCACGCAGCACATTGTGCCTGACATTCCTTTCCACATAAGACAAGCACTACAAAATATCACACAACGATGTACATGTGAGTCAAGACATAACCATACTTAAAACTAGCTTGCTGCTTAATACAATACAGTGTCAAACATGACATCCGCACAATCATCGTACTGACCTGAATATATGGCAACCCTGCATATAACACGACACCCTTCATAATCCTAATTTTTAGTACAATACCTACAAAGAATAGGCTTCATTTTGTGTGCAATTACGAGGCAACCCCCTTTCACAAATGGTCAGTTAAGAGAAACTTCTATGTCTTATATTTGGGTGAATTGGTGGACAGTAAGAAAATCAACAACCCCTTGACCAGTACTGCCACAGATTTATGGCAGCAGGCTGACCAGCCCATGGGAGCACTGCCACAGATTTATGGTAGCAGGCTGACCAGCCCATGGGAGCACTGCCACAGATTTATGGTAGCAGGCTGACCAGCCCATGGGAGCACTGCCATAGATTTATGGTAGCAGGCTGACCGGCCCATGGGAGCACTGCCATAGATTTATGGCAGCATGCTGACCAGCCCATGGGGGCACTGTCATAGATTTATGGTAGCAGGCTGACCGGCCCATGGGAGCACTGCCATAGATTTATGGTAGCAG
>Ga0268261_10002852_pt1 | contig 12513 bp, 11 predicted proteins | sample TergutNc150P1_FD_190353 | JGI IMG/M metagenome (GOLD analysis project Ga0268261, IMG submission 190353) | Nasutitermes corniger P1 segment gut microbial community from laboratory colony in Florida, USA - Nc150 P1 (SPAdes) (version 2) | ecosystem: Host-associated > Arthropoda: Insects >... | reverse complement strand
GGGGGGGGGGGGGGCAGTTATATTCATTCAACGCTTTTGCTTTCAGTGACACATAAACCGCACTTACCTAATAACCAACCCCACACTACTGGTGTCTGTAGTCTCAAGTTCATAAAGCAAATGTTCATGTTTAGGCTGTGTGCTAATACTTGCTTCGGATCCCCTGGAAGTAGGATGCGCCATCGCGATCCATGCACTTTCACCCCTTCTAGTAAACCTGCGGCGATTCTAGACTGCTAACCTGTTTCTTTCCATTTAAATTGTCAGGGCCCTTGGTAGGGTTGCTTTTGCTACATATTAACTGAATTATCTCCTGCGCAGATGCAAAATTTTGGATCGAACATGAGAGCACCTGCGTACTTTCGGAGTTTTACCAGCGGGGTATTTGATTTAATGTGACCCACCCCTTCTTAAGTACGGTAGTTAAATGCACGTACCTAAATGTTGGTCCCCAGTATTCATCAATCCCTTCAATCTCTTGTAAGAAAAGTTCATGGTGTTGGGATCCGGTATCTTGCTGATGATTATCCATGTTATAACGTCACCTTAATACGTCACGTTAAGAACCAGTAGCTGACCTGGCAATCTAGTCCTCTCACTCCTACACGCCATTATACTCCATTGGCCAACGCATGCAAAGCTACCACGGATCGTTTGTCGTACCCATGGCGGTTACCGTGGCGATGGGTACAGGCATGGATTAAAGGTACGACCACCTACTTGCCCCGTTGAAGTCGATGTTTGTAATTTCGATTATAGACAATTCAGTCGTCTGCTGGAAATTACATTGTCAGAAGCGACTAAATCTCCATGAGTTTCGCAGGAAGTGCGTTGGAGTGAAGGTGGTGACATTGGGATTTATAAATTAAGCAAGGACGTAACATATACATTGATTAATATCGAATTCATGAAATAGCTTTCGGGCGAAGTAGGCGTAGAATTTATTTCCCGCCAGTCGGATTTTTTGCAACACGTGATGTTATCAGATGTTACATGTGGTATCGCAGCGATGTGCGACAAAAAGAGGGCCAGGGACGTGTGGTGGGAAGTGGTGGGAGTGAAAGTGGTGTAGAATAATTGCGAACAATAATACCGTACGGAAGGTCTGTCTGCTTGCTTTCATGAATTGTAACGTTGTTTAGTTAATGATAATACTGATTAAATGTATAACGAAATCATTAAGAACTGTAATTGCATTTGTATGACAGTTACGTAGTCCACTTTCTAATTACACTCTCATAGCAGTTTCTTGTTGTGTAGGAGGAGTGTATGTGTTCTGTATGAGAACTTATATGGCTCCAGCAGCACACAATGCGGTCGGTATGGGTCCAAGCCACGTTGTTGACAATATATCTGGTGTTGATGTTTGTATTGTGTCGAATACTGGATTTGGTACTGTGGTATCAACATGGAATTTCTTCCACTCAGATAGTGGATCCGTTACTACTTAGTGTTCGCCAGTTGAAACAACTTTTGGAAAACAGAGGTGTAAGTTATGCTGGCTATGTTGAAAAAAGAGATTTGGCCCAATTGGTTGAAGCATCAGGTATGTAGAACTTATGAACCTGTCAGCTGATTATGTATGCTGAAGTAACACGTATTCCAAACATGAGTATGTGTGTAATGACGTTTCCTTTTTCTGGCAGCGGATGTGGTCCAGAGTGAAGTGGAAGAATTAAGTCAAGTTCGTGGTGGACTTGAAGCAGACAAGTCTACTAGGGAGCGCCTACCAACACCTCCACTTCCAACTCGTTTTAAAGGTGGCCCTCATTTCTATGAAGAAGTGGAGGATACAAAGGACAGTGTATGGTTGGTACAGGTTGTGCCCAACACAGAACCATTACTTGATGATTACAGTTGGCGCACTGTCTGCAATCAGGTTGCACCCTTCGCAATCAGGACTGGTGTGTTGGACTGCAAACTTGACAGACGGTAACTTTGATGCTTTGTCCATGTTTCAGTTAGAATAAAAGTGTAGTGTGTTGCTTGAAGGGCATTAGACAAATGCAAAAGAATTTCAGAGATATATCTTGTATAAAGAACTGCCTGACTATTCTATAGAAGAGGCCTGTGCCGTGCACTACACTTGCATGAAAGGTGTAGGGACCATGAAAGGTACACAGGTTGTTCAATGATGTGGCATGCTGAGTGAGCAGCAGAAACTTTATTGCCAAGTTAGTGTTAAAGTGAAATTTCCGTGTTCATAATTGAACACAGTGCCATGAAGACATCTAGAGGTCAGACAGTGGCACTCATTCTTGTACCTCAGGGTTTGTGTAGATGCAGTGTCATAGAGAAAATCCTTGTTTTTGCCAGGGATAGAACCCCAATCAATGAGTGCATAGCCTGTCACTATAGTAATTTATCTGTGCTGAAATACTCAAGAGTAAGGTCAGTCAAAACACAACTAATTTATTGTCAAATTACAAGTGTGCTACACTTGTGAATTGACAATAAATTAGTTGTGTTCTGACTGATCTTACTCTTGAGTATTTAAGTGAAACACATCAGGATGGCTCCAATTAAAAAAAAATTATCTGTGCTGGTTTTAAGAAGCTAATAGTTGCTCATCTAGTGAAATTTATGCCTTTAATGCAACCTGAAACATCATTACTGTAAACATTATTGTCTTCTGGGGTGGGATGCCATGTGATGTGCTGTATATACACACACACACAAGATACAGAGGAACCTGTGGTTTTTTTCTTCGGGTAGAAGAGCCCCAGAATACTGTTAACTTTGTCACCGCCATAAGTACTTCAGGTTTTGAGCTCGTTACTGGTATACTCAGTCTGGAAGGGGATAGTAGAGATGAGTGACAGAACAGAACTTTGTAATATTTCTGGTACATTTAGGAAGTTATTGTTTACCGCAAAAACTCTTACCATATTTTTAACTTGAGTATGTGTGTCAGTCAGAGTATATTACATTGAGTTTCATTATGTTGTGTCATAGGAATATTTCATACTTGTATCATGTTCTTGATTTCTTGATATCAAACTTTCGCCGTGTTCTGTATGTTGTATGTTTTCTTCTGGGTAATTCCCCGGCATCTGAATTTTATATGCCGACATTTCGGAACACTCTGTCTGTCCCATCTTCATACGCAAGTAGGTAAATAATCATCATTGTATCAATGGCAATGTGGGGGAACCACATGCGGAGGGTAAAAATTGTGATAAATGACAATATTATGGAACAAGTAACAGATTTTAAATACTTGGGATACCGTATATCGGAATTTAAAAGTGATTTAGAAGATAAATTGCAAACTTATAACAAAATAAACGGAGCAATACGTGGACATTTTGGAAAACAAATGAATAAAGAAACAAAGTTAAGAATACACAACATTACAGCTAAAGCAGCATTGAAATTTGGAATTGAAGCCTGGGTACTGAAGAAAAGAGAGGAACAACATTTAGAAGCAGCACAGATGAAATTTTTGAGACACCGACTTGGAATAACAAAACTAGATAAAGAAAAAAACCAATGTATTAGGAAAAAATGGGAGCAGAGAATATAGTAAAGGAAATAAAACAGTATCAGGAAAAGTGGCTACAACACATACAGAGGATGGACACAAACAGGATACCTAAACAAGCACTACAATATAAACCAAAAGACGAAGACACATAGGATGACCAAGGAAGAGATGGAGGGACCAATTTCATTTTGAGGATACAAGGAACAGAAATCAAACCTAATCCTTCCTGAACATGATGATGATGTATCATGTTCTTGGTTTTACTTAGTTTATGCTTTACATCCTGTCACAACACTACTATTGCCACTACCACCACCATGAGATGTAATGTGATAAAGAAAGAAGCCAAAAAAAATGTTAAAATACAAGGACCTTACAGTAGAAACACAACATACGAAGAATGCAAAAGCAAAAGTGATACCAGTAATAACAGGCAGAACTTGAACCATCTGAAAATCATCCAGAAAATATCTAAACTAAGTACCTGGAAAGCATGACATAAAAGAACTACAGAAAAGAGCCATATGTGGCAATGTGCATGTACTTTGAAAAGTACTAATGTGAAAGTATAAAATATTTATCATGGGAAATAACATTACCTATACAATAAGCTGTAACCACAGAGTAGTTGTGACATTGTACAGGGTGAGCATAAAGTCTTTCCCTGATTACAAACATTTGTTACAAGAAAACTACGTGGAATACAAACATATTTTTTTTTTTACCATTACTTAAGTTAGTTTCTAAAATTTTCTTGAGTTGAGTTACATTTTGAAAAAAAAAAATATGTTTGTATTCCACGTAGTTTTCTTGTAATAAATGTTTGTAACCAGGGAAAGACTTTATGCTCACCCTGTATATCCTACAGACAAGGTTTTTTTCCAGGTATATAATTGTGAATACCTTGTATAAAGGTGGTAATAAATAAATAAGTAAACAAACAACAATAACAACCTAATGTCACTGTGATGTGATCTAATGTTGAAATAAAGTCCAGAGTTTGGTGAGCTAGACTGGGTTTTACTCTTGCATGGTACCTGCAGTAGGAAAGTAAAAGACTATATGATTTCAGTCCCTAAATTCACATTTATTTATTCTACATTCTACATAACATTGAACTTCTTGGTCCATAAGGTTACATCATCATGGTGCTGTTTTCTGAAAGTTAAAATTTTCAATCTTTTGATTCCAGGCTTTGTAGCAGTAAAGGATGGCATTATCCTCTGTTGCTGTTGGCTTTACCAAAGGGCACAAGAGCCAAAGATAGAGTTGTACTCAAAACTTATACTTCCACGCGACCACAAGTAAGTCATTCTTGCTCTTCAGTTTAGAAGACACCAGCATGGATGACTAATTGATATTAGTTATATGTGCAGTGAAAAAAAATATTGCTTTTCCGTAGTATGAATTTGTGTGAAGCCATCTGCATGCTGCAGTAGTATTGGCTTGTGGATCGCAATTAATTATGGTTTACTGAAGGTAAAAGTTGGAAATTTGCAATGTCAAAACTTTTAAGACTTTTCACTTATTGATCACAGTTTTAATACTTGGGCATTTTTCAAACTTTTTACTGAAGGTAAAAGTTGGAAATTTGCAATGTCAAAACTTTTAAGACTTTTCACTTATTGATCACAGTTTTAATACTTGGGCATTTTTCAAACTTTTTACTGAAGGTAAAAGTTGGAAATTTGCAATGTCAAAACTTTTAAGACTTTTCACTTATTGATCACAGTTTTAATACTTGGGCATTTTTCAAACTTTTTACTGGAGGTAAAAGTTGGAAATTTGCAATGTCAAAACTTTTAAGACTTTTCACTTATTGATCACAGTTTTAATACTTGGGCATTTTTCAAACTTTTTACTGAAGGTAAAAGTTGGAAATTTGCAATGTTAAAACTTTTAAGACTTTTCACTTATTGATCACAGTTTTAATACTTGGGCATTTTTCAAACTTTTTACTGAAAGTAAAAGTTGGAAATTTGCAATGTCAAAACTTTTAAGACTTTTCACTTATTGATCACAGTTTTAACCCTTTGGCATACTACTTTTTATAACACATGGCACACCTACAAATACTAATTTTTTAGGTGAAAATGGCAGTCTTGTACATTTATATTTTATTCATGCAAAATTAATTTTTAAAAGAGCGTTTTATCAGCTTTCCAACGGTAAAAGACATGTCATGCCATCTACTGACAGAAGGCTAGAATTAAAAGCGAAAGACATCGATGGCTCAGACCGTCTCACAGCCGGCTGTGTATGCTGATGGGTTAATACATGGGCATTTCTCAAACTTTTTACTGAAAGTAAAAGTTGGAAATTTGCAATGTTAAAACTTTCAGTCTTTTCGTTTGTTGATCACGGTTTTAATACACAGGCGTTTCTCATACTTTTCAGACAATAGTGGAATGGGTACAAGATCATCTCTCCGTCCGTGTTAAGAGTATCCGTGATATAGATGAACTGAATCAACACTGGCTTCAAGATGAATCATCGGCGAATCATACCGCTTCTGCATCAAGCAGCCCCGGTCCCAACAGTGAGAACGTCAAAGTTTTATTGTTAACTCATCTCATCAATCCGCCACTCTTCTTGGCTGCACTTAGCATTAAATTTACTGGTCGCATTAAGTTTGGGATGTTTTCTATAAAGAAAGAGGATTCTGATGCACTGAGAAAGAAACTCAAAATGCTTGACCTTCGGATTCCCAGTTACGTAATTATAACGCCAGAACGGACAGTTGTCTATGGAAGAAGACGATCGGAACATTTTAACTTCGCTTCGATGAATTTGTTCCTCCGAACCGTTCATCCAGAGATGAATGACGTGTTTCTTTGCAGTTTGCTTCTCGTCAACATGCTTGTTATCCTGCAGATTTTTCAGGTAATGGCATACAATGACATATGGATGGAAAGAGTGTGTACTGTTTATATTGTAGCACAAGCTGATAGCATGTTAAAGGAAATGCATTGAATCTCTGCATTCTTTAGAAATTTCCCCATTAGGTTTTATGCATTATTTGTATGCATTTCATTCAATAAATGTCTGTCCACCAGCCTGGAGGAGCTGGGTTAGCATTGTGAGTGTAAAGACTAGGTTATTGGCTGGGTGATCGAGGGTTTGAATCCTGGCAGGGACAAGAAATTTACTGTTCTCCATTATGTCCTGGTGAGACAGGTTGATGTAGTTGGTGTAGTGACTAGACTATGGGCTGGATGATCTGGTTTTCGAATCATGGCAGGGACGAGAGGTTTTTCCCATCTGCGAAACATCCACACTGGTTTTGGCGTCCACTTGTCGTATTCGGTGGGTACTAGGAGGTGTTTCCCTAGAGATAAAGTGGCCAATGCTCACAGCTGATTATTCACACCCAACTAGCGTCAAGGATAAGAATGAGACATACTATAGTTCAGCTGTCCTCGTATGACTTAATGACATTAACAGGGCAACATTACATTATATCAATCTGTTGGTCTGTTACTTACTTGCTTACTCCATGGAGCAGAGTCCTTCTTGAGAAGCCAACTGGTCTGCAGCTAGTCAAGAAATTCCCCACATTTTATGGAATCCGAAGGTTCATCACCGCACTTACAAGTGCACTCCACCTGTCCCTATCCTGAGCCAGCTCCATCCAGTCCACACACCCACATCCTACTTCCTCAAGATCCATCCTAATATCCTTCCATCTATGCCTGGGTCTCCTCAGCGGTCTCCTTCCCTCAGGTTTCGCCACCAAAACCCTGTACACACCTCTTCCCTCCCCCATATGCACTACATGCCCTGCCCATCTCATTCTTCTTGATTTAATCACCCGCACAATATTGGGTGAGTACAGATTATTCAGCTCCTCATTATGTAATTTTCTCCATTCCCCTGTTACCTCGTCCCTCTTAGGCCCAAATATTCTCAACACCCTATTCTCAAACACCCTCAGCCTGCGTTCCTCCCTTAATGTCAGCGACCAAGTTTCACACCCATACAAAACAACAGGCAAAATTATAGTTCTACATATCTTAATCTTAAAATTTTTGGATAGCATCTGTTGGTCTGTTACATTTCCAAACTCCTTATTAGATGTGAGTAAATAAGAGTGTCATATAACATTTTGAACAAATCTGGTCTACATTTTCAAAATGTTTAATGTGAGGTTCAAGCGGACATATTTAAAAAAAAAAATTAAAATATGCAATTGGTGTAACATTGAGGTGTTTTCAGCTGTGTGCATCCTGATGTCAGCATTGTTTTTACTGAACGTATTCTAATAAACCTACATATCTGTTTTGAAAAGCCGGTCCCAGTGGCCACGCGGTCTAAGGTGTAGGTCTGCGGCCGCTCACTTGCTGAGATCGTGGTTCGAATCTCACCGGGGGGCATGGATGTTTGTTGTAAGCGTTGTGTGTTGTCAGGTAGAGGTCTCTGTGATGAGCTGTTCACTCGTCCAGAGGAGTCCTACCGACTGTGGTGCGTCGTCGTGTGTGATCTAGAAACCTCAAGAATGAGGAGGCCATGACCCCACATTGGGTCGCAGCGTCACAGGAAAAAAAAAAATCTGTTTTGAAAAATGATGTTTCAACACTCGCTTCAAACATTTGCTTTGGTGTATTGTACCAAACTTGACAGAATGGGAACAGTTTGAATCAGAAGATTTGCTCATTGATGGCCTGTGTATGTGTGCCATTCAACTAAATCATAAAGAAACTTAATTCATTATGCAGTTTATTGGTTTTTATACTTCTGACCAGACATAAGACTGTATATTTGTGTTTTTGCCTCAGTTACCAATCACGATGATTGCAGTGTGTGGCACAGTGTTATGTTTCAATCGTTAATTATTTATTTGGCCTCTCTCACTTTGCCGCAGTTTTTGTAATTGTCTCATATATGTTGTGCTTTAAAAAAAATATACACGACGTAAAATATGTTTTCCGATTTTCTCTGCCACTTTTTCAGAAGCTTCTTTCAATTTTAGATGTTTTCAGCAAGATAATACCACAAATTTATATGGATAATTGCGGCTTCGGTGGTCTGGAGGTAGCATGCTGGCCTTTGGTACCCAAGTTCGCGGGTTCGCACCCGGTCGAAGCCGTCGGATTTTTAGGGCGAAAAAATCCTCAGCACGCCTTCCTTCAGAGGGGAAGTAAAGCCGTCGGTCCCATGTCGTAGCTTTACGGCATGTAAAAGATCCCTAAATGTAATGTGAAAGTCGGCATTTTAGGCAAAATTCTCGGACATTTCTCGCCCACAGTTCCGCCTTCTGCCGCTGGGTGCTCTCGCGTGGTGACACGCGTGGAGAAGGCTGGTGGCAAAAGTTGGAACGTTTAACCCAGATCGCACAATAAGCCTTGAAGACTGCAGTGTGTAAGTTGAAAATAAACATATATGGATAATTACATAGAGTGTATTATTTTTGTCAGATTTTTACCCAAATTGAATCCAGTCAAAAGATCTCAGTAAAGATCCCTTTTGTGAAATTTTGTGAAAATATGTCCCGTAGGAGCTGAGTTCTTCCACGTTACTGACATGACAAAGTTGACACCTGCCTTTTGTTGTTGTTTTGTGAATGCACCTAAAGATACTCATCTAATGGAACGTTAGTATACGACATAAACTGTAGATCTCATTGGTGCCTGTAGTATTATTCGTAACATTTATTTGTGTGGTGTACATTTAATGGAAATGTGGAATCTAAAGGCAAATTGCAGACTGTCCTTTTTTTTTAATATTACTGGTACTGTGCGTATTCTAACAATTAATACATCTACCAACAAATGAACTTAATTAAATACAATTCGTAACGAGTATTAGGATGTGATGTGCGTGGTGTTGAGCAGCGTAGTATACTGCACTGCCTGACATCCACAATGTGGATGAGATCCCTTGGAATCACGTAAGAATTAGACATGTCTGTCTGTATGCATACTCCATACAGATCATAAGCAGCTATGGACTTGTACTCGTAACTCCTCACTATGTTATCTCTATTTCATATTTATGTACATGCATAATAACCACTGCCATCGGGTGACAGCCCATTTGCAGTTAAATATATCATTATTGTTGTTATTATTATTATTATACAATTTGTATTTTTATTGTTGTTGTTGTTGTTGTTGTTGTTGTTATTATTATTATTATTATTATTATTATTATTATTATTATTATTATTATTATTATTATTATTATTATTATGCCGGTCCCAGTGGCCGTGCGGTCTAAGGCGTAGGTCTGCGGCTGCTCGCCTGCTGAGATCGTGGGTTCAAATCCCACCGAGGGCATGGATGTGTGTCTGTTGTGAGTGTTGTGTGTTGTCAGGTAGAGGTCTATGCGACGAGCTGATCACTCGTCCAGAGGAGTCCTACCGACTGTGGTGCATCGTTGTGTGTAATCTAGAAAACCTCAAGAATGAGGAAGCCATGACCCGCGTTGGGTCGCAGCGCCACAGAAACATTATTATTATTATTATTATTATTATTATTACAATACCGTCATTTTCATGCTTATCAGCTTATTATATATTTAGAATTTCAACATTGTAAACATTCCAGTACAAGCAGTGTAATATCTAGATTATTGTGTCAGGCTAATATTCCTGTGTTCTCAAAGTCACTGAGGATGGCACCCCAGTGCTGAAACATGTAGAGTCTAATATTTGCTATGAATTGTATATCATTAAGTGCGTTTCCAAGTTAATGTATTAATCATGTCCAGCCATTCATTTACTTAGCTCTCATAGCTCGTGTATTTCATGAACTAAAGAACAGACATATTTGTTTAGATGCAGTGCATTGCATTTATGTTTAACTGCGGAGTGTATAGCGTAGTATCTGCAGTCTTGAGTAGCATTTCTGCAGTTGGTCATGACTAACAATGGGCACAAAATTGCATAAGACACATACAGTATAGAAAAATGTTTGTACTTGAGATGGGATTGCACACACACATGCTTATTAGTAGGAGCATCTGAAGATACTGCACTCGAGTTTTACGTGTTGTTGAAAATTACAATGGTAAACGTCTTCTATGTTGCAGGTTTCTTTGCGACTGTGGTGGAAGCATGCGGTACGATGTCTCTGGACAGCAGTGAGCTACAACTTCTGGCTTTTCTTGGTGTGGCTGTTAATATTAGCAACCTGCAGGTTTTCTTTCGTCAGATTCTTGGCTGATAAAGGACTCGTAGTTGCACGGTACCTCAGCCTTACTGAAGTAGGTTCTCTGCTTCGAGCAGACTTGCAGGTCCTGACTGAACATCCTTACCTACTATCTTTCACATTCATTGTCTATGGATTTATGTCCATGTGGCTGGTACGGTGGCACTATCGTGATGAAGCGGTAACTGAGAGAGATGCGGATCATCCGTGGTGGGAGGTGTTGCCTATGGATTCTTATTGGATCAACTGCTTATTTCGTCCTATGGTCACACTTGCACAACCCGTACCTCCAAGTGAACTGGAATTAGAGGAAGGTATTGAAATGCTGATTGAGCGCCTGGCTGTTCCAAATTTGTGGTTACAACCTGACACCTCCAAAGAATATTTAAAGAATTTACCTGTGTGGAAATTTAGAGGTTGGGATCCTTTAGTCTCAAAACATGATGGAAATTTTATTAATAAGATGGAAGATTCACCTGCAGTTGTCGAAAAAATGATGGATGGAGAAGACCCTTATGAAATGTCAAGTCATGGTTTTCCGGTTCGTCGTCGTGGTTGTTCTTCGGAAAGAGTTGAATACAGACATGAACTGGGTCCTAGCAATCGCAAGAATAATGGCAACAGCTGTACATGCCTCCACAAAAGGAATGCTGACCAAACACATAATAGCTGCTGTGCCTGCCATATAGAATTCGGTGAAGTTTGTAGTACGTTTGATAGATGTCGGGGGTATGATGATAGAGGTGCACACCATCGTTCAGAAAGTGTTCAAACCAATATTCCATCTTCTTTGTGTGCTGACAGACAGACATTGTCTGATAGGCTTGTCAGTGATGTAACGTCAGATTCAGATACATCGGTTTCTAGCAAGTGGGATCTGGGGAATGTAAGAGATAGCTTGTCCTGTTCAGAAGAGAGTGGTGATGAGACGACATGCCCACCACCTGGGATGCGTCCAACGACGGGGTGTGTTATCTGTCTTGAGTCATACAAGTGTGGGGATCTACTGTGTGGCTTGCCATGTGGCCACAATTACCACACGTGTTGCATCATGGTGTGGCTCCGCAAAGACAGTCATGATGACTGTCCAGTCTGCCGCTGGCCAGCGTACCGATCCAAACACAGTCTGTCTCACCCTCACCGAGAGTAACTTTGCACATTACTTTGGTATTCCTGTCTTGGTTCCACCATGGCTGTAAGGCCACATTCAAAATTGTAGTATGTGTAATCTTATAAAATGAGCGCGTTCTCTATATATACTTTCCGACGTTCATAGGACCATGTATCGTGATATATTTCTATAGTAAAACCACCTAGATGCACATTTTTTCGAGTTTATTGAATATCACTCTACAAGTTTCGGACGGTCTTTCCATCCATCGTCAGGAGTTCAAAACTGTACATACGGCATCAGGTATATGTTGTACAGGTTCGTTGACTGCATGCCAGCGGGCAAATGCCCCCTGTCATGCAGTCAACGAACCTGTACGAAATATACCTGATGCTGTATGTACGGTTTTGAACTCCTGACGATGGATGGAAAGACCGTCCGAAACTTGTAGAGTGATATTCACTAAACTCGAAAAATTGTGCATCTAGTTGGTTTTACTATCGAAACTGTATATAATTATCTGCAATATAAAAACATCTTCAAAGACTTAACCCTTTAAAACCCGAATTAAATCCCATCTGCTATTTGCTGGCATTATTAGGAGCTCACCATTTTCTCCACGTTAGCAGGATAAGGGTTAAATTATTAACCCTTAGGCGACTAATGTATATATATGGAGCACCCATTCTCTATGTTTCTAGATCACACACAACGACGCAGCACAGTCGGTAGGACTCCTCTGGACGAGCGATCAGCTCGTCGCAGAG
>Ga0268261_10002851_pt1 | contig 12515 bp, 11 predicted proteins | sample TergutNc150P1_FD_190353 | JGI IMG/M metagenome (GOLD analysis project Ga0268261, IMG submission 190353) | Nasutitermes corniger P1 segment gut microbial community from laboratory colony in Florida, USA - Nc150 P1 (SPAdes) (version 2) | ecosystem: Host-associated > Arthropoda: Insects >... | reverse complement strand
TATATATATATATATATATATATATATGACATTAGTCGCCTAAGGGTTAATGATTTAACCCTCATCCTGCTAACGTGGAGAAAATGGTGATCTCCTAATAATGCCAGCAAATAGCAGATGGGATTTAATTCAGGATTTAAAGGGTTAATTCAACATAAGCTCCAATGGCATATATACAGGCTTTTGCACGGTGGTACAGTTTCTAAAAAGCTGCCGAAAATTCCTCTTTTTGGACCTTCTTTAGTTCATCAGTTACAGCTTCTTGGATCTCAGTAACATCCACAAAGTGGAGTCTTTGTAATTTCATTTTCAACTTGGGGAACAGAAAATAGTCTGGCAGAGATAAATCTGGAGAGTACGGGGGTGATAAAGGGTTGTAACTTTTTTGGGGTAAAAAACTGGCAAACATTTGCAGTTTTGTGGGCGCATTATCGTGCAACAAGAAAAAATCCCGAGAGCAGAATGCAGCTGGACAAATCTGTTGCATGGCCTTAAGGAGGCAATCCATTACCCCTTTAAAAAATTCTGGATTTACTGTTTTTCCCTCTGGTATGAATTCTTTGTGCATTATGCCCTGTGAGTCGAAAAAAATTATCCACATGGTCTTGATGGGGGACCGTTGGAATTTCAGTTTCTTCGGCCAAGGGGATGTCTCACCAACCCATTCTGAACTCTGTCACTTTGTTTCGGAGTCACAGGCAAAACACCGGTTCTCACCTCCCGTAATAATATTGTTTAAAAAATTTTTGTCTGCAATGGCCACTGTGATAATGTTTTGGCAAGATGTGACTTAATCTTCCCTTTGCTCAGGTGTCAAGGAGTGTGAAACAAAACATGCACACAACTTTTCTTTCTGAATCCGAAGAACTACAGTCTTGGGGATGTTCAAAGATTCTGCTATCATTCTTGATGCAATTCGATGAGCATTTTTTAACAAAACAGCAACAGCAGCAATGTTTACCTCAGTTCAAGTCGATATTGGACGACCACCTCTATCGTCATCTTCTAACAATTCCCTTCCATCTCAAAATCGAGAATACCACCTAAAAACACCTGATAGGTTCACAGCCTCATTCCCAAAAGCCTTTTGCACCAATACTAGTGTTTCTGTCGCAGACAGACCGGCTTTGAAACAAAAGTTTATGGCAACTCTCTGTTCATTTCCTTCATCCATGACGTATAAAGAAAACTGAGACTTTACGTGGTGCTACCCAAAATTTCCAAGAATTTGAATATACCACGCAAACCATTAGTGCTACGAACTTGCGCCGCTAGGTGCCACTGGCTGTATCTTTCAACCGTCAGTCAGCCAACTGGCGTTTATAAGTGCACATGTTTCCGAGTTTTGGCTGTTTTCTTCACACCATTTTCATGTGTGTCTGCTATTATCAAAATGGGGGATGTTAAAGAGCAAAAAATGTGCATTAAATTTTGCTTCAAGCTCAACAAAACTGCAGGTGAAACCCACCAAATGCCAGAGGAGGCCTTTGGTGAGCAAGCTTTAAGCCAAGCAAGAACATTTGAGTGGTTTGAGCATTTCAAAGATGGCCGGGAATCTGTGGAAGATCATAAACATTCTGGTCAACTGTCCACATGCACAACTCCGGAAATGATTGCGAAAGTGCGTGAAGTTATTCTAGTAGATAGAAGACAGACTAACCACGATGTTGGGAAGTTTCACTGCGAGGTTTTGAAATGACTGAGGGAAATGGCCTGAGATGTGGAAGAACGGAGACTGGTTGTTGCACCATGACAATGCGCCTACACACACCTCTCTCGTTGTGAGGGAGTTCCTGACAAAAAATAACATGACCACTGTTCCCCACCCTGCCTACTCACCTGACCTGGCCCCCTGCGATTTATACGTGTTCGCTAAAATGAAACGCCGGTTGAAAGGGCAGTGTTTCGTATCAATTAAAGAGATCCAAGCAGAATCGCAACAGGTACTAAACATGCTAACGGTGGAAGACTTCAATGAGTGCTTCCAAAAATGGCAAAATCGCTGGGATCGTTGTATACAAGCGCAAGGTGACAATTTCGAAGGTGACGGTGGAAATTAAAACTTGCAATAAGTATTCATGTTATTACGAGCAAATTCTCGGAAATTTTGGGTAACACCACATGCAAGACAAGCTATAACTCGTACACTGTCAAAGATAAACAAACGAAACTAGGTGTGTGAATGGATGTTGGCTGATAGTATTTAGTCAGTGGGTTGACCAATAGATTCCTCTAGTTCTGTTATTTAAAAAAAAAAAATCAGTCCTGAAACTTACGGATCGCACTGTGAACACTGCAATGGTAAATTCTCTCCATTCCTACAGGCTTCTGGGTGTTGCCACTTCAGCCAATGAATCATTTCCAAGGAGATTACACACACCATCAAACCACTCCCTGTGCAGCCTAAAGTGTGTGTGTGTGTGTGTGTGTGTGTGTGTGTGTGTGTGTGTGTGTGCGCGCGCGCGCGCGTGCGCACGCATGTGCGCACACACGCATGCTCAATGACACTGTTCATTGCTCAGATTACACAGCAGTAAATCTTTCACCTAGAAAACCAGATGTTAAGGCACATTCCCCATTTGAGTACATATCTTCAATGCACCTGCTTTTACAAAATATTTTCCTTTAAATCAAATGGTAAAATAATATCAGTTCTTCAACTTCCAAATATGAATCTGATTCAGAACCAACTTGGTAAGTTTCATATGACGGGCATTCGGCCAAACTGTGCCTCAAGGTGTACCTAGCCTAAAAGTAGGGCAGCCACTGCCACAAGCATGAAAGTTCCTTACAGTAAGATAAGTCAAACCACTTCCAGGAACAGACTTGCTCCTACCTCTCTTGTTATGCCATCTCTCATCCCATTTCAAAATCCATTATTTATCTTTAACCCTTTAAAGACGAAGCGCAGACCGCTGTATTTAAAGACCCAGTCCGTTCCGCGCTGTAAACACTTTTCATCTTGGTTATAAAAACCAATCAGTTTCCGCGCTGTAAACACTTTTCATCTCCGTTATAAAAACCAATCAGTTTATGCTGTAAGTGGCACAAGATGCTGTTTGTCCTCAGATAAATACAAAATATAAATACAGTGTGGGCAGTGTACAGTTCTTGAATGTTGAACTTGTTTGTGCATCATGTAATCAGTAGGCTTTAAAAGGTTAACACGATCAGACCGTGCCTTGGCTCAGATGATTAGTCACTTGCCTCTTACAGTGGAGACCCAGGCCCAGATTCATTCCCAAGCTAGTCCGTGTGGTATTTGTGGTGAACCAAGTGGGACAGGTTTTGTTCTGAGTACTTCATTTTTCCTGTTATCATCATTCCACTCATGATTCATACATATTCATTCACTGATCACTGACATACAATCTCAGCAACTGATGGCATTGATAACCTTTAGTGTACTGGCATCTCAATTCCTAAATACTCATAACCAGATCACTGATCAATTCGAACACCCATTCAGCACCTTTGTTTCATAATTACACTCATAAACAGCAAAGCACAAATTTTCCAAGAAGCTACAAGCCACCTCAAAATTCCAGGTACCAGAGGGGTGACATGTAGCATGTTCCATACTGAGGATGTATACACATTAGATGCCACCATATAGACCAGGTGACCGGTTCACAGGATATGTGCACCCCTGTTTACACAAACAACATGCCCCCCCCCCCACACACACACACACACACACACACACACCCACGCACACACACATGCACGCAATTTTATAAGCTAAAAATTTCAAGTAACAAGTACAATGTTATGGCATTTCATTACATTACACTAAAGCACAAAATCGCTTACCACCACTCCTTGCTAAAGACAACTAAAAATAATCAACAAGCCTCCTGATAAGAAACACCAAGCAACGTTAAAGCCCAACTCACCCGCTCTGTCTACACAGCATTTCTTCTTGATTGAAGCGTAACGGTCTAAGCGGTTGTTAGTAACGACACACATAATTAACTGGGGGTCTTTGCTTGAGATTACTTGCTCCAATGCATCCACATATGTTGAAGAACGATCATCAGGAATATCAAAGCTAAAAGAAAGAAAATGTTACAATTATTTTGATCAAACATTCTCCCAAAATACTAATCTGCTGTTAATAGAGCACAAAGAAATCCTTCTGTCTGTTTGCTGAGCCATCACAAATAAAATCTCAAGCACGTAGGAATTAACAGCAGATTACATTTGGGGAATGATAGCTAAAATTTGGTTCACAATCTTCTGCCTCCCTGTTTTGCTATTTAAAAACATACACAGTAACGCTCCATCCTGTTTCAGTTCCAATGTGAACTTAGTATCTGGTTGACTTTTGACATTCATGTGACCATACATTGTGTTAAATTTCTTATAATAAAACCAATTAGATGCACTGATTTCTCAAATTTGTTCTTGGAATGAAACTCTGCATGTTTCGGGCAGTTCCTCCGTCCGTCACCAGGAGTTTTTCACTGTACGCACAGCAATGGTATACAAGGGTGTATCAAAAAGTTCCGAGACTGAACCTATAGACTAGAATGTATTTACTTGATTTAAGTTTGGGCAGCATCCCCTTCAAAATAGTCCCCTTGTGCAGCGACACATCGATCCCGGCGCCATTGCCACTGCTGGAACGCGTGCTCGAAGTCCTGTTCTTGAAGCGTACCAAGAACATTCTGCGATTCCCGCTAGATCTCTTCCACTCTGTCAAAGTGGCAACCCTTTATCTGCAGCTTCATCTTCGGGAAGAAGAAGAAGTCGCAAGGGGCCAAATCTGGTGAATAAGGCGGATGCGGAAGTGTGATAATGCCTTTGTGGGCGAGAAACTCGCACGTTACGAGAACTCGGTGAGAGGGTGCATTGTCATCATGGAGCAGCCAACTGCCTGCGCACCACAGTTCAGGTCCTTTCGCCGAATGTCCTCCCTCAGACGGCGAAGAACACTGCAGTAGAACTCGGCGTTCACGGTCTGGCCTTCAGGGACAAATTCATGGTGCACAATCCCTCGAATGTCAAAAAACACGATGAGCATGCTCTTGGTCGCGCTGCGACTCTGCCTCGCCTTCTTCGGTCTTGGGGATCCTAGGCTCTTCCATTGCGAAGACTGTTTAGTCTCGGGATCATACCCATAGACCCAACTCTCGTCCCCAGTGATGACCCTCGACATGAAGGATGGGTCATCCACGGCATGCTGACGAAGCTTGACAAATTGCAACACGGTCCTCTTTCTGTTCGGGGGTCAGAAGCCTGGGTACGGACTTTGCAGCAACGCGGTACATGTTCAAATCACACGTGAGAATTGTCTGCACTGTTCCGTATGACACATTAACGATTGCAGCAATGTCCTTAATGGTTCTCCGATGATCCTCATGCACAAGCCGCCGAATTGTTTCCACATTTTTAGGTGTTGAGCTCGTGGAAGGTCGCCCTGACCTGTCGTCGTCTTTGAGTGATGTTCTGCCTCTCTTGAAACGCGCGTGCCACTCGAAACACCTCGCACGACTCATGACTTAATTTCCATATGCACGTCGTATCATTTGAAAAGTCTCCGCTCGAGATTTGCCGAGTTTCACACAGAATTTGATGTTTGCTCTCTACTCCAGTTTCACGTCCATGCTGAAATCGCAAATGTGACGGCACACATGGTGACAGACACTCATGTTGTGCAACTCCCAATGTTCACACAGCGACGCCACTCGGCATGCTGAGTGGTGACGTTCCCTGCTCCCAAGCACAGCGCACTCATTCATGTACTGCCATCGGTTGGCGGTCTGGAACTAGTCTCGAAACTTTTTGATACACCCTCGTATGTCATACAGGTTTGCTGACAGCTTGAGGGCAGTATCAGGATGGAACATCCTGATACTGCCCACAAGCTGTCAGCAAACCTGTATGACATACACCATTGCTGTGCGTACAGTGAAAAACTCCTGATGATGGACAAAGGAACTGTCCGAAACATGCAGAGTTTCATTCCAAGAAAAAATTTGAGAAATCAGTGCATCTAGTTGGTTTTATTATAAGAAATTTAATATCTGGATATATGCCACTATGGGTAGTGACTCTTGTCACTGGGACCAAACCACTTATGTACAATTTGCGTTATCTGTACCAGTAGATTGGCTTTTGCCACACTACGAGGTCTGACAGTAAAGTAATGAGACTGGTTCCAAAAAAGTGTTTTATTTTATTTACTCATCAACTAAAATACTGTCACCTTCAAAGTACATCCCTTGTGCCTGCACACGTTTTCCAGCAGTGCTGCCATTGTTTGTAGCATTCCTGCAACGCAGCTTGAGGAACGTCGTTCAAGGCCTGTGTTACAGACCACTGGATGTCTTTTGTTGACTCAAAATGGTGTCCTTTCACTGCCGATTTTGTTTTTTGGAATAAAAAGAAGTCGCAGGGCGCGAGATCAGGTGAGTAAGGAGGCTGCGGCATGACCGTAATGCCTTTGGATGTCAAAAACTGCGCTACAAAGAACACTGCATGGGCTGTCGCATTGTCGTGATGAAGGATCCAGTTTGTGGCAATGTTTGGACAAACCCGCATGACTCTCTTTCTGAGTCTTTCAAATATATCTTTGTAGTAATATTGATTGACTGTTTGTCCAGTAGGAACCCACTTTTTGTGAACAATACCCATGGAATCAAAGAAGCACACAATCATGCATTTCAATTTTGACTCGGACATGCGTGCTTTCTTTGGCCTTGGTGATCCCTATGAACGCCATTCCAAACTTTGGCGTTTGGTCTCTGAATCATATTGGAAAAACCAACTCTCGTCACCAGTGATAACTCGCTCCATTAAATCTGGGTCGGCTTCCACTTGTTCCAGCAGTTCAGCAGAAACGCTCACACGCGCATTCTGCTGTTGCTGTGTCAGATTTCTGGGCACCATCTTGGCACAAATTTTTCTCATCCCCAATTCTTCAGTTAGTATCCGACGAACAGCTTCCCGGTTCACGTTCACTTCATCGGCAATCATGTTGACTGTCAATCTTCTATCAGATCAAACAAGTTCTCGTACTCGTGCTGTGTTGTCACTTGTCCATGTTGTTGATGGTCATCCACTGCGCTCCTCATCTTCAACAATGGTTTTGCCTTCAGAAAACATTTTGTGCCAGCGAAAGGCTTGTGCTCTTGACATTGCATCATCTCCAAAGGCCTGCTGAAGTTTTTCGTGTGTTGTGGTTGCACTGTCACCGCGTTTAACACAAAAAAGAATGGCATACCGCTGCGCAATGTTCCGTGCTTCCATCTTCATGACGAGGTTCGCAAACACGTCTTGACACGTCAGGCACCTACTCCACAATGAGTCAATGCAAAGCCATGCCACTGCAAGTGGGGATAGAGGAAGGATAAAGGTCAATGGCTGTCTGTGTTAGCGGGCTGCAGTATTGCCAGTACAGCCAGAAAAAAATTAGTCTCATTACTTTACTGTCGGACCTCGTATACTTCTGTCTCATGCCACTCCAAGGTTCCCATGTACAGATGGTCTATTATTAGAGCCTGGGGCAATCCCAGGGTAGCAGCAGTTTAGTCATGGTGACACCAGTGACTCAGTCAAAGAATGTGTGAACCTTCAAATGACCTACGTTCACATATGCAAATGCATGTAAAAAACACACCCAGAAACTAATTTTATATATTTGGGCAACAAGAAAATATATAACATTTGAAGACATGGTGCATAATGTTTTATTTTACATAAATTGCCATTTACTGCATAATTTTCTATTCAAGTAATCCACTTTTCACAAACCATATGCTAAAATTTAAACGCCAACCTGTTTGTTGACAGGTTGTCTCTCTTTCATCAAATGATCCCACTTGAACAACAAGCACTGAGTTTAAACGGTATAATAAAGTCACAAAGCCCCATGAAATACTCTTACAATAATAACACTCCAATAAGAAAAAAACAAGCAGAAGGTAACTTACAAAAATGGCTGTGGGATGATAAAACGCATGCCCTGAGCAGCACGAACCATAGTGGTTACAAAGTTCTGGGCATCTCTTTGTAGTCTGGATGGGCAAATCACTACCCACTTCGTCAATTCCGGGATTACCAGCATCGGGTTACCTACGAAAATAAGTGTGTTATTAATAAACATTAACAGATTTTAATTTTCAAAAGTAATACCACCCAAATTAGCCTGGAGAATCCTTCACCCCATCTGATACAGACCCCAGTATAATGCATATAAACAAACCACACCATAAACAGCTCACCCTAGAACAGACCATGAAGGCGCAGAGGGGGAGTACAGGTATATCTCTACTCTTTCTTCACCCTTGGTACTAGATGGGGGTGGGTGGTTAATGCCAAGCCTCAGCCACTGTACCTCCATGAAAGACCCAGGACCTGTTGTATAGGAGGCTGAGTGGGCCCCACAGTCCATCTAGACAGGTACAGAATATCCCACACCCAATGGGATTCGATCCCTGGACCGTCCAGGCCACAGCTATTCTGGCCCACCCATACCATCCCATATGTACATGAATATTGGTTGCACCAGAATTCTTAGAGTGGAAAATATGAAAAAATCAGAACTTGTAATGGCAGTAGTGAAAAACTGTAACCGTTTAGAACAAAATATATCATGCAATCAAGTTAGAACAGATAACTGACAATAGGAGTAAAAGTAACAGTATGAATTTGTACATGACAAATAACCAGCCACCAGACACTGCCAACTGACATGATCCGCAACATTTAGCAGTTCATCACTGTTTACACGTTAAACAGTGACAGTGCTAGACAATGTGAAGGTGAGAAGGAAGAACACAAGATACACTGCATGCTGAAACATGAAGCTATGAGTTGTTAAGAGAACATGGGGAAAAGAAGCAGGAAGGGCATCTGGAGTGCACAAGCAAGGTCTGCAGAAATGGTGTCCGCAAAGAGAATAAATCTGCAAATGAAGCTAAAAATAAATGCGCTTTCTATGGCACAAATCCAAGTATATGGCAACTCAAGACAATATCAAATAATGACAGTAACACAAGAGGGTACTATATGGCAACATAAATTATCCAGAAAACTGCTCATTGCAGGTACGAATGCAATTCCACATTCAACATTTCTGTTTCCAAACGAGGTCCCCAGTGCAAAAATTTCTATGCAATAATGTGTGTGCACTCCTGTACATACAACCCCACATCATGGCATTTTGACAAATACATGACACATGCTTTTCAATAAATACACAGCAAAATCTCTATCCAACATTCCTGTATGCATCTTTTCCTGTGAGTAATGTTCATTTCTTCTGATCCCAATAAACTGTCCATATAAACAATACACTGTATAATTAAATCAGAGGCACTCTACCTTGTACTGTCACTTTCTTCTGTAGTCACTTTAGAATTCTTGGTCCTTATCCACAAAATCCCAAAATTATTACAACTCAGAGAAGAGCAGCAAAAGTAACAAGATGTTATGAAACATACCAAGGCAGTAACTTGTCTGCACCAGTTATTACCACAAACTTATGTCATCAAGTGTCACCCAGGTGTGAAATGATGCGTGTGTGGTATGGGGTGATTAGGGAGGTTGCAAACCTGTAAACTATTTTCTACATTTGTCAGTAGAGCACTCTATTCCATCTTTCTGTCTACTTCACCACAAGTTTGAGAAGCAGAAATTGAACAACTTTGTGTAATTATCCGTTATTTATTATGCATGCCAAACATAGCTGGACATTCAGTAAAACCATGAAAATGTGAAATAATATATACATAAACAAGGATGGATGACTACAGCCATTCTCACACTGGTTTTTAAGGGCTCTGGATGTCTGCACTGGTGTCCAAGGCAGAAACACATTGTATGCAGACATCTGTGCCACTCAACACAAGATATATCATTTCAAAAGAACACAGTTTGTATATAATACATCAAACTGCACAGGTGTAACACCTTCTGTGAGGACAGGATATGGTTAGATAGTGAGAAGGATTGCAACTTCAGTTACACATCTACAGATAAAGAGTTTGCCACATGTGATATTTCCTGTACAGATGGGCCATGTGATAATTGTGGTGGTGGTGGCAGCAGCAGAGGGGAGGAAGAGGGAAATGAACATGATCTTGAATCAGTGGTGAGTTCTGCCCAAGCCCACACTAACAAAACTGTGAAATCACTCTCTCACAAGCATAGCAATGGCACACACAACACTTTCAGTTTTGAACTGATGCTGTTTCCTAAATGTGAAACTATGATATTTTGTTTTCACTTGTTTTGGACACATTACTGGTTCTCCCACAACTGCCCTTCCCCTGCATTTATCATCTGCCCTCCACACACCTTTCAAGAACAAACTATTGAGGTTTCACTGCATTCCATTTGCTGTGCTGCCAATTTCTGGACAAAAAATCAGTTGCCATGCAATATGGAGTGACCTGTGTGTGAATAAGACAGCACTTCCCACAAAACAACAATTTACTAAAAGTGTTACTTACTACGCAATTCTTTCGTCCAATCTGTGTGCTGTCCAGCATCATATTTTATGTCCTGTCCTTGAACAATTTTTTCTTGAGGAAGGACACGTCCCTGAAATTCCACTAGTTTTTGAGCGAGCTTCATATTCCATTGTTTCAGATCTTCCTGAACCTGAAAAAAATTTGATACACATCATTGGTACTGTGAAATCCACCCAGCAAAGTGCAGAAAATTATTACTCCATTACCATACTGAAATATCATTACTGAAAACTAGCCACATGCCTATTACTGGCATTCATGCACATCCTCCCCCAGATTCACTTTCCTTACCAAACGTAGGCATAACACTCTTTCAAAGCTGGGAACATGAATAACTGTGGTAAAGCAGGGAGACCACACATAAAAGGTTTTTGGAAAAATGAATTTATTAGTATACAGAGGTGATTAGAAGTGGCTGACCTCCATCACTGCCCAACTACTACACAACTTACCGCACCTTCCCGCTGGAGGCGCTGATTGAAATTCTCCAATCTCTTTAATCTGACTGGAGGATTAATACGTGTATGTTCACCAAGATCTCTCATGAGAGTGAAATTGGCTCTCATATCATCTGTTAAACCAGTCATGCGACACAGTTCTGGCACAAGGAACACAAGTTCATTCTCTCCAGACCTTCGCTCTCTGGCCTTTGAAAGACTGACCAGCATTGGTTGGTCCAAATCATGTATTCTCACATGGTATTTCTGTAACAACAAAATAAGCAATGTATACAAGTAATATCTCAATAAATAAAGCTTCAGTAACATGAGAAATAGATCCATTACCAATCCCCCCCACCAGAGAAAGCTACACTGCAATTTTCTTATAATAAAACCAACTATATGCACTAATTTCTCAAATTTATTCTTGGAATGAAACTCCACATATTTCGATCAGTTCCTCTGTATGTCATCAGAAGTTTTTTTTACTGTACACAGCAATGGTATATGTCATACATGTTTACTGACAGCTTGCGAGCAGGATCATCCTGATCCTGCTGGCAAGCTGTCAGCAAACCCATATGACATATACCATTGCTGTGTGTACAGTAAAAAAAACTCCTGATGATGGACAGAGGAACTGTCTGAAACATGTAGAGTTTCATTCCAAGAATAAATTTGAGAAATTAGTGCATCTAGTTGGTTTTATTATAAGAAACTTAATCATGATGCAAACACAAACTACACTGCAATCTAACAATATTAAAAAATTATACAATGATTTAGTTTAAAAACATAACCAATCCATGTTTGACAAAGTAAATGCCTAAAACAATCATCATGGACAGTAACTGGGCATAAACCAACTGAACTAGAAGCACAGTGTTCAAACCGAGTTTTTGGAATATTTGTGGTGATGATGATGATGCCTCTAGCCACTAGCACACCAAACTGCTAATCTCTCTCTCTCTCTCTTTATGGTAAATGACAAAGGGCAAATCCAATGGACATACTCAATTTTCAAACCAACCAATTCAGTAACATCAACAACAACCTCCAGGATCACTTGGTTCTGACCTTAAGATTCTAAACTTCAGCCACAAGAAACCAAATACTAATTTAACATTCGATGTCACATTAAATGTAACTCTTCACAGTTGATAGGGAGAACAATGTCCCATGCAGGTGCAGGCACGGTCATTTAATAGCAAAATAACATCAGGCAGCTACATTGAAATTTAAAGGCTGGACAAGGTTATGGGCAAAAATCCAAACTAGGCCTATCCAAAACACACAACTCACCTGAAGGTAATAATCTGCGAAAGAGATCTTTGTCACATTTCCTTTCTTCTTAATTTCAAATGTGCTTCTTGGACTGACAGTAAATTCGACGTCATCCACACGATACGTTGCATTGTTATAGTCAGTCAAAACAATACATCCAAGAATAGCTTGTCTGAAGAGATTCTGTAAGAAAATTAGACACGGAACATGAATTTCACACCTCCATTCAAAGAACACTGTATTTAACCCTTAGGTGACTAATGTCATATATATATATATATATATATATGGAGCACCCATTCTTGATGTT
>Ga0268261_10002850_pt1 | contig 12516 bp, 9 predicted proteins | sample TergutNc150P1_FD_190353 | JGI IMG/M metagenome (GOLD analysis project Ga0268261, IMG submission 190353) | Nasutitermes corniger P1 segment gut microbial community from laboratory colony in Florida, USA - Nc150 P1 (SPAdes) (version 2) | ecosystem: Host-associated > Arthropoda: Insects > Digestive... | reverse complement strand
GGGGGGGGGGGGGGCGGTATATGTTAAGCGTGAATAAAACAAAGTAAAACATAAGGATAAAATTCTGATAAAGTAAATAAGAAGATTTTAAAGGAAGTGGATTTAAATAAGGTAAATTAAATGAAGTAAAACAAGGTGGCTCAGACTTCAGTATCACTTTTAGGTTTTCACCAGAGCAACTTAATGGTGGTCAGGGGTGTATTGAAGGTGAAGTTAGGAGCATTATTGAAATGCCAGCGGCCTGTGGATATAAACAGGACCATAATTAACTTGCCATTTTGAGGAGGCCTCCTGTGTCCTCTCAGGGAATGAATGTGGTGTTCCCATGACCTGCTGCAATCAGGCAGCCCTCCTTGGTAATGTTGTCGGGTTGGAGCTGGGTCTCAGTCGCCTTCTGATGCAGTCCACTTAGTGGGCTTACATGGAGAGGATTTCAGTGCCTTGCTGATTAGATGTAATGTTCCTGGTTGAAATGCAGCTATGCGCCAATGGACTTGTCAAATTGCCCAAGACAGATGTGCCAGTGATATTCTTCTACCATGGTCTCTACAGATCAGCCTTTCTGTCTAATGTAGATCTGACCACATTTGCAATAGATGCTGTACACACCTGGAAACCCCAGTTCTAGGTCATCTTTCAAAGGGCAAAGCCAATACTTTTATTGTTGTGTCTGGACAGCATCCTGCTAATTTCATTTAAGGTCATCTGGATGTACAGTGGGAAAGTAACTAAGGTTGGCATCTCATCTGGTCTAGTTAGTGGTCCTCACTGATGGCTTGAGGGCTTGAAATATGTATTTCTGGCTGTATGCCTTCTTCCTGAAAGTGACCTTGAGAAACTCCACCCTATCCTGGAAATTGGTGGTTTCATAGGACTCAGGCATGTGCACCAAGGTGGAAAGGAAGATGTGCTTGTTGGGGGATGGGGATGTAATCTGGATTTTAGGCAGAGGTTGGTGTAGGTGAGTTTCTGGTGAATCCTTTGGCCCAGTGAGCAATTATGTCTCCTGTAGATGTCAATTTAAAGGCAGGGAAGGTTGCAATCTCTCTGTTCCTTGGTAGTGAGTTGGATGTTCTGGTTGGCATTACTGAGTTGCTCCAGAAACTTTTCCAGCTTCCTCAGTTTGTGGGCCAGATTACAAAGATGTCATCTATATAATGAAACCAGCAGAGATGCTTGTGGACCTTTTCATTCATGCTGTTTCTTCTGAAGTCCTCCATGTGAATTGATAATGGGAGAAAGCAGCAGTCCCATTGGCACTCCATTGATCTTCTTGCAGAACTCACCACTGAAGCTGAAGTAGGAATAGGTCATGACATGACAGAACAGTGCCAGGATGTTGTATTCGAAGTGTCAGCTCAGGAGCTTGAAGGCCATCCTATATGGCACCCTTGTGAACAATGAAACCACACTGAAACTGACCAAGTCCTCAAGTCCGACCTGTTGAGACCCCAGTGTTTGAACAAACTCATTGGAGTTTTATGTGTTGTGGACAAACTCATCGGAGCTTTTCATGAGCTTTGGTGAGTTTCCCACGAGGGTCAGACTGTATCTGCCAGATTCTTGGATGGCTGGTAGGTAGGGGTTCCGAAGTTGCTTACAGTTGGTCCCAGGAGGACTTCCTTGTGAATTTTTGGGAGTTTATAGAGCCTCAGGGGCTCTAAACCTTGTGGACATAGTTGTTGACAGACCTCAGACAATGAGGACTGCTGGAGGAAAAGACTGGTCATGTGTTCCACCATCTTGGTGGGGCCTATTACTATCATCTTTTCGGCAGTTTCCTGGCATAGCTAGTCTGTAGGAGGAAAACCAGGGACGTTGTGATCAACTCCAGGGCACCAAAATCCTCTCCATCAAACCCTGTTACATAATCCGTGTCATCAGTGATTAGATTGAGATCCAGCTGCATCTCAACATGAATCAGGAGGATGACCAGATCTTGATCTGGTCATGGCAACCTCTTGTGCATCCCCGAAAGAGAGTAGTAGGCCTCTTGAAGAAAGTTGCTTACAGCCCTCGTCAAATTCTCCCCTCCCCTGGATATTCCAGTTTCTTCCTGGTACTTTAGAATGGTTCGTAACTGTGCCTGAATTGTGTCTGAGACCTCCCCTAAGTTGGGACTCCTAATGGTGACAACAGAACCCAGGCCACTTAATTTTACCTCACTTAATCTATCTTATTTGAGACCATTTCCTTTTACATGTGTTTTCTTATTTTGTTAGATTTTTTAAAAATATAGTTTGTCTTACTCAGACTTCCAGTTTTCGCTCCATTTCACGATCATTTCACCAGGCTCCACAATGCTGTTGTATCACTACTGACACTACACAATCTCAGCATTTGATGACACTGATAATTCAGCACTATTCTCCATCTACCCACCCTTCTCCTGATAATTACCGCGTATCTTCACCTTTGCTGCTGATTTCCAGCCTGTGCTACAAACATCCCTGCCAGTACACTGAGGCCATGCCCAGTGTGTACAACTACCACCCCAAATGGCTATCGAAACACACTCTCCTTTTTCTGCCCTTGCCTACCATGTCTGTGTAATGTACCTGATCTTCCCACATGGCAGTTTTCTTCTGGTGCATTAACTTGAACATCAGGAGGTATTCACCCAGCAACACAACATATATTCCAGAAGACTGGGATGCACAGCAACACTGCTGTGAGAACCTTGAGTTTTTTACTAGTTGAACTATTAGCTTCTCAAGAAGGACATTGTTCTATGGGGCTGCCTGGTTAAACAACTTGGTTCATCACTGAAGCTTGAGATTGGAGATAGCTGATGTTTGTTGATTTATGAAGACAGTGATAAAATTGTGAAGTGGACAGACGTTATTACAGCTTGGTACCTGGGAATAGAATTTTAATTCTTTATGTACAAAAATATTAATAGAATATGCCTTTTCCTTGTTATTTAGTCTAAGCCTTGCATTGTTGTTGTTGTTGTTGTTGTTGTTGTTGTTATTGTCGTCGTCATTATCCTCGTCGTTGTCATCATCATCGTCATTGTCATCATCAGTTGTTGTTAGTCATTCTCATAGGTTTCAACATGCCAACTATGACATGTTAGCATCATGCTAGCAGACAGTTTATGTAGGTATGTTTGTGGTTGATTGAACAAAACTGTTGTTATCTCAGATTGTGTAATGTATAATGTCAGGATGACCTTAGTGACTTGTAAAGGATGCAGAGAGAAGAAGTTGTGACCTAATTTGAGGTACTGTACTGGAATTTGCCTGGAGTGGAAATTCATGAAAAATATAAGTAAGGATATTCAGTCCTTGGGCTGAGTCACAAATCTGGACCTCCCAAATACAAAAGTTCAGTGTTATCCATTTAATCATGATGTCCGTTAAGTGAAATTGTAAATGTACTCAGTTTTCGTTAAGATTGCCCAGTGTTGAAAAGTTATGTGGACTTTCAAATACAGTAGGCAGTAAGGTGGTGTTAGATACTTCTGTTTGGTTTTACAGGGTTTTGATTATGTGGTGAGTACAGCAGACCTGAGCCCTGAACTAGTCTGGGTCTGCTGACTTTTACATGCCTGTTCACAATGTCATAATTTGAAAATGTATTTTTCTTTTGTTTCTAATTACACTGATTTTCTCTTTTGCAGGAATTCTCTGGTTCTTCAGGTGTTAGGTAAGCGATTGGAAAGTTTTTGGGCACAACAGATATATTCTTCCACAAAACATTAGCACCTATCAGAATCTGAAAGCGGTAATGGTTGTCAGAACATTGGTGGTAGTAACAGTTATTCTTAAGTGCTAGGGAAGGAATTGTTATGTTGCCAAATGCTGTCGACATACTGCCTTTAAACAGAATACCCTTGTCTCCAGTAATGAAAAGGCTACAAAGCTACTGTTCTGCGCTTCTTGCCATAGAAAGTGTTGTGTGTGTGTGTGTGTGTGTTTTTTTTAATCCTGATTACTTAAAGTTGGTTGTCCCTCTCCATTAAAGTCCGCAATACTGTGGACCACCATCAGTTTGTCTGAGTGTCATTCTAGTTGTTGTGGTTTTTTAAGTACCCTTAGCATCATCTGTGGTCCCACCTGAGAACTACCACCTGAGTGGAAGGTAAGTGTGTATTGGTTGCTTGCAGAAGCCATGTCCCTCCACTTTTTTTTATTGACTTCCTTACTGATTAGGGGGCTCAGAATAGGAGATGTATCAAAACTGGGTTGGCTGATGGTAGTTTCCCAGAATGCCACATGCTTGGACTCTTTTTATTTCCTATACCTGGTGTTGGGCCTTGCCTGAAGGTTGTTGGCTTCTTTCCAACCTATCCAGTGGCCTTCTTCATAGTCATGCTGGGCCAGAATGGATATTTACAGATTACCATGTTTCAGATTCTGCCTTTGCTCCTGAAGCTGTATAGCTAGCTGTCTGTGTAGTTTCCGCAGCATAATTCCTGCCATATACACATGAGATATTGTATTCACAATGTGCCATGTGTTGCGGACCTCCTTGTGGTTTAGTTTTCATGAGTGAACTCCTGAGGGTATGTTATGTTTTAAAGACTGTTCTGACAGATTCCTGGTGGACTTGACTTTCTCACAAGCTCCCAAATACTGATGTAAAGGGCCTTTTCAGATTTTTTTGGAGAACTGATTTCCATGGGAGTGTTGAGAGTAGAGTTAATGAAGTGGATGGGATAACCACTTAGCAACAGACATCATTTGAGTTTGCTTTTTCTGTTAAATCCTGTCTCTGTTGACATATGATGATGGCCCTGTTGCATAAGTTCTGTATAACTCCTTTCTTTACATGTGATGGATTATTGGAACAGTGATTGAGGCAATGGACAGTGTGATTCTGTTTTCTGTGAACTGTTACAGTTAGTATAGGTCTTTCCTGGCTGACTTGTCTGTCCAGAAATGGAATCATTTTACTCATTTCTGTTTCCATAGTAAACAGCAGTCATTCTCAAACTACTGATTAGCTTGGAGAAATCATAGTCCAATGTGGCTAGACCGCGAATGTGTTGTCCACACAGGGGAGCCAAAGTGATGGTTTGTATTTCACCATGTCAAGAGCCGTCTCCTTGAAATGTGCTGTATAGATGTTGCTGACAAGAGGAGACTGAGTGCTTCTTGTAGCAATTCTTTCTTTTTGTTGGCATAACTTCTGTGTGTGAAAATATGTATTCCCAAACCAAGCTGTAACTCCATAATGGCTTTCACTCCCAGGAAAGTTTGTTCTTGCAATATGTGGTCATTTTACAGACTGCAAGCTCCAGAATGACTGATCCTATCCCTGAAGCATAGTGCATTAAAGTGTGTTAAATTTCAGTTCATAAAATGGAAGAAGTCCATAAAGCTGACACATTCATATGTCATACAGCATTGTCAGAACTATACATAATAGTATTACACCTATTCTGTAACAGCAGGAAATGAAAGTATTCTCCCACAACAGATTAGCAGAATTATGAATGAGCTACAGTTTAGGTTTCATTGAAATAGTCTTATGTTGAATACTGAGAAGACAATAACAATGTTTTTCTGTACTTGGCAAAAGAAAGTTCCACTGAAACAATAAACTAAATTTGATGGTATTGATGTTGCCTATAAATCAGAAACAGAATTCATGGATATGTGTGTGTGTGTGTGTGTGTGTGTGTGTGTGTGTGTGTGCGTGCGTGCGTGCGCGCGCGCGCGTGCGTGTTTTTTTTTTTAATGAAAGTGTGAACTGGGATGTACCAAGTTCAAAACTTAGCAAAAGTTATTGTGTATTACAATTTCTTACTGATATAACAGGTCTGTATATTACAAGGAGTATTTATTTTGCACATTTTTTCCCCACTGCAGGTATGCTGTAATTTGTTTGAGGTGGTGATTCTGAAAGTAAAAATATTTTTAAATTACAGAAAACATTTATGTGACTAATTAATAATATAGGGAGACATACTTCTTGTAGGGAAAGTTGCAAAGCTCTGAACATGCTTCAGTGCTTTGCTTGTACAGAAGGGCCATAGTATGCTATATAAAGATAAGCCTAAAAAAATTGGAGCAAATTGTATATATCTACAAGTATGATATGTGCTGAAAGTTGGATCTTCATTGTCAGTTTTGCAGAACTGATGTTTTTAACAGAATACAGTGAGTACAGGAATCAAACTGTACAACAGATTGCTGAGTCAGCTGAATAAGCTGGGAAAAATACATCACTTTGAGAGAGAGCTGAGATCCTTTCTTTTACAACATAGATTTCACTCTGTAGATGAATGTGTGTCTTAATAATTATTAATATATTGTACTTGAATGTACATTTTTGTAAATATTACTCTTTTGTGTATTAGGCATTTTGATTTGAAGTCAGTTAATGTGTTATATGTGCCTCACAACTTATAAAATATGTATGGACGGCTCTGGAGAAAATCACCATGTTGGTAGTGTGGTACATTTCACTAACATTGTGGTGTTTAAATTATATGAAAAACCCTTGTAATATAATGTATCTTTTAACAAGTATGTTATCATAAATGTACTTTTAAGCTATATATTCCATGGACGTGTCTTATGCCAGTGAACTAACAGAAAGGATGAATAAAATGGAATAAATTTTTTAGATATACTTGTTAATAACTGCTGTGCTTCATGAATATGTAATAGACTCATCTGGTGACATTTTGGGTTTGTAGATGGAATCATGTATGTCTCACATCTCTTTCAGAATCTGTTCAAAAGACAGTTTAATGTGTTTTATTTTTCTTACAGATTGCCAGGTTTAAATGATAATCCTATGTATAATAATAAACTTCATTTAAAATTTGACCCACCACTTTTAAACTTCAAAGAAAGGTTAGTAAATATTTATTATATGTTAAATTAAGTTTAATTAAGAGTATTTCTGAAACTGTTACAGATAATGTTTAGGCATTTATAACCTTTTCTCTTATCAAGAGAAAAGTTTTGTCACATACGAGGGTGGTCTGAAAAGTTCTCGGCCTAACAATGAAAAACCGAATTTATAATTTCAAAATTATTTTTATTTTTCAACATAATCTCCCTTAAGACTAATACATTTATTCCAGCAATGCTCCAGCGCCATTATCCCATCCCTGTAGTGGTTCTTCGTAAGATCTGCAATATACCCCTCTACAGCTGCAATCGCCTTATGATTCGAAGAAAAACGCTGACCAGCGAGGAAGAGTTTGAGTTTTGGGAAGAGACAGAAGTCAGAGGGAACCAAATCTGGGGAACAGGGTGGATGTTCCAACATTTCGTAGTGCAGATCCCTTGATTTTCCCATTGCCAAAACACTTTTATGGGCGGGTGCATTGTCCTGATGAAAGATTATTTTTTTCTTTTGCAAACCGGGTCTTTTCTCACGAATTTTTTCATCTAGTCTGGTTAAAAGACTAGAATAATATTCCCTGGTTATTGTTTTACCCTTTTCAAGATAATCAATAAACAAAATGCCTTCAGCATCCCAAAACACTGATGCCATGACCTTTCCTGCTGACGGAACCGACCTTGTCTTCTTTGGCACTGAACAACCGGCTTCTGTCCACTGTTTTCACTGCTGTTTGGATTCTGGTTTGTAATGGTGAATCCTGTAGTCTCAGCAATTTCACGCACTTTCATCTGCCGGACATCCAATACCATATCATGCACTTGTACAATGATTTCTGGTGGTGTTGTACTTTTTGGACATCCTTCACGTGGATCATCTTCAAGGCTGGTACGGCCACGTTTAAACTCGGCAGCCCATTTCTTAATTGCTGAAAACGAAGGAGAAGAGTCCCCACAAACTTTTATGAACCTTGAATGAATTTTATTTGGCATTAAACCTTCTTTTACAAAGAGTTTTTTAACTGCACAGTACTCAATTTTATCCATTTTAAGGGATACAGACAACACTCCTGCTTCAGACAGCTGTATAAAACAAACTACTTGATAGAATGACTTGCAAATTCACATGGATGCCTATGACAGATGTACCAACTTACGAAAAAAAAAAATCTTGCCGGTAGTGTTGCCATCTATGGTTGAGGCCGGGACTTTTTAGACCACCCACGTAGTGTTAGTAAAATGAAAAAGTGCCATAGTATCCTAGATAAGTAATTTTAGCAGTGCCTGACCTAAGAAAGAAAGGAGTGCCGTTCCCTTGGGGGTGAAGGAGGGGGAGCAGGGGCGAATTTAGATTTATATGTTAGTGGAAGTTTTTCCAGGAATCCAGATTTAGGTCACTTCTGTTTTGTCACATTGGTCTTTGAGTTACAGTAAAATTACTGGGTTTTGGATAAAAGGTGGCCTTTGTTTTGAATGCTGAAACTTGGAAAACTATGTATGGAAACCAGTCACAGTTGCTGTATGTACAGGAGATTTGTGGACAGTTATGGCTTTATGGAAGAATCTTGAAGAACATAATATCAGAGGAAGAAAAATGTTACTTGGAGGTGTAGTGATTCCCTCTCCTTTTTGTTCTTTATGTTGATAGCATTAAAATTTGATGAATGAACAATTTTTAAAAAATTGGGGGAAAACCTGAAGGAGGGAGAACTCTTGGAAGACCAAGGCATAGATGGGAACATAATATTAAAATGGATCTTATAGTGGTATTGTGAGAAGTTGTGGACTAGCTTCATTTGGCTCTGGATGTTGTCCAGTGGCAGGCTGTTAGGAATACAGTAATGAATATTGTGGTTCCATGAAAGGTAAAGGAATTTGTTGAGTAGCTTAGCAGTTACTAGCTTTTTAAGAAGGAGCGTATTTCCCAGAGGTAATTAGTTGAGCCATTTAATGTGTTACATTTTGGTGTAACTGTCTAAGTTCTAAGATGCCACCAACCTTATCAGATAAACGTTGTGTTGGGTGTTGATAGCACTGTTTGGTGGAGTGTTGATACATATAACATTCTGTAATAAAGTGAACATATATTATTACTTTGGCATTTGCATCAGTGTGGATTTTGATTTTATTGTTGGTCATGTTCCAGACATCTTGGGGTGCCACACCATGAAAAGGTTACACTTTTTAACATGAACAGCAATAAAACAATACACATGTCTTCAATATCAGGCAGCACTGTACATTTTCACAGTTCATTCTTTGAAGATAAGGTAAGGTTATAAGAGAATTCTATGGTAAATAATCACCATTATCATCCATTATGATAAAGAAAAACTTACGTTAACTTCTTTCAGATCATTCCACCTCTTGGGAATACATCATTCAATGTCGTTTTCCTGGGGCGTGAAGAGGGAGAGGTGGAAAGCAGCCTTTTCATTCATACTTCAGAAGGAAGTTTCAGATATCAGGTTGTAGAAATTCTGTTTTATAGGTCTTCAATTTTGAGTGCATACCATAGGTGCTGTGTACAGTAGTAAAATATGATGAAAGCCATTAAGTGTAACTTTTATCTGAGTGGTTTCCCTTCAGATACAGAATAAACACTGACAGTTTATAAACTTTTGTAAATAACCGGTGTGTCGATCAGCCCACTATAAATTCTTTTTACTTTTACTGATACACATTTTGTCATTATCTGGTATACATTATTACAAAAAGCACATGATCCATCAAAGATGATGAGGGTATCATTTCTTTCATTATGTTCCTTTCCCATCCCTTTTCTTTGTTTGACTGATCATCATTTGTCTTCGTTTCTCGTAGCAACAGTGCATTGGATTTCCTCCAGCATGATGGGAATTGGTTGGTTATTTGTATGCTCTGGCTGCTTTGCTGCTGAGGAAAGAGCTCCTTCTACTTGTGTGAATGTATGTGTATGTCTGTGTGTGTGTGTATATGTGTGTTTATGTATGTATGTAAGTATGTATGTGTGAGTTTATGTATGTGTATTTATTTGTGTGTATGTGTTTGTATGTAAGTATATATATATATGTGTGTGTGTGTGTGTGTGTGTGTGTGTGTGTGTGTGTGTATGTATGTATGTGTGTATTTGCTAGAGTGAGACCTTTCATATGAGGTGCATGTTGTCCTGTTTTGCTGATTCCATGGGATAAAAACTCTGTGGCCTGACACAATCCCACTGACTGATTTTGATCATATTTGGCATGTATGCCTCATTGTGTTACTGCAACTACTGCAAAAAGTTTAAGTTCCTATCTTTATTTCCTGATAATTATGGCTACTAAAGACGGCAGACATTCACTGACTCACACACATACGCACGCGTGCGCGCACGCGCGCCCACACACACACACACACGCACACACGCGCACGCGCACGCACGCACGCACGCACGTACGTGAGATTCTCTTATAGACTAATGGCTAAGTAAGTGAAACTGAAATATATGTAGGACATCCAGATTTGATAATGCCAGGAGGAACTGTTGTTCTGGACCATACCTCCCTTGCTTGTTTTTATTTCAAATTTTTGGCAAGTTACAGGTGAAGGGTGCAGGTGTAAGCAGCCCGTATCGCTTGAGACCACTTGTGGGCGTACGTGTGCCCCTGAACTCCACTTACTCGCCAGTAATTTACATGCACAATCCTCACACAACTCCCATACAGGTAAGTAAATGTACAGACACGTGATGTGATTTGATAAATGGATCACCTGTTTATATCATGCCTCTTATACTTTTTAGATTGTTGAGGTTTACAGTAGTGGAGGTGAGATTCATTTGGAACTTCCGTCTGGTGAAATGGAAGCCCCCAAACAGCTGTGGGAGATACCACCTTTCCATACGAAACCTGTCATCAGGATTAACTTCATTGCCAGATCAGAAAGAAATCATACTGCATATATTAGGTATATGTTTTATTAGATTTGAAAAATTAATTTAGCTAACTAATTAACTTTATGGAGCAGAGTCTTTCTTGAGAAGCTAGTAGTTCTTTACCTAGTCTCATTCCCCATATTTTATGGAACCCAAAGTTTAATTATTGTATTCACATGAGCATATCCATATCCTGGAGCCAGATCCATCCAGTCCATGCCTCTCCCATCCTATTTCTTGAAGATCCATTTTAATATCATCCTCCCATCTTACAAGTGGTCTCTTCCTGTCACATTTTTTCACCAAAACCCTGTATGCACCTGTCCTCTCCTCCACATATGCCACTTGTCCCACCCAACTCATTCTTCTTGATTTGAGCACCCAAATTATGTTGGGTGAGGAGTGTGGATCATGAAGCTCCTCATTGTATGAGAGAAGTGAATTGAAAGGGTAAAATTATCCTTGAGCTTAAAAGCCATAAAAGCAAATATGAGGAATATAGGTAAAGGTGCAGTTATTCTTAAGATTGGTGCTAGAGGGAAGTAAGTGGTCATGTTCATATTGCACCTGTACCTTCTTGCTTGTTTGAAACATTGTACACACAGAAGAATTACTGTTTTCTCCAGAAATAGAACCCTGGTTGTTCAGCCTATAGCCAGCCATTTTATCACTTGTGCTATCATGATTTTTTTTTTAAGTTTATGATGTTTATTTTTTTTTAAGTTTATGATGTTTATGATGTATGATGATTCCTCAGTGTAAAAGGCACACATAATGGTTTAGTAAGGGAAAATTAACACTGTAATTATTTTTATCAAGAGTTCCTTTCTTTAATTTTTTGTTCGTCAAAATGTTTATAATACCGCATTTTCAGCGTTACGTTTCTATGTATTAAATGTGCTGATATGATTTTTAGGGTGTCTTATACACAAGGAAATACAATACACTGCACTTTGCCATTTGTGACTGAGATCATTTACTTTTCTGTTTTCTTGCTCCAGAATCAAAGTGAACAATAGTGACGAGGTGCTGGTTGTGCCGCTGGAAGTACAGGTTGCTTCAAATACGGGGCTGTACGCCATGGATGATGTATTAGATTTTGGTATTGGTGGGAGTCAAGACAAACCAAAAGAAGTCAGACTTCTGCTTTATAACTCATGGAAGAAAGTGATTCGCATACAAGTATGCCAGATACTATCTTTATACATACATGTGTGTATACATGAGCACATTGTATATGTAAATGAGCCTTATGATTTTTGACTTGTAAAACATGGAGCACATGTGGCTTAAAGGTGAAGGTAAAGGTTTTCCTGTGCATGCCATGCAGGTATATGGGGAGGGGGAAAGGTAGAGCTGCACTCATTCTTAACTACGGCACTAGATGGAGGTGAATGGTCAACTTAATGCCCTCATTGCTGTACCCCCTGTGGGTGGCCGCCAGAGCCAGTTGGGATGTTTTGGAGGAGCAAAAAATCTCCTGTTTTACCAGAATCTGAACCCCTAGTCATCCAGCCTGTAGCCCAGTCGCTATAATGGGCTATGCTGTTTCATATCCCTCACATTTAAGATACAGTTGACACACATACCAGCTGAAAATTAACTAAAAAAAAGTTTGAATTTTGCACCTAGGGTGCAGTATACTATGCATTCTAGCTGCTAGGAAGAGCTACACTAATTATTTTCACAAGGTGGGTTACAGCAGGATTGATTAACCCTTAGGCTACTAATGTCATATATATATATATGGAGCACCCATTCTTGATGTTTCTAGATCACACACGACGACGCACCACAGTCGGTAGGACTCCTCTG
>Ga0268261_10002849_pt1 | contig 12518 bp, 7 predicted proteins | sample TergutNc150P1_FD_190353 | JGI IMG/M metagenome (GOLD analysis project Ga0268261, IMG submission 190353) | Nasutitermes corniger P1 segment gut microbial community from laboratory colony in Florida, USA - Nc150 P1 (SPAdes) (version 2) | ecosystem: Host-associated > Arthropoda: Insects > Digestive... | reverse complement strand
ACCTGAACTACAGGTGTTTGCGACCTGAGGGGCAGTCACTTTGACGAGGCCTCTGTGACTAATGCCAGATGCAGGAGATTGTTGTAGAACCATAGGTGTGTTGGTCTGGTTGGTGAATGGTAGGAACGAGTGGCGAGCAGGGTCATAATTCGTTACTTAGATGTGTGATGAAGGAACTGCACACCCTGCTGATAAGCAGATGATTGTAAATTCTAAGAGCCCCAAGAAAGGCCAAACGTTAGGCAATGGCTGGGTGAGTTTGATGCATGGACCTTGTGTAAGCATGCAGTGGGGATAAGTGGGTGTTACAGAATGTGGTCCTTGAAGATGGAGTCACCATGTTGCTTGGAAACAGTGGTATACATGAACCCAGTGACATCTCATCCTTGAAGAATTTGAGTCCTAACAAAACCATTGTACAAACCTCAAATCTTTTGCAGGTCCTTGCTTATCAGAACATGAAGGGTTACGCTGCTGTAATAAAGACACTGACTGCTGTACTAAGTGACTGACAAGAAGATTCATTCATTTGTACTGCTAAAAAGTTAATTGTCTGTGGTTACTTCTTTGTGTAGTACAAGTGCACATAACTACAGACGTAGTGTTTTGAGTTTGTTATTTAATGATTGTCAGTTTCTGAGATCATGTAGCATCATTGATATGTGAATGAATGAGCATGGAGAATTGGTGGAATCATACTGACGGGGGAAAGTTAGAAGTATTTGGAGAAAAGTCTGTCCCAATGTCAGTGAAATAAGAACTTTTTTGAGGGAGCATATATTTTGTCAGCAATAAGATTGTTTTCACGCGTGAATAGATACAGTCATTCAAGTGTCACTGTATTCTATGCATTAGTGTCTGTCTGCAGCCTACAGCTGTTCTGATTTGAAGCAGTTTTTAACTAATGGAGAAAACAAACTAAATTTATTTTGGTAAAATATTTGTAAAGTGAGGTGCAGTAAAGTCTCAAATTTCATGAATCTCAGTATTTGGGATTGTGAACTTTCATGAACACCCATTTTAATATGTTTGTTTTGACCTTTTATGTCTGGTTCCAATGAATCACAATGTGATGTGGTTGTTGAGTCAGCTGCGTCATTCCTCGACAGTTTGGCAGATCACTCTCAGCTCCATGAAGCTGTCTTTCATTAAAGGAGATTGATTGCTTTCATGCTTATGGAATGAGACTTTCCTTCAATGAGTGAATTTTATGCTACCAAAAGTTGTTGATATTTTACTAAAAATAAACTTGTATGCTTTTTGTCCATTTAGAGTTTGATATTTTTTTTACTAATATTCTGTTCTTTATTGGAACCAAATGGGTGTTTATGTTGAAAATGGATTGTGATGTTTGTAATGGTTGTATCATTCCCAGTAATCATGAGCGCTGAGACGCCACTGTGCTTATGATTCTTCAGGAAATTAAAATGCACATTTACAGTTGGGGACTCTGTTGGTTGGGGTATGATCCTGCATCAGTGGGTAATTGGTTACACTTGATAGGGATGGGCAGTTTGTGCAAGGCCTTACAGTGACAGGTCATGCAGACTGTTATGTTGGTTGTATGTGTCATATGTCACAATAGAGAAATGTTTAAGGACTGCAGCTGTTCAGACGTAAAACATAAGGGCATGCTGTCGCAATGTAAGGAACAGTGCATCAGGCACACAGATGCCCTGTTTTATGTTGCCTTAATCACTTAAAATAACTGCCTCAGTAAAGATGCCTAAACAAACACATGGCTCCTGTGGTTCAAAATAGCAATTCCTTTACTTTCTGTACTGACTAGGTTTATAGGCACGCCATTTTTTAATTTAATTGTGGTAAAATTTCACCACTGTGCTATAAAACGGAATGTTGTTTTAAGACAGAAGGTGGACAAAGATTTGTAAGATAGTCTGATGTAGGACACAGACCTCCAGGCTGCTGGTTACAAGCTTTAAAAATGTGCTGCTTTGAATACATTTCAATTAAATGAAGTTGGGACTCCCGCCTTCCAGGATGTAATGCTTTGTCATCAGAGCTGCTCGCCTAGTGACGTGGCATCACTCGCCCAGTGACGTGGTATCACATTCCAGAAGTTCTCAGTCTGCAGTAACTGCTGTGAGAACCTAAGTGTCACAGTATTAAAGTCAGCTCTTAAAACTTCCATGTAATTCATCTGTGCAGTCTGAATATCCAGTTGCTGCCTGTATGATCCAGAGGTACAGAAACAAAAGAAAAAGACTGGGCTTCAACCTAGGAAGCATAAGCACAAAATCATCATCATTATGATCTCTTTCCTTCTTAGTACTGCAGTATCTATTTTCTGCTCCCCAGAATTATTTCTGTCGTTGCTGCTGCTCTATTTGCTTGCAAACAAATGTTTAATTCTCTGTATCCTTCTCACCATCACCCTTCAACCTCCCATTGAATGATATCTGAATGTCACACCTCTAGGATGGGGTGGAAAACAGACCTATATTACATTTCACAGAACTTTGCAACGTTTTGCATTGTGCCCTTTTTCTATAAAAAAAATTACTTAAAAGTAAAAAAAACATGAATCTAAGAACCTATACACACAAGTGTCTATAAGAAATATATTATATAAATATAGAAATGACATGATTGTGTACAGTTTGTGATAATTTTTTCATTACGAGGTCATCATCCATAGTGCTTTTTTGAGCATGTGATATAATTCCTTGTATCATTCATCATGAAGAGGACTTTTGTATTCATATTGCATAATGACAGGTGAGTGCAGAACAATGTGTGAAATAATTACAGACCGCTACTAATGTGTGTTGTGTGTGTCCGTTAATTGTCTGACTTTCCCTCATGCCTTCAGGGGAAGATGTAAAGCTCTGTGCAGGCCTGTTTCTCTTGAGAATAGAATAATACAGCCTGCCAGTTTCACTTACCACCATTGTGTCAAGAGAGAAGCTGCTAGCATAAAGTGTTTGCATGAACTGCCTCTTATGACATCATACAACGTTGCAAATGTTTAAGGTTCTCTCAACTGTGTCACTGAAGTGACACTGCTGAGTCTAATGAGCTTTGTGTAAGGTGCTGCTGTGTTACTGGGCAAGTGGTTCTTGATGTTTCACAAGATCCTAGTGCACTCACCTTCACGGTCAAGTTTGACTTTGAAGATGAAGACACAACATCAGATCTTTGAAGACTACGGTGTTCTTTGGCTACCGTGTTCTACCACATGATGCAATGTGACATTTAAACTACAAGGGCTGTGCAACTTAATATAAGAAAGGCATGTTAATGAGAGCGGGGACAAGGTCTTGTTGGCGTTCTGCATGATGTCGATCACACTTATGCTGTGTGATCATTACAGACATCCAAAGAAGTAAAGCAGTGACTAGTTACACCTTGATCTCTCCAACTTGCATGCTTCCTATGAAAGTGAAACAGAAATATAATTAAAATTTTAGTAAGCAGCATCTTTTGCTCAGGGGCACTCTCTAAATTGGGTGTATCAGCTAACACAACATCAGTGAGTGCAGTTTCAATTGTATCAGGTCAGCTACATGTTTCAAGCTATCATCAGATACATCTCTAAGCTGATATGCAGAAGAATTCAGTATACATATGCTTACTACCAATATGTCGTTCATTTTGTACAAAATACGGGATGTATTAACAGTATTATCCTGTGCTTTTAATTATTGTATGTAAGAATGTAAAAGTACAAAAGTATCAGTGTCACAAATTCAGTTTCAAGAATAATACTTTTAACCTATTTTTTCCAATGAAGTTGAAATAACCAATATGTTAAAAAAATATTTGTTTTTTTTTGGGGGGTGGGGGGCCAAGAGATGCTGCGACTGTCGTCATTACTTATGTGGTGCTGCTTTCAGGCCTGGATGAATTCATTGTGATTGAAAGTAGTGTAGTGGTTTGTTGCTGAATTCTGTGTTGTTGGAAAATTTTTGATAGGTTAATGAAATTTTATGCCAACTTGCAAATATTCAGGAAAGTATGTTTAGTATTTTTTATGTTAATTAAGGGTGGAGAGTTCCTGGGCTAGATTTGTGACTGCTAGGTCTTCTCTGCTCTTCGGGGGGGTTTAAATTCCAGGTACTAGCCAGGACAGAGGAGTTTTAAATTTGATATGCCCTAAACTGCATTGTCTGAGTACCGGGGACAGTGACCAGCATGGAAGGATTAAAGTTGTGGGATTTCATTGTATGGTTGGTAAGACAGGATGAGGTGAGTTACTGCTGGATTACATCGTGGAATTGTAGAATGTTTATTATTGAACACTGCATCAGTTATCAGATCCAAATGTTTATCGAACACTGCATCGATCATGAGGTCCAAATTCAAAACATATGTGGACTTGGGTCTCAGAATTGCTTGAAACTTCTACTGTCAGTTGTATCATGTCATAATGAGGCTTTGGTTTATGTGAGCTGATTTTATTTATGTGTGTCTGAACAGAAACACAGGCCATGTGTGTGTATGGTTGTGAATACATTTTGCAGAGTGATGTGGAAAGGTGTCTTTTCTGAGACCTTAACTGTGCGATACCTGACAGCATAATGCCTGTTTTATAAAATGCTGCAGGATCGGGCAAATGGAAAGAACGGGTAATCTTGCTTCCCCTGACAATTGAGAAAATCAAATATTTGTTCATACAGTGAACTGTTATGAAGTGCAGTTTACGTTATTTGCTGGCAATTTTTACCTGCTCTTTTCTGTTTCCCTGTTGTGATAAGCACCCACAGTTTAGCAGCTTATTTTCAAAAACTTGTGTCCACTTTATACAAGAACCAGATTTTGATTACAAAAGTGCTTAATTCATAATTTTACTGCTCAGAACCAGAGAAGTTGCATTTGGAGTGCTGGACCTGCACATGCAATTTTAAAGGGTTGGTCAACAGGACATCAGTCGAGCTCCACATTGTATTGAGTGCGGGGATAACTCAGTGAGCATAGTGACTTGGCTAGGGACGGGGTGATCCAGGGTTTGATTTCTGTCAGGAGCAAAGGGCTTTTCTCTTTTCAGCTTCCCTGCTGGCTTTAGGCCCACAGGGCCTGCCATTCAGAGGGTAATGGGGGTCCAGTAGCTGAGCTGTGAAGCTGATCACCGACCTCTTCCAGATACTGAGGTCAAAGGTCATTGGGGCCACATCTCTACTGAGAGAATATTCCCCAGTCTTGATAAAATTCTCGCTTTCCCAAATCCTTTAATTTTGAAGGTTTAAGCATGTATGCTGCATGAACCATTCTGCAACCATCTGCACATGGCTGGCACTGGTTTCTGCTTACTGTTGCTGTGGGTTGTTCAAGTCGTTGGCAGTCCAAGAGAATGCAGAGAACAAGGTGGCTTTATACATAGTTTCTTCAGTATTTGTGTGAGGTATTATGAATGGGTTCATGTATGTGGTATGTATATATATTTTTAATTTCATTTTTTATATATGTGTGCATGAAACCCTTGGTTTTAAATTGATATGGCAATGGAGAATGGCCTCTGGTGTACTGTGATATGAAGTTCAGTTGCCTACATTTTAAGTTTTAAGTAGAAAATACTTGATGGTGTGGCTGCTTTATATATTGAAGACAGAAGAAGTTAGGATTGCTGTTGTCTGTAAATGGAAAGAGAAACCATTGTGTCACTCAGCACATCAGTTCGTGTTCACCCAGATAAGTTCTTAACTCTGAATCTCTCAATGTGTTGTGTCCTGTGATTTTCCATTTAGTGCTGTTCAGTATGTGCCAAATAGAAACACTGTGAATGAGAGAATACTGAATAGTTTAAGTGAAGAGGTTGTGGGAAGGGTGGGGGGGATGCATGTGGCTTGATGTGGTCAAATGTATTAAGTTACAACTTTCAAGATATTTTGTTGGGGGGCATGATAGGACTGTTTTTGTGTAGGATATGTCAGTCATCACAAGCTAACACAAAGGATTGGGAGTGGAATTCAATCAGATATCAACATTGGCCTAATGATGGTAAAAATTTAATGGAATAATAAATTTTATTTTATTAAAGCTGAATTTTTAAAAATTTTTGTTGCATATTCCACCATTTTGTAATAATTTAGCAAAGGCTGAACAAATTTTTGCATTGTTTTGCTCCATGTGTTTGCAAATCAACATGTTTTAGGTGTTATTTAATGCTTATTAGAAATATATGTAATTCTTCATTCACTGTGGATTACATCTGCAAGTTTAATACATTAAATAAATGTTTTAAAAACAGTTCCATCATGCAGAACACATTTGTGTTTCTAAGGTGACTAGTTTCAGGCCATCATCAGACCTGTATACCAGAAGCCATGAAAGGATCATCTATATAACCTTAGGGAAAGTTATCGCTTCCTTTGCAGAGATGTATAAAACTGGTAAAACATGCATATGATTATGGTTATTGATCATATTTCTGTTTAAATATATATCTTTTCATAAATTTTATGTATTTCTAACTAATTTTATTTTACGTAGTGTTTACTATTCATATGCGTTTTTTAACCAGTTTTATATATCCATGTAAAGGAAGCGATCTCTTTCGCTAAAGTTATATAGATGATTGTATAATTTCTATTATGGGTTCTGTAATTCAGCTCTGATGATGGGCCGAAACTAGTCAGCCTCGAAAAATAGCGGTGTTGAGTAGCATGATGGAACTCTTGTGAATACATTTATTGATCTGAGCGCAACAGGGATGTGTCACCTAAAATTTAATGCACTTCACTGGAAAAGGAGCAGTTGAACTGAGCATAGTGGAATGTAACCAAACTGTTAAGGGCTGTAGCCTTCACTGTCATTATTTGCTGTACATCAGTGGTGCCGAAAGACTGATAGAAAGAGAAGAAGAAAAGAAAAGTTGGAAAACCAAGCAAATGATTTGATCGTGACGTTCTGCAGCAGATATGAAAGCTCTGATGTGATCAACTTTCGTACATTCAGTAGTGTTACACGAAGAATAAGGCGTTTAATGTAATAATGAAACTTTCATAAAGACAATGCAATTGTGATTTTTCCTCCCCAACCTAGATTTTTATATGACGAAAACGAGTGGGGTAATAATTTTGTGTAATGATACAATAAATGATTATTACAATAAATATGATGCTGTTTGATCATGATTATACCTATGTTATGATCGTTTGTATTACTGTTTTCAGCTTTGAACATGACAACATGTTTCAGACTGTATAGTAAGGCTAGTACTGTACACTCACGTTATACAATTCAGTAGTCTTTCTGTGTAAATCGTAAACTACCATAGATTCAAACTACTACTGGTTTGTCAGGTACAACTTAAAAACTATAATACTAACGCCATGTTTATATTTCTTCAACAATTTGGAGGTGTATCTGTGTTGTGTCCCCATACGTAAGTCCCATTTTTCATAATACGATGTTGCAGAACTGTTGTTTCTTATTCCATAAGAAATCCCAACAAACTATGCATTTTTAACACACGATTAAATTGCAGCCTGTAACAGGCCACGAAGGGCCAGAAGAGTAGAGGTATAGCTCTATTCTTTTTTAACCTCGCCTCTAGATGGGGGTGGGCGGTTAATGCCACGCCCTGACCACTGTACTCCCAGGATGACCCGGTACCCATTGTGTAGGAGGCTGGGTGGGCCCCATTGTCGGTCTGGACGGGTGCAGAAAATGTCACCTGTACCAGAATTAAATCCTTGGACCGTCCAGCCCATACTGAGTCACCATACTGACTACAGTGCACTGTAACATGCTTATCATATGAAATTTCATAACCCCATACTGAGTGAAGACACTGTCTCTCCAGCCCAGTAAGTGCATATTTGTTGTTGAAAGCAGGAATTGAAGTAGTTGAGAGCTAACATGGTCTGTGATGGTATGAAGTTCATACAGAGTTTCATAAAGATCTGTCAGGTGGTTCCAACCTGTTAGGGACTCACGCCAGCTTTGTAAGGAAAGTGAAATGGAGTGGTAGCAAAGGCACGGGTACAGTCTGTACTGTTCAGTGGAGTGAACAGTTCGTACCAATGGACGATCTTGCCATTCATTACAGTAGTAGGATCTCTAAAAGTATGGAAAGTGAGTCAGATTAGAAATATGACAAAATCAAGCCCCTACTGCATGCAGCTGTAGACACGGGAAGTCATTGGTGTTGCTTAGTACCCCACAGACTGTGTATGGTTGATAAGGCAGTATGTGTGAAATAACAAATGTTTACGGGATCTGTCTGCACCAGATTAGATGGTAAGAAATTTTTAAGGTCTTCAGTTGACTTAGCTGTCACATCACACAGTTTCCCCACATGAATTTGGAGCCAGTATTTGAATGCTGCACTTATACTCCAAACTGATGCATTTTTTATGTGAGGTCTCGTTTACGTGTCAATCTTGGTAGAATGTAATGGGATGAAGTTTTGACCCCTATATTTTTTCTCAGTAATAAAAGGTGTCTTTTTATAAGCACTGAAAGCAATGCAAGAGACTGTTGTGATGTATATTTGGCCTTGAACCACAATGTGTGATGCAGTTTGCAGACATTTTGACCCTTTAATGGGCATCTTCAGCAAATTTCTATCTGATTTTGAGAGCTGTTGAATTCGTTGATGCTTTTGCACACCCAGTAGGATACATTTACCATTTTATCACATTTAATAAAATCATATGTAGCTGCCATCACAGTGACAGGGTACAAAGTTTCAATGGCATTGTTTCTTGGAAGTGTAGAAAATGCGAGAGTTGCTTTTTTGGGAGTTGCAGAGGAGTTCCCATATGACTTTTACATAGTACTATGGGATACAAAATGCATTTTGACTGCTTTCATGAGCTCGTAACACTGAAAACTACTATCTTGTAACTCTGGTAATGGGAGCTAAATACGTGTATGTGTGATGTAATAAAATGTGATCAAACTGTGAATGTTTGAAAAACTACATTTTTAAAGTTAGGCACTTTGTTTCACTCACTGCTTGCTCTTAAGGGATGAAGCCTGTGTGGTCATGAAACATGCTTGTGTAGTCTTAATAAAGGTAAAGGTAAAATAAACCCGTTACAGGCCCGGTTGTGGCCCAGAGGGGGTAGAGGTATGGCTCTACTCTTCCAAGACCTCGGCGCTAGAAGGGGGTGAGTGGTCAGCAGCACCCCCTGGCCACACTTTACCCTTGGGAAAGACCCGGTACCCATTGTACAGGAGGCTGGGTTGGCCCCAGGGCCAGTCAGGACGGGTGGAAAATCTCACCCCCACCGGGATTCAATCCCCACACCGTCAGCCCATGGTCAGTCACTATACTGACTGAGCTACCAGGTCATAATGGTGGACTGAATTGGACACTTAATCCTCAGGCCTTTGTTGAGGGTTATGTGTTTTCAGGTTCAGTTTGGTCTGTGTTGTTTTGGTGTTCTTTTCAGTGTATGTGTGTGTGGGGTGAACAGTTTATAGACACTGTAAGCTGTAAATACTTCCACTGAGTTTGCAATGCATATTGACAGCATTTGCCCTCAAACACAATACCCTCTGTCTGAATCATACACTGCCAGTATCAGTTGCATAGTCTGTGACTATTTAAAACTTAAGAATTGTTGGGGGTTGGTCTATTTCTTTGTTTAAGAACAATCATGGTTATCCTTATGAAAAAGATCACAAATTGTACTTCTGTTTATTCCTAACCCAGACTTAAAGAAACATAAATGTGCAGGAGAAACTAAGACACTGGAATCAGAATAATGTTATTTGGCATCTACATATTTGTGTCACAGAGGGTGGAAATTGTGGAACTGGCCATGCTCTTGGGTTTTGGAATGAGCGGGAAGTTACATGCTCAGTGACAGAAAGTGCAAGACACTAGAGGAAACAGTGAGTCCAATATGATGTGAAATTGGGAATGTGAATGTGCAGTGTGCAGTGGAACAATACCAAAATGTGTTATATACTAAAGTGATTTGGTTGGGAGAGTCAACAGTAAAGCAAGAAAGCCATGGATTACACAGGAAATGATCAGTAAAATGGATGGATGAATGAAGGAATTGGAATAATATCAACAATGAAGAAGGAAGGAAGAACTACAGAAAACTGACGAACAAATTGAAAAGAACCACAGATATAGCCAAAAGAATATCTTAACAGCATATATATGATGAGATCATGGAATTTTAAAGAACAGGGTGTTTTTATTTCATGTATATGAAGACGAGGTACTAGGTTGGAAAGAAGAAGATGGGATTCAAAACAGTGGCATTGAAGGCTCTCAAGGGAATGTAATAGTAGATCAGGGAAAAGTACTGAAATTTTGGGAGAATTATATTAGAGAGCTCAGTGATCAACCTAACTGGGGGGGGGGAATCCAAGAAGTTGAACCTGAAGGGACCGTAGATGTTGACAAGAAAGGCTTTTATATTTTGCAAAGTGAAGTGGAAAAAGGTGTCAAGGACATGAGAGAGAAGGAGGCTACAGGAGATGATGATGTACCTGGGGATGTACTGGAAATGTTGGGAGAAGATGGTGTCAGACTACCAGACTGATGAACAGTGTATATTAAACTGGCGAGTGGTCCAAGGATATCATTGAAGTTACAATGATTGCCTTAAAGAAGACATTAAAAGTTACAGAATGCAGTGACCATCACACATACAGCAAAGATAGTAGTGAGGGTACTTACGAAGATTGAAAGGCAAGTTGAGGATGTACTTGGAGAAGATCAGTTTGGATTTAGAAGAAGAAAAGGAACTGGGGATGCAGTTGCGTTGCTGAGAATAATATCAGTGCAAATGTTGGGCATAGATGAGAAATTGTGTGCTTGCTTCACAGACTGACAGAAGGCATTTGACCGTGGCAAATGGACCAAGTTGATGCGGATCCTAAAGGGAACTGGTATTGACTGGCATAAAAGACGATCAGCAAGTTGTACATGGATCAGTGTTAAACTAAAACTGGACCAGGAAGAGACAAGAAGTTTGAGGATTGGAAGAGAAGTTAGACAAGGATGCTCTTCGTCACCAGTTTTTTCAACTTCTACAGCAAATACCTTAACAGGGAAGCTTTTGAAGGGTCTGGAGACTTTAAAATAGGAGGACAAGTAATTCACTCTATGAAATATGCAGATGACTTTGTCCTACAGTCTAAGGAAGAAATGGTGCTACAGTGCATGATTGGTAGACTAATTGAAATTGGAAGAGGTTATGGAATGGAAATGAATTAGGGAAAAACTAAGCTAATGAGAATCTCGAGTCAATTATCCCAGTTCAGATTATGATAGATCAAAACAATCGGGTAGCGTAACAAATGATGCAAGATGTACATACAAAATTAAATCCAAGATGGCCATGGTAAAAGGAACATTCAACAAGAAGAAGGCACTTTTCACCAGCAAATGGAACATAAATTTCAGCAAGAAACTAATAAAGTGGTACATTTGGAGCATAGCGTTGCATGGTGTTGAAAATTGGACACTTCGGAAAGTAGATCAGAGATGCTTGGAAAGTTTTGAAAATTTTGAAACATCGGGTAGTCATACCGATTGTGTGAGAAATGAATTACTGCATTGAGTTAAGGAGGAGAGGAATGTTCTGCATACAATAAAAAGAAGGAAGGCTAACTGGAATGGGCACATCTTGTGTGGGGACTGCTTTCTAAAATACATTATTGAAGGGAGGATAGGTGGAAGGGTACAAATGTCGGCAAGACGAGGAAGGAGGCGTAAGAAGCTACTGGATGACGTTAAGAAATTGACAGGATGCTGGAAATTGAAGCACTCAATCACACTGTATGGATAAGTCACTTTGGAAGAGGCTATGCGCCTGTCACAAGACAAGACTACAGAACGAATGAATAAATGAAACAGTTGCCACCGACTGTTAGGGCGCTTGTTTGCTAAAACGTGAGAAACTTATTTGCCTTCTGTGCCATTGTTGGAGTGCTTTGGAGTTGATAGTATGGATGAAAATAAGTCATGGGCAGATTTTGATATCTGACTTACACTGTCTTTATTTCCTGCAGATGATCACTAGATGACAGGTAATGCTGTCATGGTCTACATAGTGTTCGAAACCTAAATGATCCTGCTAGCAATGAAAACACAAGGACAGTGGGTTACATCACAGGGTAACTCTTCTCTTTTGTACCGCAGATTTAACAGAGGGCACATACGGTAAAGGTGCCCCAGAGGATCGCGTTCGTGTTGGTCGTGACGGTGTTTCTGGGTTCGTGCAACATTTCGCTAAAGAAACAGTAAAGCACGGGGCAAACTATTGCAATACAGCGTTACGTCCCAGCAGCGGCACTCGGCGTTAGGTGGCGGTGAGTGGCCAACTTCAGGCCGTGGCCACTTTACCATCGGTACGCATTGAATAGAAGGCTGGGTGAGCCCTAAACCGTTTTCAACATTGTAATTCGGAGAAACAACTCTTGCCTCTAACGGGAATCGAACTCCGGATTGTGCAGCTAATACGAAAAATACGAATGTACTGCGTGCACTTGCCGACGCGTACGGCAGCCACGACGCGCAAAAATTGCGCAGTAAGCATTGTGGAGGCGATTAAAATCGTCATTGTCCGCTTCCCCCCCCCCCC
>Ga0268261_10002848_pt1 | contig 12519 bp, 11 predicted proteins | sample TergutNc150P1_FD_190353 | JGI IMG/M metagenome (GOLD analysis project Ga0268261, IMG submission 190353) | Nasutitermes corniger P1 segment gut microbial community from laboratory colony in Florida, USA - Nc150 P1 (SPAdes) (version 2) | ecosystem: Host-associated > Arthropoda: Insects >... | reverse complement strand
TTGTATGCTTTCTTCTGGGTAATTCCCCGGCATCTGAATTTTATATGCCAACATTTCGGAACACTCTGTCTGTTCAATCTTCATAGGCGGGTAGGTACCTACCCACCTGTGAAGATGGAACAGACAGAGTGTTACGAAACATTGGCATATAAAATTCAGCTGCCGAGGAATTACCCAGAAGAAAGCATACAACATGTATGAAATACTCCATCTCTGGTCTTTTTGCCACTCCCTGAACAATGGAATGTAATTCACAATAGGGGGGAAGTGGTGTACTGTGACAGTTAAAAATACCCTACTTCAATTCTTGTGTCTAAAAATTTACAGGTAACATTGTCTGAAGTTTGAAGTGTGAATTCATGGAACCTCTCCATGTACACTCTGTAGTTGTTGTCCCAAGACATTTGGCTATGTATTGAATGTGTATTGCTAATTATTTGGCAGATTACAATAGTAGCAATGGCTGGACCAAACTGTTCATTTCATTTTGAAATTATTGTAGAAAATTTTTATTGTACATTTAGTACCCATACTTGAGAGCTTTTGCATATTATTACATCTCTCAGTTTTTTTCCTGAGTTTCCCATTTTTCTTGTCTACTTGATATAGATCACCAGGTCTGATGTAACAGGCAAGGCTTACGCTGTTGGCGTTATATTCTCTTATACGCTAACAGTTGTTATTAAACTTTAAGCTTGCAGTTCAGTGTGTTATTTTCAAAATTTATGCCCATTTTCTACATTTTTTGGTTTTTGTGGGCGAAACTGGTGAGTCTATTCTTGCATATTGCATTGGAATAGTGAGTTTATTTGGGTGTAGATATTAGGGTGACATAATGGTAATGTATAAAGAGTGTGATAACTTGTATATGTACTCATACTTTAGCTTCTATTTCAGGTATGTCTTACATATGGAAGGCAATTCCAAATGTTGTATTTCATTGTTGGGCATTTCAGCACCTCTTTTCTGTCAGTGCTATGATAAAACCGTACTGTTTCTCCTAATACTAAACATGTACTTGGGTCTCCTTTTTTCTCTTGTCTTGTGGCCTACTGTGATTTTGTACCAGTTTGTGTCTTCTTCCACTCCCTGTATAATATGCCTGAGCTATCTGAAAAATAAAACCTTGCCTAGGTACTGTGAGTCAGTGTACATTTATAATGATGTTATATAATAAATGTAAAACTACTGATATCACTGTTTAACTACTCTTTCTATCATATTCAACTTAAACATACAACCTAAAAGTTTCTGTGTGTCATGTCCATATATGACCTTTTGAATTGAAAAGTGGAGATTGAATGCACTTGATGTATGTTGAGCATAGTAGTAGTAGTAGGGCTGTTATGAAATTACTCACTGTCTTGAGGTCAGAGGGTATTAAGTTTTAGAGTCCATGCCATGGCTGAGGTAGTCAATTGCCAGCCCGTCACTGTGGAGCCCCGGGTTCAATCCTGGGCTATTCCATGCGGAATTCATCTTGAATAAAGTGACACTGGCACAGGTATTTCTCTGAGTACTTCATTTTTCCTCTGTCAGTTTCAGGCACTAGTGCTTCATTCACACACATATATTTCATTTATCTGTCATGGGTGCTATATAATCATACCATTTTACAGCATAATTAAATAAAACATTTCTTTCACTTCATAAAGTGTCTGCTCATTTGATTACCTAAATTTTTTTTAAATGGAATAGAACTTACGAGTATTTGGTGAATAATGAGTGATCTTTTACAGTTATTATATGTGTTAGATAATATTACATTTATTATTACATGGTAATCCATAAAATGTAACTGGAAGTTACTGTAGAGGGTCTGACAATTTGGTGTATGTTACATGAAAGTGCAATAGGAAAGAATTGGTACCTGTGGCTTATTTATTGTTTGAAGTTTTCATTTTGATACTAATAAATTATGTTGTCATTAAATTTCTTCTTCGTAATTTTGTGTTATAGTAAAATGGATCAGTTTAAATTTCAAAATTTAATCTTAAGCATATTTTTGGTTTTCAGTAAGCATAAAAGTGCTTGGCTTGTTATTTGCCAGGTCTGTAGGCAGGCCTGCTACTCATTTTGAGTGTTAATGGAATTTTGTATTCTGTCACCTCTAATGATTTATAATATCGTTTTACTTAGCTAGTCTGTATTCTTTGTTGACACATAATATTGTTAGAGATTGTGCCATTATAATGGGCCCACAGGAAATAATATTTAGAGACCACACAAAGTTTTTATCTTTTTCATTTTCTTGGCCTAGGCAAGGTTATCTTTCATACCATTTACTGTTTTGTTTCTTAGGGAGCTACTATACTTTTTGTGTTTGACCTGTCTGTGTTGGTTTTTGTGTTTTAAGCTGACAGTTTTGCACCTAGAGAACATTTAAGAGCCTTTCTTTGCACAGTGTTCATCTTTCTTCTGACCTTAAAAGTCATAAGAATACCTATGTTACACAGTTTATCAGAACTGACAATTGTAATATGGATAGTTGCAGAAGTAGGTTCTGTTTTGTTTCTGATAACTGATCATGCATGTAAGGAATGCAGACTCCTGGACTTAAGAAAACAGGCATACAGAAAGAGATATGTCAGCAAGCATGTGTGATAAAGCTCTCCCATTACATGCCAAGCCGGCACAGAGGGTATGTAGAGGTGTAACTCTACAGATACTCAGACTCACTGCTAGAAGGGGGTGTGTGGTCAGTGCCATGCCCCAGGTTTGTACCTGGGAAAGAGACCTGGTATCCATTGTACATAAGGCTGGATGGTCCTTGGGGCTTGTCTGGATAGGTCTGTAAAATATCACCCCCACTGGGGTCCAAACCCCAGACCGTCCAGCCCCTAGTGAGGTGCTGTACGGACTATGCTGTCCTGTCTGCCGTATGTGTGTAGTGTAGTCTTGTAAATACTTTGTTTCTAAAATCATTTTGTAAATATTTTTGAAGTGTAGATACATAATGTTTTCTATTTGCTGTGTAAAATGTAATATCTGTTCACATCATACTCTTTAAAAGTTTTTGTTTGAAGATTTTATATATTTAATGAGAAATTTTTAAAAATTAATAGATATATTTTCATAAACTGTCATTGATAATCTGCATAGTGCTCGAATTTGCTAAGCAATTAAATGCCTAAATTTGTGTGAATGACAAGGCTGAGGTGTTACCTGCTGAGTTTTATGTTTTCTAATGACCATCTTTGTGAATTAAATTTCTGTCTGTCTGCCAAGTTGCTTTGTGCCCTAATTGTTAGTGTGTTGTGTGTGCCACTGTGTGCTCTCCATTGGGAAATGTTATTGTACCGCTCAGGATAACCAGGAGAAAAAGACCCGACGTAGGCATGGACGAAGATTCTCACTCGCACAGTTTATCCCGGACTGGCCTCGGCTACAATCAGTTTCCATCAGAAAGCTTGAGGTCTGATTCAGTTTGAGACACACATCATATATATATGCATATAATTTCTATATGCCATGTATATGATATTAATTCATATATTTTTCATTATTACAGTTTTACTATCTTGTTACTCTTCTTTCATATTCTTTAAAATCTACTTATATTTTACATAAATTATTATAATCCATTTTTTTACCATAGTTACTGTTTCAATTTGTTTTCAGATAATCCTTAAAAATATATCCTCTAATTACCGCATGTTGTCTTCGAAATGGGACCCTTATTTTTTATACTTTGACAAACCTATGGCACAGTCATTTGCATGTTAAATAGCTCATGGTGTGTGCTTTCAGAATTTGCAGATATGTGTCAGATTATTTTAAACATTGCAAATATTAAGTATGTGATTATAAAACAATGTAATAATGTTTCTAAACTGAAAGGATGCTGTGGTGAGTGTAAAACGATAATATGATATCCATAATCAATACAGTACAGCCCATTTGTTTAATTTAAAAATAAAATGTACATAGTAGGGGATGCTGAACTCTGTATTTTTACATATACATGAACATACTAGGTGTGTATGAAGTTCTTTGAAGTAAAGCTGTCATATTTTTATTCAAGTTTGGTTTATTATTGTTTATAAAGGTAAACCTTTTGTGTGTATACTATTATATAATTATGTCCCTACCCATATTTTCAAGGTATTGTGTATTTACTAACATAAAGTCCAGCAAAATTTTAACCATAATACACTCTTGCGCACTGTAGTACTTGAGAGACATATTCAGATCATGATTTCAGGGAAGATTAAATGATCTGGAGATGCTCTGTTTATACTGAGATATGAATTTGATAGAATTACAATATGCACTTAGCGATTTGGTATCTTTAAGAGGTAAACTGTGAACTCTACTGGCAAAAGTGGACACTGCAGTGCTGATTCTGGCATATATTTCACTGTCATTTATTACTGCTGTCATCTGCTCCTAGTTGCATCTGCTGTTGATACTGACTGCAGACATTTGTCATGACAGGAAAACAAGCCTTAACCTTAATCTCATTATGTAACAATAAGTTACATTTCATTATAAATTGTCGGTATGTCTTAAGTTCTGTTGAAATAAATGTAAGATTATGGGATATAACTTTTTTAAATCTTACGTTTCCTTTGCTATTCATATAGGTGGTAATATGATTCACTTACAAAGAAGCTGTAAAAGAACTGTTTGTAAGCAAAAGGTGGGATTTTGGGGCTTATTTTAAGAAAAATGTTTTAATAATTCAAGTTTTCTGATAGTTAGAAGGCACTGTATTCTGTGGGCAAATATGAAGCGAGGTGTTTTGCATTCGGTTTTTGTCTTCATTGACTCATTTGCATCTTGGTAATCACTATAAGTAACTACATTACTGCTGTTACTAAGTACGTCTTGCCGTTTTACCTAGCCCTTTGTTTGAAGCTAAAGGACTCAGGATATTATGACATATGGAGGAAGCAGCAACAATGTTTGTGTATGATATGTTGTAACTTTCAAGTTTATTCTTAAATCTGTTCCTTATGTACTTGAATAGTAACCATTATTGTTACCACTCTTAATCAGTTTTTAATTAAAAATTAAGTATATTTAACTAATAACAATAAATCTTTTTTATAGTAACTTTGTTGTGTTGAAATAGTCACGTTTTAATTATGTACATGCACTCTTGTATATAGAATTTTATTAGTATCTGTTCCATTTCTATAGTATTCAATCACCTTGGTCAACATTGTATTAACCTTTAGACACCAGGCATCCTATATATAGGACATATGTACTGCTACTCTCCAGAGAATGCTTTTTATATATTTAGTCAACAAACATAATTAATAATTTTTTTTTGTATGTGCTCACACCATCTCCATTTGTTCCTCCACAAAATTTCATGTATTTCATAATTTTACCTTTTTTGGTTCACAAAATATTCACATTTTACATAAATGGTGTGCTAAAATTTAAATGTCCAGCTCCAGGAGGGCCAAAGGGTTAAACCAGGTGACTTAGAGGACGTCTATTTTAGCAGGATATTGCACTTTGTTCAAGGTGTGGAGGCTGTTAAATGCATGAGTATAAGGGCTGCACAAAGGATCACGTGTGGTCCAAGTGCATGGGTCACTGATGTGCCCGCCCTTCTTGTATTCTGTTCTTTTCTGTTCTGTCCCTGGTGTAAATTATACTTAAGTGTTATGTTGTGGTATCAGTCAATCTTGTATTTAAAAAACTGTCTATGCAGTCAGTAACAGTTTATACTCTACCCACAGTACAGCCTTTTACACAGTCTGTGATATTTTGAATTCTGCCTTATCACTCCCAATACATTTCAACATTAACAATATTTTTACTTAAAACCATGAAATTAAACGAAACTAAATATCAAGCTTTCATTTGGTTCATCTAATTTGTTACCCTTTCTTTATTTACAATAATAATTTAAGATATTATTTCTGTTAACATAATCATCATTAAAATTTTTTATTCCCTTCATTTTTTATCTGGTAGTGCTTATTTTTTCTAACCTGCTTTCTTAATAAGTTTGTTTTCTTTCCTTAAATCACAGTAAATCTTAAGCTCTTCATTTGCACTGTATTCTACCTGTGCTTTACAAATTTTGTGTATAAATTGCTGTATAACATGTTGCATTACTTTCATAGACTTACTTTGCACCCACACCAGGATTTAACATCTGATCGGCTTTGTGAAGAAAGTGTCGCTATAGATACTGTGCGAGTTCCATACTGTTCGTCTAATCTTGTGTTCTAGACTAGTGAAAAACTGCCATCGCGGAGACCATCCTTGGCGGAGCTTATACCTGATTGGCCAGTTCTTCACCATTTTGAGAAGTTTGAGGTTGGATTAATATGTCTTAGACATAGTTTTGTTCCATGTATCTTTACTTACATCTGCTGTTCTTCTGTACTGCTCTTCTCTCCAGGGACTTCTCTTCTCGCTCTTGCTGCCAGGATGTGAACTTGTGTAATCATTAATGTATGTGTTCATGTAGCTGATTTTCTTTTGATGTTGTATTTTATGTCATTGGTGTTACAGTGTATTGTTTAGTAACATGTTTTTATATATGTTCACCATTATAAAGAAGCTCCCTAACTCACTTGGTTTAGTAAGTGTTACACTGGACCTTCAGATTGTGCTTTAAATATATTGATGTGGTAAATAAACACACATAATTCTTACTTCATACCGAAGTCATAAATATCATGTTGTAAAAGACTATCGGAAATTTTAAAAGGCTCCATGTTGAAATTGTACAAGGTAAAAGCGTTTCATTTCGGAAACAGATTATTCATTAATTTACTATACATATGCATCTGAAGGACCAAAGTTTGTATGATTGATTGTTATTGAGATGTTCAGTTGTAAGTCTTAACATTTTTGTAACATTAGAAACTACTATCCACTACCCTCAGATACTACATGCATTGTGTAAAAATGTATGCTGTCAAGAATTAAATTTGTTACAAAAATTCTAAGTAGCTATCAAGAATGGGCATGATATACCAAAGCTTGCCAGTGTTCTCTCTCCCCTTGTTACTTGCATTATTGTAAAATTTGTGCTGCCCCTTAATCATCTTCAATTACAGTATATGAGTGGAAACTAATGCAGTGTAGTTCAGATGGAGGAAATCCTATAGAAAGTTAAATTTATGCCAGAAATTGTGTAGTGTGTGATGCAAGCATGAGCATTAGCATTCATGAATAATATACTCCAAGTAGTGACTGTATGTGAGTACAGAAAAGTGTACTGACTTTTGTAACCAGATGTGAAGTATGTGTGCATATTATTTTAAAACACTTTGTGCTGGGGGTGTGAATAAGGAAAGTTTTAGCATGATAATTTTTGTAAGAACATGTACTACCAGAAACACAACAAACTGTTTCCCTCCAGATAGGTCATTCAGCGTTTTGGTGTGGATGCAGAAGGAGCTTTGTCAACCTTTTCTTTTTATTTCCTTGTAACATTTTCATATACCATCTTTTTAAAAGAGGTAAAGGTGTAGTGTTTCCTGCCCATGCATTGAAGGCATGTAGGGGAGTCAGAAGTACAGCTCCACTCATTTGTAACCTCAATATTAGATGGAGGTGAGTGGTTAACTTCACACCCTGGCTGCTTCAGACCCAGAAAAGAACCCCCTGTACCCATTGAATAGGAGGCTGGGTGGGCCCCATTGCTGGTCTGGACATTCTGGAGGAACATATCTAGCCTCTAACGGGATTTGAACCCGGGACCGTCCAGCTCTTAGTCTAGTTTCTATACTGACTACACTACTTTGACTCCTTGTTCACTGTCTGCATATACCATTCAATATTCGTCTCTTCTGTGTCCTGCACTTGGCCTCCTAAGCTTGTTGAACAGCTACCACACATTTCTGTATTCATCATAACGTCCACATTTTGGGTGTACCATGCCCTTTCACATTCAGTGCAACAATTTGTTAAGAATGCAGGTATTTTGCAATGCTATGCTGTGTTAATGGGTGAGTGGTTCTTGACATCTTGAATGATCATAAGTTTCTCTGTCCGCAAGTGTGAACAGTCCAAGAATGCTGGACTTCAGAACTTCTTCTTGGACTGATTCCTTGAATATAAAGGCACCAGATCCCTTCATCCACTGATATAGCATCATATCCCACAATACACAAAACCATGATCACACCTCTGTGAGAACCTCAAAATCTCACACAACAATTTCTTCTTTCTCTGGGTTTAGACACTTCTTTGAAATTAAGGGCCTGTAAATTTATTAAACTCCTGTCCATCCATTGCAGATGTCTGTCTCACGAGCACAAGATGGCAAAACAGTGTGCTACAAATGCCCTACGGATATTAGGAGGATCTGTCACTCTTTTCATCTTCTTTCCCCAGGGTTCTTTTGTATTTGTCTTGGCTTTGTTTTTTTTCCCCCCATCGTATTCCATTAGGAAGTGGAATGCTGCAGGGATCAATTTTAAATGGACCTTGTTTGCAGTCACCAGCAGTAGGATGGTTAATGCAGGCCATCTGTCTTGACTTCAGTGCATGGTGATGATATCGTCACCTTCTGTAGTTCTTGGGGTACTGACACGATTGCTGGCTGAAAGTTGCTATTGTCTGTCCTACTAAGCTCTGGAGAATGGCTTCTCCTCTGTAGTAAAAACCCATTGTATACAGTTTGTGTGATTACAGGGTTTGCATCCACCCCCTCCATACTGTTCTTTAATAACAGTGCATGTCCATTTACTTCATCTGTCCAGTTTCTGGGTCTTCTGCTGAAGTGTAAACTTCAATGGGAGCCTATCACTTGAGATGGTGTAACATTGAACATGAACATTTGCAAAATTTTTCAGTTTTGTCTGACAGGTCTTGGACAGAGATCAGATGGTAAAGGAGACTGTTAACCATACTCTAATCCACTGTAGGACCTCTTTGTCAAGCTCAGCAACAAAGCTGACATGGTCCATCATAGGCTGTGCCCATAGCACTGGCATTCATCATGCCACTAATTCATTCAATACCAGCCATCTTGGAAATTTTATATGTGGAATCAGGAGAACTGCACTTCCTTTGTAGAGGAATCTCCTCATTTGCAGGTCTGTGCTGAAAATGACTACACAGTCTCATTATCTGTCACTCTTTGCTATGTCTTCTTGTTTATGTGCCAAATATTCACAGTTGACTGTCATAAATTCTGCCTGTTAGCTTGTGTTCATCTTATATGTGCGACGAGTAACATCTACCTAATACCATTAATTTGAGTAACACCATTTAGCATATGTGGACTACCTGGTTGTGTGTACTGGGTTCTTTGTTTAAGTTTTGGCAGTTACAGCTTTCATGTGTGCAGTCCTTGTCTTCTTCTGGTCTCCATCATTATAACATAATCCAGACAGCTAAACTCTGGGTCATATAGTGATGTTGCCTGTTCATTCAGCAGCAGCCTCAACAGTGTAATATCTTCTGCACAGAGTCCAAATGGAAACCTGCCACACCATATTCATTGAGATTGTGCAGCAAGTGTCACATTTGAATAAATATGATAAATCACTGATCTTTTGAACATTACTAAGCCATATTTACTTACTTGGCTGTGAGGTCTCTGCTACTGCCACATGAAAAGCCACTCTGAATGGAGGTATTTCATCCAAAGCAGACACTAGGGAGTGATATTTGAATTGTTTTGTTTGTTTGGCGAAGTTAATGGGCTCATATGGAGAGAACAAAACTGTGAGTGATGACACCATTTATGAAATTTCACATGTCTCTTTTAGCTCTCTCAGGAGGAAGGGGGTAATGATTGCATGATTCTGGATTAATCACACTCTCCATTTACGTGGACAGTTGTATGGATATCTGTGGTGTGTTGTTGCTATGTCCCACACTGTGGGCAATTTCAGATTTGATGATGATGTGTCTGATGTTTCTGTATTTTTTACCTACACATGGCTTGCCAACACAATTTACATTTTTTGAGTTTATGGCATTAGTATTTTGTCTTCTACACCTCTGAAATACTGCTATTTTTCTAGACTTGTGCTGCCCTTATGGTCATGATGATGTGTTTCTATACTGCCTAGCACCCTTTATCATATTGATCCTGTGGCTGGTATGTACATGACTTACAATTTTGTCTCCAGTTTTGCTGTGCTGACATGTGTCATTCTTTCACTTCGTATTTGGCTAAGGACTTTGTGTGAATGGTAGAGAGGTACCACAAATAACCATGGAGGGTTATGCGTGTCTAAACCCATACACACATGCATGTGCATGTGCACATATATATACTATGACAAAATGATTAAGGAGTATATTATCACATTGCTGAACTTTGTCATTGAGATGTTGCTGTCTTCCCACATTCTCTGATTCTGTGATAATAAACTTTTAATACAACAGGATTGTTAGCTAAAATGTGTCTTGCTGCTTAAAGTTTGCACAGATAATTGTTGAAATAGTAGGTGTTAATGTAGTATGAGTGGTTTCTACGTAGTATTCTTGCACTAGTTAAGAAACACAGCCAGGTGTGTCATTTAAGACAAAAGAAGTTGCATTATTTTCAGTAATATCATGTTGAGGAAATATCCAGATAACCTCAAATGATCAAAACTGTAGATACAATGCTAAATTTTCCATATATGAAACCAAAATTTTATTGCAGTATTTCTCATGAATGTAGTTTCTTATAGTATTAATGACGTTTCATACTGTTGTAGATAAAAATTAGATAGCATGTAGAAAGTTCTGTTAAAAGAAAAGCAATGACATTAAAAAAAAGTGTTACATGAACTGTAATAATCCTGATGCCAGTAATTAAGTCAGTATGCATCCTTTAAAATACAAAACTAATTTTGTTTTTTGAATTTATCTAGTAATGTTATTTCTGCGTAAGTTTGTATGTGTAAGTTGTATAACTGTGACTTTGGAGGAAATACTTCACCATAACCTCATTCAACAGCAAAGAATTTATTACAGTTGATTTAACATAATTTATGCAGTAGTTGTTTTGTAAGTACTGTGGCTCTTTATATGAATGTGAAAATCTCATAAATCAGACTCTTTTGCACACCCCACATATATATAGTTACAGGTAATAATAAGAGTAATAATAATAATAATAATAATAATAATAATAATAATAATAATAATAATAATAATAATAATAATAATGATAATAATAATAATAATAATAAACCCACTAGTGATATTCACAACAGGTATCATTCGAAACAAATTATACAAAAGTTTAAAACTGCTTAATCTCTGCCATGCTATGTGTATTCGGATGCAGAAAGCAGTAATACAGTAATACTTAATACATGCCATATAGCATAAAGTTTTTGGAATGACAGTGAATAAGAAGTGCTTGGTCAAAGAGACTTGTACTCTTTTGTGAACCAGCTAAACTGCTGTGAAATGAGGAATGTGAATGATGGTGATCATAATAATAATTATAATGCATTTTCTTACCTTCTCATTTCATCAAAGAGAATAAAACTTTTGAAACTTATATGACACACTTCAGCCGCTGTGAGATAGAGATATTAAGATGTTTACCTTTCCATTCTCTTCATTATACTGTCTGTCATGAATGCAAGCCACAACCATCAGAATGAACAGCATTTACATAAATAATAGTTTGTTATAAAGGCCTGTGCATGTTTTGATAATAAATTGCTAGTTTATGTAAATGTTTTTGATGCTTGTGGCTTGCATTGATAATACAACAATTGAGAGAAATAGGGTTGTAGGATCTAAACATACATCATAATGGTGAATTTTAAAACTTTGCCTAGTGATCTAGTTAATGTATATATTTAGAAGTGGTATTGTTGCTTTTACATTTTGTGAGTATTCCTTCTTAGCTCCTCTGGTTTTACTCTTCCTGTGCTTACTATCAATCTGTAAATATTCTTTGCTTTGATAGTTCCATCTGATGAAGGTGAAAGACTTGGACTTATCTTCCTTCACATATGTTTAATATGTTTTCTCATGTATTTCACCTGTTTGGTTTTATTACTACTGTCATCTTCATTTTTCTTTCCTGGAAATACTTATTTCTTCTGTGTTTCTTTATACTGTTTTAATTTGTTATCTTCCTAGAATATGTTCTTCTTACTTCTGTCTCTTCTATTTTACCGTTTCATTTTCAGTAAGTTATGTTTTCAGATTCTACAAAGCTGTTAGTTGTGGCAGTTTATATAGGAAGCAGCTTCATCACCATCATTACTCTAGTGTTTTAAAAGCTCTCACATGCTAATGACTATACCAAATTTTGTGTATTTGATCTTTAAATTTTCTAGAAAACAGAATCCTTCTTAAAGCCCCTAGTAGACAAACAAGCCAAAGAAGGAAAGGACAAGAAAGTGGTGTTTGAGGCTGTGTTCTCCAAACCCAATTCCAAACCAAAGTGGTTCTTTAGAAAAGATGTAAGTATTGGTTTTAAGAAGCAACATTAACTGACTCATTCATTTAGTAGTCTGTCTTACGACAGGTCCAAAGCCTCTTCCAAAGCGAGCTCTCCACATAGTGCGATCCAGAGCTTCCTCTTTTAAATGAGAGTATCCTCTCCTTTCCTTAAGGTCATCCAATAGC
>Ga0268261_10002847_pt1 | contig 12521 bp, 12 predicted proteins | sample TergutNc150P1_FD_190353 | JGI IMG/M metagenome (GOLD analysis project Ga0268261, IMG submission 190353) | Nasutitermes corniger P1 segment gut microbial community from laboratory colony in Florida, USA - Nc150 P1 (SPAdes) (version 2) | ecosystem: Host-associated > Arthropoda: Insects >... | reverse complement strand
ATATATATATATATATATATATATATATATATATATAGCCACACCTGACAGCAGTGAAGACCAAATGAAATACTGAAAGAATGGCTGGGAGTTTGGTTTTATTACTGGTAATTCTGAACGCAAAAATTGAGTTTTTTCCACCTGAAAACTCAAAACATGCGTTTCTGGTCTCAAGAAAACTCCAGTTCAGACGTTATTAGTTGCTAAGTAGTTTTCAGTTTCCCCCAGCATACAGAAGTAACCAGGTAAGAATGACGGATGCTTGCAAACGAAGTGTTGCGCACCAAGCATATGTGTTAACTTGGGTTCACAAACTGATATTCAGCAAGTCAAATGCCTCGTACTTAGATCATAATTGGCTAAAAACGTAATTACGCTGGCACAAAATCAACATAATAAATACGGTAACGATGTTTGTAATACACTTTCACTTACTTGTGTGCTTAATGCACTGTCATGGATTATTTAAAATTAGAACAATAAATTACTTAATACAGTTTAGTTCGCACGCAGCAAACTTCTTTATCTATTTAATACCTTCAGATGGCATGACAGAAGACTAAAATGGTTGAGATCCCATCACATTTCTCTACTTTATTTAATACGGTTTACGTCCCACGCACTGAGACAAATTAATTTAATTTAATTATTTAATTCATTTTATAGTTTTAAATTATACAGCACTAAAAGTGTGCCTGTAGTTTCATATGGGTGTGAAACGTGGTCCCTCAAATTGAGGGAGGAACCTAGCCTGAGGGTAATAGAGAATAGGGTGCTGGGGAGAATATTTGGGCCGAAGAGAGACGAGGGAACAGGGGAGTGGAAAAAACTACACAATTGGGAGTTTAATGATCCATACTGCTCACACGATATTAATAGGGTGAACATATCGAGAAGAATGAGATGAGTGGGACATGTAGCATGGGGGAGAGAAAAGGTATGTACAGGACAGGTGGGAAAACCTGAGGAAAAGAGACCATTTGGAAGACCGAAGTGTAGATGAGACGATAATATTAAATTGGATCTTTAAAAAGTCGGATATGGGATTGAACAAGATTGATCTGTCTCAGAACAGGGACGGGTGGAAAGCTCTTGTCGATGTGATAATGGGCCTTCCGGTTCCGTAAAGTGTGGGGAATTTGTTGACTATATGAGAATCGGTTAGCGTCAATAGAAGGACTCTGGTCTATGGAGTAAGAAGAGAGAAAAATAAAGTAGTTTGAATAAAATGAATAATAACGTTCCTACACTGTTCGCATATTTGCAGTTTTACACAAGTTCCAGTAATTGAACGTTATTCTGTTGGTCACGTGTTCAAAAAACAGAAATATGGTCATCACAATTGCAGCCCACTTACCTCATGCGACGCGCGGTTACACGCCACAACTAGCAGTACAACTTTCGCACTCACCGCAAACACCCCAGCTAATGTGGACATGTAAAACAATAGTGTGGAAGAATAAAGGTTTAAGGTAGGCTTAGAAAGTTCTTTATCAAAAGAATAAGCCATATATAAAACTTCAAAAGAGGTTAATGTAACGCTCAGAAGAATCTGCAAAGAGTACGTTCTGTTCACAAACTCCGATATGTTGCACAGCGAATCGTGATGTCGACACACTTTTCTAAGAGTGGATTTCAACACTGTGTAGGGACTGGATACAGCTGAAGTACTTGAGTTCACAGAGCGGTACACAGCTGGTGTTCTAATCATGTGATTTACAGACATCTTGTAAAGAGACGGTACTGTGAAATTAATAAGAGTGTCATTGAGAACAGAAAAACGGTACTTTAAGAGAAAAACAAAATAAATAAATTGTGTATCTGATACCAACAACACCATGTCACATATAAAAAACACTATAGATACGTAGACGTTTTTAAAAATATAGGCGGAATTTGTGTCCAGGGCCGCAAAAAATATTACATTAAGAACTACTAAGGAAATTATGCAGCAAATTAGGTGAACGATAAACACTTTATACAATCTGTAATAGCTGATACGTGTGCCACTATGCTCACTGTCTAATACAGACACGTGGTCTAGAATTGCGATGACATTCTTCCCATTGCTCAAACACAAGACTTGGATCACAACGCTCACCACACATGTGGCTGCTTCTAAGACTTGAGAAAACGCGTTGTACAGCGCTTCGTCGCTGAAGGATGAAGGAATCCAGAATACACTAAGCTGAGAAATGAAGGAAGCACACACTCCTACAATACTGTACAGTAACCAGAATGTGGAATATTGGTATCTTGTGGAACCAAAGTCTTCAACTGCAGAAAAAGGAGCAAGACAAAACACTCTGGATATAAATATCACAGGCTTGAAAATGCGATATAAATCCATATTTAGATACATTTATGGTCTCTCCTTTCCCAGTTTAATATGGAAAGAAGTTGAATGTACGCAGATACGCAGGTCAGCACGATCAGTCTTGAAAACACAAGAACCATTAGAGTCACAGAATAAGCTTTCACGGATGTATGTCCATTAGTTGTGAATGTATAAAATAAGTGTCCACAGGCCGGTCAGTTGACAAGATCGTAATGAGCTTTTAACAGAAGGTGGCTAGAACAATCTTCCGTCAGTAGTTCATCTTCATAATGGCTTGAATAGATCAACAAGATAAAAAGAAGAACGAAAAAATCGAAGAATCATTTATCACTAATTTTAGTAAGCCGTTGTTTGCTTCTTATGTAATTGCTACAACGTTACATTATTGGCACGTCTACCAAATACAGTAATTTTATCGGACAAAATATACAAAAGTCTTCTCAATATCTTGCTCGGAACTAAGTAACAGTTGTACTGTTGGCATACCAATCTAATTAGCGTTAGAAGGCACTTCATTAAAAATGTATATGAAAATGAAATTAAAGTACACTCGTGTAAATATTACAATTCAGTCATTTTAATTCAAGGTTGAAGCATTTAATTACGCAGCATAGACAGATCTACATCCTTCCTCTCGACGCTGCAGCCCTGGGTGAGCCTTGGCCTCCTCAACAACCAGTCTCCATTGCGCTCTCTCTTTAGTCTTCTCTATTCACTGCTTTATCTTCATTACTTTCAAGTCTGCTACAAAGTCATCCATCCATCTCAAACGAGGTCTTCCTCTCCTTCGTACTATAAACAGTCTTCCTTCCATCACCTTCCTTGACATCGCTTCCACTTCCATTCTCTTTACATGTAGCAGCCATCTTATCCTTTGAGATTTTATGCATTTCACAATATCCTCTCCGTTTATGGTGACAAGTCTACATAACTGTTAATATTTCTGTTCATAACAGTACATATAAAACTTTCTGTAAAAGAAGAGTCATAAATATAATATAAAATACTTGCTGCAGGTATGAAGTAAAACGCGATAAATTTCAAGGAGTCCGTTCTTCTGGGATGTGACTTCTGACGCTATTATAAAAAAGCAGTACGTTCGTCCAAACATTCAGAAACAATTCACCCACTGGTGCCGGGTCACATCCCGGAACTGAGTACTCAACCATACAGCTTTGAATCGCTCAAAACTCGCACAATTAACATTATTAAAATGCAACAAATTACCAAATAATTTAAGTTCCCACACTAAATCATGGGAATTACATCGTGCCTCTGAAGGTTCATTAGGAAAATAGTAATGGGGCCGTGGGTTTAGCCAGGGTCAGTGACCTCTATGTAGAAAAATGCGGCAATGCGCAATAATGTGCAAGTCAATAATAGACCCCATATGAACTTCCACGTCTTTTGACCTTCATAACCAGCTCTAACCATACCCTGAGTCATCCAGACACTTGTATCTGGAAACAAAGTTTTCCATGTCATGTCAGCTCAGGTGCATTTGACTCGAGAACTTCTCAAATCCCACGACCGAGACATGTTTTTGTATTTATGCAACAGGAAAGTAATTGTTTTCAGTAAACGGCCGTAGCGTGACAGTTCAATTACAATAATGCGGTAACCATAATAACAAATATAACATTACCGATCGGAGGATTAAGCAAAGCCCCTCTTTATACAAATAATAATAAAATTAACCCTTAGGCTACTAATGTCATATATATATATATATATATATATATATATATATATATGTGTGTATATATATATATATATATATATATATATATATATATATGTGTGTATATATATATGGAGCGCCTATTCTTGATATTTCTAGATCACACACAACGACGCACCACAGTCGTTAGGGCTTCTCTGGACGAATGATCAGTTTGTCGCAGAGAACTCTACCTGACGACACACGACACTTACAACAGACAGCTGCGCGACGAACTGATCACTCGTCCAGAGGAGCTCTAACGACTGTTGTGCGTCGTTGTGTGTGATCTAGAAACATCAAGAATAGGCGCTCCATATATATATATATATATATATATATATATATATATATATATATATGTATATGTATGTATATGTATATCTGTATATATATTAGTAGTCTAAGGGTTAATGATTTAACCCTTATCCTGCTAACGTGGAGAAAATGGTGAGCTCCTAGTAATGCCAGTAAATAGCAGATGGGATTTAATTCAGCGTTTAAAGGGTTAAATAAGTAAAATATTCAGTTGAGATTCTTTGCCACAAAGAAAAAACTGCTCTACGTTCTGTGATCCATTTCGGTACCTGTAACTATTCAAACACGGAAAGCTTTCACACAGTCAAGCTGTTCAGCTTATTGTATTGTTATGTACAGGGTTGCATGTTTCGGCAGTCCGGTGCCATCAGATATACTTGCAGACATTTCATACATCCAACACACCGACATCTTATTTACACAAGCGTGTGAATGACACATGGATAATAGCAATACTGCACTAACAGTTTACTATTTCCTTAAAACAACGACATACTTACATAAACACGTTTCCACGCCCACGAGTATCTAAAGAGTCCGCCGGATTCTGACCCTGAAGATGATCGCAATAGCGACCGAAACATGTAGTTAATAAATTATATACGATAAACATAATTTACCGGTGTGCATCTGTTGGTCTACTACACGAATTTCAGTACTCCGTACGTACATTACCGGTAACAAGACCGTCAGTGTTCTTGTGATAAGGGTGCAGTGTTCAACGCGCTTGACACAATATTCCACAAGTGTCCAGATCACATCCAAATTATTCTTTTCTCCAGTGCTGCATTTCCTTCCACGACAGCTGTTTATTTCTATTTTGTACAGTTTTGCGAGTACAGACAATTTGGCCGCTGGATACGGGAGTTGGCCAACAGTCACAACTGTTTTGGACAATAATTTAATATCTAAAATGAGCTACTTTTTTCCACTTCTATTAATTTTAATATCTGTGCCTGATGATGGATTTAAATTACAGGCAGAAATATGTAGAACATTTTATACATTAGAAGTACAGTGTACTGACATATTTATTTATAATACCCACAAAAAACTAGATGTCTTAGCTCAAGATTTTGCTGGACATATTTATCGATTTCTTTCCTAACCTCAACAGACACTCGTATTAGTCTTCGGCATTGAGTAGGCGACCGTAGCTTCTGTTAACACATTGAGGACGGTTAGGGTCATTTACATTGTTTAAACACCTGTTCCCGGGGTTTTTAACAATTTTACCCTTTAAAAGCTGAATTAAATCCCATCTGCTATTTGCTGGCATTATTAGCTCACCATTTTCTCCACGTTCGCAGGATATGGCTTAAATCATTAACCTTTAGGTTACTAATGTCATATATATATATATATATATATATATATATATATATATATATATATGACATTAGTAGCCTAATGGTTAATCAAATTTGTACTGTGTTTCTTTAAAAATTTATAACAAATTCGCAAACTATTTTTGTGAACTGAAATTTTCAGGAAATACTCACCAAAGACGCTAGTAGTGCTTGAGGGTGTGATACCTCTGGAAACATTCCCTCTTGTGGAGTGGCACTAAGGAGAACTTGCAGATGTACCGAGTTTCACCGTGTTAAAAACGCAAATCTGCGTCACTCGTCCGCAATGTGTTAACGTTACTCTTGTTCTTACATTTATCGTCACACTGAGCATTGCATTGTAGATGTCACTAGTGTTCACACCAAACGGCCAAAACAAAAGTTGACGGTTATTACTGTTAATGCAAAATGTTCCATGAATATAAACTCATCCTACATTTTCAAATATAAAGTCTCAGATACACAAAAATATCGAAAATGTTTGTTCATTCATTTACATTTATAATGAGCGTCTCTGAATGCCCTGTATGTATTTCTGTTCACATTACAGACAGCTGTTTTATGATGCAGTTGTTACGGTGACACTGGGCTGACACGACCGACGGTCACTAATGACACATTTAACTGCACCATAGTCACAAAATAAGCTGCCACTGCTCCAGCGATCTGTAACATTCATTAAAATCGCCTTACAAACTGAAGTAGCACAAATTTACAGATTCTCTAATTTAAATGTTCTTGTTTATTATTTAACAGCATGTAACAATTGGATAAACGACATTAGTTTGAATGGACAGCTCAGTCGGAATAGCGACTGGCTACAGGCTTAACGGTCTGGGGATCGAATCTCGGCCGGGACGTGATTTTCCGAACCCTCCAGACCAGCCTTTAGGCCCAGCCAGCATACTATACAAGGGGTACCGCATCATTCCCATTAATATAAAGGGCGAGGTTAATGAAAGTGTACAGACGTATCCCTACACCAAACTTTTCCCTTAGTGTCCTGTTCTGGGGTGAACCTTATTACTTTGAATAAGAAACCTCCAACACAAATATTCAGATGTCAAAGTACCCTCACCCACCATGACAACTCGAAAACTAAGTTACATAAACTCGATTATCTTTTACAAAATTTCGTTGATACTTGTACGGTCGATATGCTAGTTTATAAACAATCCGATTATGTACAAACTACCAAAATATTAAGAATTATTATAAGCGAAATAAAAAGATCTGCGATACACGATTTTTCGTATTACTTGGCATTTTCCAAGGATTCCAGCTACCTTGTAAGTATGAAAGTAGATTAATACTTTATTTAATTTCATTTATCATTTGTGTCATATTACCCTACCAAACACCGTCAAGGTAAGGCGGAAACGTCAGTAGCGTTATTTACCGCATAGAGGAGAGTGGAGTCTAGCTGGAAGAACCCGCAGGCTGTGAACTGGACTTTGCGATGAAACAGCTGCAGTGAGAACAGCTGAAGCTGAAAGACACAGAAGTTTGCAATGACGTCAGCACGGTACACAGGCAAATACATACTGCATACACAGAATCCACTTTCCACAAATCAACATGTGCATAGAATCAGCAGTCTGTACACCAACATACAGACAGCATCACAATCCCGTACACTAATTGACCAACGATCTTTATGCAAAATTGGCAGAAGCAACCTTATGAATGCACGTAAAACTCGCACATGCGTATCTTTTAGACTAATAACGTATTGGGTGGTGAACATCTACAGTTTCACCAGAGGGAGATGTTGGGTAAACAAGTTCCTAAAATCAATTTCAAACTGGCCATACGGCGATACTGTTAAAACAACAACAATAATAATAATAATGCCCTCTTTATATTCGGTTCTCAATGTAACGTCTGGAATGCACAAGTGTGGTATTTTTTAATTCGTAAACAAAAAAGACAAACACTAATAACATACTGTTAATTTGTGGCCATCACTTCCCACCACTAACCATCAGTATCATGTCACTATCCAAATTCCTGTCAGAAAGCTATACCAGGTACGGCGTCATATTTCTCTCACATCCACACTACAGCCGATATAACAAGATATCTCAGCCACACAGTCTATCCGTCTCGGACTGTGCAGGATCAGTTCAACAATAAACATGCAGTTCGCTCCGATAAACAAACTACTTCAATGCTGCAATACAAACTGTGCTTGTACCGACAGCTGCAACATTAAAAGCACTAACCTACTGTCCACTGTTAGCAATATTACCGTAAATGTGTATTACAGTATTTCCACAGTTCGTATCATTACCTCTTCTTTTAAGGTCGGATCATCAGAGATATTCATTAGTTTGTGTACCAAATCTGCAGTCCTGTTTGCCTGAAACAAACATATTAAATGTGTACAGCTATCCCTTATTCATAACAAACATATTATTGCCAACTGCTACACAAATTACGGGAAAAATTTCTGGTTTGTTCTCTCTTTCTCTCCGTATCAATCACCATCTTTTTCCTAATCTTTACAACTAAAACATAAAACACTACACAATTACGCCTGAACGGGCTCACAGTACATGAATTACCACTAACGATTAACACAGCATCGGTCTTTGAGGTCTTCGGGTGAAAACAGCAGTTTTATAATTGTAAAAGAGGACATAAAGTTGTGTTTTCGTACATTAAGTAGCAACAATAAAACAGTCAACACATCCGTTCATAATAAAAACAAATACAGTTCTAATTGCAACATGTTTCAACCTCCAACGATCACCAATAGGCCAGAAAATCTTCATTTCTCATGATGAAGAATTAATCAAGGTACAGTCAGAACTTGTGATGCATATCCTGTACACCACCCTGACACTATTTTGGTACATGCGATAAATATATAGCTACATATGACAGCAGTGAAGACAAATTGAAATTCTGAAGGACTGACTCTAATTTTATTAACGGCAATTCTGAACGCAAAATTCAGTTGTTTCCACCTGAACACTCAAAACTTGTATTTCTGTTCTCAAGAAATCTCCAGTTCAGACGTTATTGGTCTCTAGGTAGTTTTCAGTTTCCCTCTACAAACAGAAGTAACCAGGTAAAAATGACGGACGTCTGCAAAACACGCCTTGCGCACCCAGCACGCGTGCCCTCCCTGGGTTCACGAACTGCTATTCTGCACAGTCAAATGCCTCGTTCACAGATCAGTCTCGGCTGAAGACGTGATTACGCTTGCACAACATCAATAGAATAAATACTGTAACGATGTTTGTAATACACTGTCATTTACTTATCTGCATTGTTGGTTTCGTTACCATAGCTATTTGCTTAATAAACGGTAACTGATTATGTAAAATCAGCACAATAATTTACTCGATACAATTTAGTTCGCAAGGAGTAATCTCCTTTATTTATTGAATATGTTCAGATCGCATGAGGGAAGACCAATATGGTTGAGGTCTCATCACAAGGCTCTATTTAATATGCTTTATTTCCCATGAACGTAGACGGATTAATTTAATTGTTTAATTCATTTTATAGTTTTAAAACACACAGCACTCTAACTGTGCCTGCTGCTTTATATGGGTGTGAAAACTGGTCGCTCAAATTCAGGGAGGGACGTAGGCTGAGGATGATTGAGAATAGGTTGCTGGGGAGAATATTTGTGCCTAAGAGAGACGAGGGAACAGGGGTGTGGAGAAAACTAAACAATGAGGAGATTAATGATACATATTACTAACAAATTACTATTCGGGTGAACATATTGAGAAGAATGAGATGTGTGGGGAATGTAGCGTGTGTTGGGGGCAGAAGAGGTGTATACAGTGTTTGGCGGGAAAACCGCAGAAACAAAGACCCCTTGCAAGACCCGGGTGTAGATGAAAGGATAATATTAAAATGGATCGTAAAGAAGTGGGATATGGGGCTTGAACTAAATTGATCTGGCTCAGTATATGGACGGGTGGAGAGTTTTTTCGATGTGATAATGAACCTTCGATTTCTGTAAAAAGTGTGGGAATTTGTTGAATATATGAGAATCGGTTAGCGTCTCTAGAAGGACTCTGGTCTATGGAGTAAGAAAGAAGGAGAAAAATAAATTAGTTTGAATACAAATGAATAATAACGTTCCTACATTGTTCGCATATTTGCAGTTTTACACAAGTTCCAGTAATGGAACCTTATTCTGCTGGTCACGTGTTCAAAAAATAGAAATATGGACACCACAATAGCAGTCCACTTACCTCATTCGATGCGCGGTTACACACCACAACTAGCTGTACAACTTTAGCACTCACCACAAACACCCCAACTAATATGGACATAAAAAAAATTTGTTTAGAAGAAAAGAGGTTCATGCTTCTAGAAAGTTCAGCGCTACAAGAATAAGCCAAATACAAAACTCCAATACAGGTTACTGTAACACTCAGAAAAATTTGAAAAGAGTACGTTCTGTTTACAAACTCCGATATGTTGCACAGTGCATCGTGTTGTCGACACACATTTCTCAGAGTGGATTTCAACACTGTGATGGAACTGGATACAGCTGAAGTACTTGAGTTCGCAGAGCGGTCCACAGCTGGTGCTATATTCATGTGATTTACAGACGTTATGTAAAGCGACGGGAGTGTGAAATTAATAAGAGTGTCATTGAGAACAGAAAAACGGTATTTTAAGAGAAGAACAAAATGAATAAATTGTGTATCTGATAACAACAACACGACATAACATATAAAATACACTGTAGTGTAGTGGACGATTTTTAAAATATAGACTGAATTTGTGTCCAGGGCTGCAAACCACATTATATTAGGAGCTACAAAGGAAATTATGCTGTAAATTAGGTGAAGGATAAACACTTTATACAATCTGTAATAGCTGATACGTGCGCCACTATGCTCACTGTCTAATACAGACACGTGGTCTAGAATTCTGATGACATTCTTCCCATTGCTCAAACACAAGACTTGGGTCACAACGCTCGCCACACATGTGGCTGCTATTGCGACTTCAGAAAACGTGTTGTACACGTACAGCGCTGCGTCGCTGATGGGCAAAGGAATGCAGAATACACTAAGCTGAGAAATGAAAGAAGCACACACTCCCAAAATACTGTACAGTAACCAGATTGTGGAATATTGGTATCTTGTGGAACCAGAGTGTTCAACTGCAGCAAAAGGAGCAAGACAAAACACTCTGGATATAAATATCACAGGCTTGAAAATGCGGTATAAATCCATATTTAGATATATTTATGGTTTCTCCTTTCGCCGTTTAATGTGGAATGTAGTTGAAACTATGTATATACGCAGGTCAGCACGATCAGTCTTGACAACACAAGAACCCTTACAGTCACAGAATAAATTTTCACGAATACATTTCCATTATGAGTATTTGAAAATGTATAATTAGTGTCTACAGGCTGTTCATTTGACATGGTCGTAATGACCTTCTTGTCATCAGAAGGCGGCTAGAAAAATTATTCCCTCAGTAATTCATCCTCATAATGGCTTTAATAGATCAAGAAGATAAAGGGAAGAAGGAAAACAGCGAAAAACCGTTTATCACTAATTTTAATATGCCGTTGTTTGCTTGTTTCTATGTCACTGTTTCAACGTTACATTATTCCTGTCTATCAAGTACAGGAATTTTATCGAAAATAAGGGCATGAAAGGCTTCTCAATATCTTGCTTGGAAATAAGTAATCGTTTTTTTGTTGGTATATCAATCTAATTAGCGTTAGAAATTACTTAATTAAAAATGTATACGAAAATGAAATTAAATTACACTCGAGTAAATATTACAATTCAATAATTTTAATTCAAGGTTGAAGCATTTAATTACGTAACAGACAAGTCTACATAACTGTTAATATTTCTGTTCATAACAGTACATATAAAACTCTCTGCACAAGAAGAGATATACATATGTTATAAAAAATCTCTTCAGGTATGAAGTAAAACGCGATAACTTTCAAGGAGCCCGTTCTTCTGGGATGTGACTTCAGACCCTATTATAAAAAAGCAGTACGTTCCTCCAAACATTCAGAAACAATTCACCCACTGGAGCCGGGTCACATCCCGGAACTGAGTACTCAACCATACAGCTTTGAATCGCTCAAAACTCGCATGATAAACATTATTAAAACGCAACAAATTACCAGATAATTTATTTTCCAACATTGCATCATGGGAATTACGTCTTACCTCTGAAGGTTCATTAGGAAAGTAGTATTGGGGCCGTGGGTTGTGCAGGGTCAGTGACATCTATGAAGAAAAATGCGGCTATGTGCAATAAAACTACACTAAAACTCGTCAGAGTCACATGACATTGTTTCATGTTGTGTGATTCCATCTTATATATAAAGTTGAAGATTTGTTTGTTCGCTTTTGTTTGTGTGTTTATTTGTACCTTATACAAATTAACATTTCTGAACCGATCTGAATCACATTGTTCTTACATTTATCGTCACTTTTAGCATTTTTTGTGGATGTCACTAGTGTTCGCACCACACGGCCAAAACAGAAGATGACGGTTGTTACTGTTAATCCAAAATGTTCCATGAATATAAACTCATTCTACATTTTGAAATATTATATCTCAGATACACACAATTACCGTAAAATTTTCTCCATTTATTTACATTTACAATGTGCCTCTTTTAATGCCCTGGACGTATTTCTGTTCACATCTTGGACAACAGTTTTATGGTATAGTTGTTACGTTGACACTGGGCTGACATCATGGTCGGGGGAGAATGAAATACGTAACTGCACAAGAATCACAAAATATGACGCCACTGCTCCAACAATCTGCAAAA
>Ga0268261_10002846_pt1 | contig 12522 bp, 2 predicted proteins | sample TergutNc150P1_FD_190353 | JGI IMG/M metagenome (GOLD analysis project Ga0268261, IMG submission 190353) | Nasutitermes corniger P1 segment gut microbial community from laboratory colony in Florida, USA - Nc150 P1 (SPAdes) (version 2) | ecosystem: Host-associated > Arthropoda: Insects > Digestive... | reverse complement strand
ACAGCGACTTGTGCCACTTACGGCATAAACTGATTGGTTTTTATAACCGAGATGAAAAGTGTTTACAGCGCGGTACGGACTGGGTCTTTAAATAAAGCGGTCTGCGCTTCGTCTATAAAGGGTTAATTTATCTAAGGACAAACAGCGACTTGTGCCACTTACAAAATAAACTGATTGGTTTTTATAACCGAGATGAAAAGTGTTTACAGCGCGGTACGGACTGGGTCTTTAAATAAAGCGGTCTGCGCTTCGTCTGTAAAGGGTTAATTTATCTGCGAACAAACAGCGACTTGTGCCACTTACAGCATAAACTGATTGGTGTTTATAACCGAGATGAAAAGTGTTTACAGCGCGGTACGGACTGGGTCTTTAAATAAAGCGGTCTGCGCTTCGTCTGTAAAGGGTTAATTTATCTGAGAACAAACAGCGACTTGTGCCACTTACGGCATAAACTGATTGGTGTTTTTAACCGAGATGAAAAGTGTTTACAGCGCGGTACGGACTGGGTCTTTAAATAAAGCGGTCTGCGCTTCGTCTGTAAAGGTTTAATCAGAGCCTAGTGTGTTACCTTTGATGCCTATCAGACCCTAGTAGAACATTTAGACCTAATAGGCAAACCATAATCTATTTATACAGAGGATGATATTGGACTGCAGCTTTATTTGTTACCCAATAAATGTAGCTGAGAGGCGTGATAATATATTGCAACAGATCAAAAATCTATAGAAATGAGTGACAACAACAACAACAGTCACAGGTTGTTGTTGTGCCATAGGGAACTTCATATCTCCCATCACGATTTTCAAAAGCAAAAGAAAGGAGCCTGGAATTTCTTGATGCAATGCCAACTGGAATAATTGTCACAGTTTTAGAGATTGGATGCATCAGTTCAGAGCTCTTTATCTCTGGCTTCAACATTTTCAAATGCATTGATTTTCTTGGCCTCTCATTCTTGTCTTGGATGACCATTGCTGTTATGTTGGCCGTGAAGAAACATTGTCTTTTGCAAGCCAGAAACAACTCCTCTTGGGCTGTGCTTTCCACCACACAGCAAACATTTCTTGCAGGCAATAGATAAATGATTTTTCAAAACTCTGAAGTCTCCATTTAACACTTTAAACGCTGAATTAAATCCCATCTGCTATTTGCTGGCATTATTAGGAGTTCACCATTTTCTCTACGTTAGCAGGACAGGGGATTAACCCTTAGGCTACTAATGTCATATATATATATATAAATATATATATATATGACATTAGTAGGCTAAGGGTGAATACGAACGCCGACTGTAGTGGGTGCAAGCAGGTTAACCTTTAAGAACCGTGCGTCCTATATATAGGACGGGCGTACCACTACCCTCCAGATTTTGCATTTTATATATATTTTTCAACAAATATAAGTACTGAGTATTTTAAACATGCTGCACACTCTCAGTTTTTCTCTTCAAAATGCCGTTTATTTCATAATGCTACCCTTTTTGGTTCCTTTATTATTCACATTTTACCTACAGGATGTGCTAAAATTTAAATGTAAAACTCAGGTGCCAAAAGGTTAAGGGTTAATTAAACTTGCGGTTCAGAAATGAATCATCGGGGAAAAGTTTAATGGAGCTGAGCTTTGGAAACCTCTTTGTAGAAGCATGGGAAATGGCAGCAACTGTCAGTACAGTACTCGGTGGATTCACAGCATGCTGGACGTATCTTGTGAACATTGTGAACAGAAGGAACCTGCGGTGGCTCCGTCCAAGGTGTCCCCTATGGAAGCTGCTCAATCTACCAGCAATGACAACAATGACATAACAGTGAACACAGCAAGAAAAACGCACACCAAATGTGAAGCAAGCCCTTTAACTACATCATAACTAGCATCGTCATTTTCTTTAACTCTAGGAATTCTCACACATACCTAAATTGTAAAGGCGCTCCTTTAACCTCTTGGCACCAGAGATTTACATTTAAATTTTAGCACAACCTGTACGTAAAATGTGAATAATACAGGAACCAAAATATGTAGCATTATGAAATAAATGGCATTTTGAAGAGAAAAACGGAAAGTGTACAGCATGTTTAAAATACTCAGTACTTACATTTGGTTAAAAAAAATATATATAAAATGCAACATTTGGAGGGTAGTGGTACGCCCGTCCTATAAATAGGACGCACAGTTCTCATAGGTTAAATGGAAGTCTAAGTACTGAGCAGTTCTAAGAGTTTCCAGGTAAATAATACAAGCCAGAGAGCTGAAGAAAAATCAGTTATAAGAAAGTATCTGCCATTAGAGAGCAGCAGATTTGATCACAGTGTTCTGCTGTTATAATAACAATGAATATTGCGAACAGTGCGGCAGCGGTGATTGGTTGAAGTATCATATGTGTCATGTTTGGTATTACAAGTCCTGCTGTGGCGGAAAGAGAAGTAGACTTGTGTGCAAATCATGTTTGTATATTGACAAATAATCCCTGCTTGAGGCTTCAAAAGAAATATAAATTAATTGCAACATAACAAGAGTCTTTGTGCGTTAGCTTCACAGTTAGCTGTAAAGGTAAAATAATCCCTCTAGAGGCTTAGTGGCCTTTGGGTTTCTGGTAGGTTAAGGCTCCAGAATTTCTAGACACTCGGCACATAAATGTGGTAAGTTCGTCACCCCTACACACCGGCCGTCTTTACTCCCAGGAATATCCTGGTACCCAGTTTTAGAAGCTGTGTCGACCCCAGGTTACATGGAAGTGTCTGATGCCCCGGAAAATATCCCCAGTGACCGGGGATCAATCCCGGGACCCTCCGACTAGTAGCGCAGTGCCTTAACCACTACGCCATCCCAGGCCCCACAGTTAGCTATAATCCATGTGTGAGGCTACAGAAGTAATGTACAGTAACAGCAACGTAACAAGAGACTGTGTGCGTTAGGTACACAGTTTGCTATACTGCAAATATATTTATTCTTATTTGCTCTGTCCAAGAAACCATGTGATAGGATCAATTGGACACTTACGTACCAAACTAATGACGTAGTAAATTAAAGTCATTATATATAAATATATTATATATAGAAACCCGGAGATAAGATAAATAGGACACTTACGTACCAAAATAATGACGTAGTAAATTTAAATCATTACATATAAATATATTATATATAGAAAACCGGACATAGGATAAATAGGACACTTACATACCAAACTAATGACGTAGTAAATTTAATTCATTATATATAAATATATTATATACAGAAACCGGGAGATAGGATAAATAGGACACTTACATACCAAACTAATGACGTAGTAAATTTAAGTCATTATATATAAATATATTATATATAGAAACCCGGAGATAGGATAAATAGGACACTTACATACCAAACTAATGACGTAGTAAATTTAAGTCATTATATACAAATATATTATATATAGAAACCGGGAGATAGGACAAGTAGGACACTTACGTACAAAACTAATGACGTAGTAAATTTAAGGATTTAAATATAGATTTTATGTCTGTCTCACATTTTATTGCTTCATAAAAGTGTGCTTGACATAAGTAAAATACACTCAAAATTTGTTCTCCACGTGTACAAATCCACGACCAAGTCGGATCTGCCAGTGTGCAACAGACTGAGATCTAACTTATAATTTAAATACAACTGAATGTACCTGCTACATATATGTAAATATATACACATATTTAAGTGCAGTTGAATGTAGTGCTATTGGTGTTGAAGTTTGGAAATAGAACAACAAAATGAGTAAACATGTTACAATTTTTAACATACATTTAAATTGTCTAGTTTTTGTGTTATTATTTGTGACTGCTGCGGAAGCACCTACCAGCACGTGAGTGGGTAACCATGAAACAAAATACTGTATCCAACAGTCAACTGTCACCCTGTGGTTCCAGTGCAACACACTGTAATTAACTCACTAAAGAGCATAACAACTATGGATTTTATAAAAATACACAATTTTTATATATTAACTCATACTTACGCAGTTTATTTAACACCCATTTATCTCATTACAATAACCACATAATTATAAAGTAAGTGATCTGTTCTTTATTGTTTATTATTTGTACCCACAAATTTGTTCACTTCCAACCAGCACACCAGACACACACACCAAAACAGGACTTTTGAATTGCACATGCGGCCACTACCACATTTCATCAACAGCACACATTTTATCGTAAAAAATCCACTGTTTTATGTAATATTAATAATTGTATTATTTTATAACTTTTGAAAACGCAATATCAAATTTCCCTGAAGATGGTGCAGAAGCAGCGAAACATATAGGAGCGTTTGTAATATAATTTAATATATAGAGTGTCCCACTACCTACCAAACCCGGAACTTCTTTAATAATTCTAAAACCAATGAAGATATTGCAACGAAACAGATACACACTACAGACACATTCCTCTTCATTTCTCACACAACGAACGTACTCCTGTTCAAATCTCGTTGCAATATCTTCATTGGTTTTAGAATTATTAAAGAAATGCAGGGTTTGGTAGGTAGTGAGACATACTGTATATATATTGTATGTATGTGCATTTGTTGGTACAAATATTAAACAGTAAAAATGGACGGTATGCATATAAAAATAATGGATGCTGTGCTCCTGTTTACTGTACCAGGCAGCTTACACTGAGATTTTGTGGTGGATTCAACACGTGTTATTGGTTTTAATATTTTATAACTATTATATAATTAATTTATATCTTTTAATGTAAGCCTTGTGTACATCCAGCTGTCACATGTGCAAAAACCCACGATGATGGCCTTGAGCAGCTGGAATATGTATGAGATGAATTAATGATATATAATAATATATAAGTATATAATATATAATAAAAATATATAGATAACAACCAAAAAACGCACTTCAATGTTCAATGCTGTATTTTATTCACAATATTCTCACTAAAATGTTTCTGCTACTATTGTGGATTTCCTGATGGTGATATTACAACAATACAAGGTACAAACGTGGTTTGTTCTAACTTTTTCCTTAATACCAACTTGATACACAAATTTCTTGCTCATTCACACAAATTACATTAAATTAAATTCCTCTACATGTTTCCAGCGCAACCCGCTCCTCATCAGGAGATCAACGACACAAATTGTACGTATGCAGCCTCTGGTATCGTCACTCTCTGCAAGTGACCGTCATGTGCAACCGCTAAGGAAGTCCTTCCTTAGCGGTTGCACAAGACGGTCACTTGCAGAGAGTGACGATACTAGAGGCTGCATATGTACAATTTGCGTCGTTGACCTCCTGATGATGAGCGGATTGCGCTCGAAACATGTAGAGGAATTTAATTTAATGTAATTTGTGTGAATGAACAAGCAATTTGTGTATCAAGTTGGTAATAATAAAAAAGTTATACTATGATGCACGGCCAACCAAATATCAAGATGTGGTTTGCTCTGTCATCATCACTACATAAAAATTAAAAATTATTCTAATCTCAGTTAAAATGGTATAATAACATAAATATAGTTGAAAAAGCATAATGATTAAAACTTGGGAGTTAAATCTGATTAGTGTGTGTGGAGTGAAGACTGATGTTGTGGTGATATGGTGAGTGATATTGCAGCGTGTAAGTGATGTGTGGACTGTGTGGTAGTATACTGGTTGGAACTGTTTGTAGGTGATATGTAGACGGTGTGGTATACTGGTTAGAACGGTTTGTAGGTGATATGTAGATGATGTGGTATACTAGTTGGAAGTGCTTGTAGGTGATATGTAGATGGTGTGGTATACTGGTTAGAACTGTTTGTAGGTGATATGTAGATGGTGTGGTATACTGGTTAGAAGTGTTTGTAGATGATATGTAGATGTTGTGGTATACTGGTTAGAACTGTTTGTAGGTGATATGTAGATGGTGTGGTATACTGGTTGCCAACCAGTATACCACACCGTGTACTTTGCTTACAACCATGTGTTGTTATGCACCTATTAAGTGTGGTTTCTATACTAATTACATTACAAAATATATAAGTTACAACAGTACATATACCGGAGTTACAGTATTTATACTTTAGCCAAAATAATAGAAGTGGCAACGCTGTGCTGTTTTTTTTTTAAAAACCTTAACAGTCTGTGGTTCAAATCTATATATTAGACGTTTGTGTGTATTTGGCTGTGATTGGATATTGTTGTTCATGGTTTAGTGTTATAGTAACAATGTGTGTTTTGTCATTCTTTCTTCAAATTAAGATTGGGTCTTGTGGATGTGAAGGCAGTAGGAAGACCCAGTGGCCTGTTTTAGTGAAGTTTCCTGTGTCACAGCCAACAGATTATTGGTTACAACTATAGAAACTACAGTGTACTAGATGCAAAACAACACACAGTTTTAAGAGAAGGATACAACAAATCTTCCCGATGATCTTGAATGTGACACCGAAACATATACAGGAGAAAACATAGTAAATGTATGTAATGAATGAACACTGTGCATGTGGTTGGTGCAATTATGAGGTGTTTAAAAATACGTAGCAAATAATTCAAAATTGTAACACAAATTCAAGCAATTAAAATGCCCCGCACGCTCGCACACACACACGCACACATACAAAACAAGTTATGTTACGTATTCTTCAAAAGTAACTGATACTTTTTAATAATATTCCTAAACTCTTTGTCTACCTCTTTGTGTGTGTGTGTGTGTGTGTGTGTGTGTGTGTGGACATACATAGGAACATACACACACATACACGCTGTGAAAAATTGCAGACAGCCTGCGTATTTTGTGTGCATAGATGTTTTTTTCTCCACATATAACGTCAAATTGACAATGGCACAAATGCCGCGATCGTACAGAAAACATCCTATCTTTTTCTCTGTCTCCTTAATTCTTCAATTTTATTTGTTTCTAGACCCACTAATCAGCTCAACAATAAACACTACTGAACTCAAGATATTTCCTACAACAAGCACCACAAATGCCGGCATCAGATGAGAAACAGCAAACGGTACAAACATGTCACTGCTGTCTTCTCTTAATTTTCCCCCGCTTCTTAAACGAGCTCTATGCTGCAGTTCTGACCAATGAAGCTCCAGCAAACCAGCTTCCAGACAGCGTCGTAAGAGCACATTGACTCTGTCCAGAAGTGGATTTCCCTTCTTAAAAAGAATTATTATATTTGAATATATAATGGTTTCTTCTAAGCTACAGATTACTTTACTGACATCCACAATCCCCATTTCACTTGCCAGATAGCTTGCGTACATTGGAAAAATTATTGAAGCAATGTCACCCTTTGTTATCATTCGTTCAACGCATTTTGTAGTGTCGTCACAGTCATCCCTGAGTTTCTTTCTTTGATTGAACTCCGACAGTTCTGGATATGGTACGCTTTGAAAAGTTATGTCCAAACCTGTGTTGTAACCATAAATTATATCTGAATTTAGGAGTTCATCTAATGTTTCAATTTTGTTGTCATATTCCGGTTCCACAAGATAAGAAACAAAGAATGCCTGGAACACAGTGCTGATAGCGAAACAGTAGCACACATACAGAAGAAAGAAAATCCTGAGATTTGAAGTGGTGGGAGGCTGTGGAACGGACACTCCCATGAACACAGCCCAAGCGTTGTAGAAACAGTGGGACAGTGACCGATATGTGTGTGCCTCCCTAAACATAGACCGGTAGGTACCGATACCAACACACCAGAAGACAGCAGTGCTTAGCAGCAGAACGAGACCCATTGTCAACCAGACAGACAAAGAGAAAGTTGACAGTATTTTTTCCGTTCCTGGAATTGGTTTTGGACAAGGAAAAAGCATTTTCAATTCAGTGTGTATGTAGGGGATTGTGGCGTCGTAGGATGACGTCACAACGATAGACAGTAGAGGAAGTGCGCCGGTGACGACGTCGGATAAACCATCTTCGAAGTCAGACAGCACTTTAAAGTATGAATCCTGTGCAATACCTATTACAGGTGGAAGGAAAACAGCTGTCAGGTTCATTTTTTCAAAAACTAAGACAAGTATCTCGACAGACAAACCTGTCACTTTGTATGCAGTTCTGCCGTCATTCTGTTGGTAATTTTCCGTCACAATGACCAACGGATCATCTCCTATACTAGCTATTTTAATGGGACAGTGCGTAAAGCTTTTAGGGTCTTTAGGAGGGTATAAATACGCATTTTCTGAAAATGTGCCTTTATTTTCAGAGATCCATTGATCTATTAAAATGACCTCTTGAAATTCTCCACATCTTCCCAGTTTGTACGGAAACCAAGTGTACAAATTCAACCTATCAGATCCATGTTTGTAAATGCTGCTAGTAGAATGCGGTGGGGGGTGTGTAAATTTGTGTGGGACCAAAACCACGACATTGACAATATTTGCAATCTGCCACAGTGTGGAACAGACTTGAGCAGCCAGTAAGTTTGGAGGGACATTACTGCTGGTAGTTACCACAACAAGGAACATTCCTCGAGGATTCCATGACGTGCTGTATCTGAGATTCTCCACCTGACTCTCTAGAGTCTCTATCAAAATCATCCCCTCTTCCTGCCACACAAACAAAATGTAACTGTGGTGCAAAACTGTTGCGTCTGCAGTCTCATCACCACTTGTTCGAAACAGTTCAATCGGCCATCTTGTTCTCTCGTTTAATTTTTCCAAAATTGCGTCCAGCAACTGAATATCGTCCGCGTGGAACAGAGTTGCTCTGAATGTAGGGCGGGTGTCTTCCTGCCTTGAGGCTGGCAGCGAAACAGTGAGTGTTCTGTCTGGTGTGAAGTATTTGTACGCGATGCTTTCCACACACAGGACGGTGTGCAGTTGCTGTGTGGTCAGCACCATATCGCTCCCAGCATGCACAGCTTGTATGAATGCAGTAATCAACAATACGCCGTGAATCGCCACCATCTTTTATTCTTTTGCGTTGGATTGTTGTGGTCTGCAACGAGAGAGTGTGTGGGTGTGTAAACAAGTTGATTATTCCGACTTCAGGACTTAATAATACAAGAATATTAGTATCACCCTGAATGTGACGCCGTTTAACCGCGTAGAAATTTACAAAATTTTTTAGTAACGTGCTGTCCCTTCTAGTATAATGTTAGAGGTAATATGGGTTCTCCGAAAATAAGGTAACTGCCTACTGCGCAAGACTGACATTCTGACAGCCATACACGAAATTTGGGAATTTTCGCCATTTCGGCTGACCTACATTCCGAATGTTACTTGGAGTTCCTCCATATTTTTGGACAAATTTCCCAGTGAAAGATGAGTTTCGAAATCTTCGCCATTTCCCTTGCACCACGTACAATTTTTAGTTGTCCTGTTAACCTGCTATTACTGTCAGTGAACTGTAGTCATTTGCCGTACAGTCTGGTTTTGCCCATGACTAAATACCTTTTGTGAATTTGGATACAAACCATAGGCTTATACCAGCACCCCGCCAGGGTGGCGATACCGTGCTGTTCATAAATTTTGAACCGGAATGACAAATATTATCAGCCTACTCACATTTTCCTGTTGCGTTTACATGTAACACTTCACATTCATAAGGATGGAAACGTATTTCGTTACGATTTGCACAAAAGGAATTTTATTTTGTATTTTTAGACGCGAAAATTGAATGAATACCCGATTATAAATTACATTATTTCATTCACCAAACAAACTAAAGAGAATACCACGTGACTAAGTTTGTTAATTAATATCAAAACGACATTTAAAATACAAAGTTGAAAAAACAAGATACAAAACACAAAAATTGTTTTAGACAATGTTGTATGCTTGGCCGCAATCCGCTCAACTCCCAAACACGACTGTGTTTTCTTCACTTTCTAAACGCAGCTTTTAAATGTTAAAACACAGCGATATTATTTTACCTGGCAATGAGCATCCCTCTTCATTCCGACCGTCTAGCGTAACGGCTGGCGTTTCAGCGCTCGTTGCTGTTCCATTGTGACTTCTGCTGTGGTCCACACTTTTAGTTTAGTGTCTTGCTAAAGGAATATATTACAATTAGAATCGAAAGGAAATTTGTCCGTCTACTTGTTTCAGAATCATGCCAGTAAGTCTTGTTGGGGCAACGGAGTGATAGCTCCACGCATTCTTGACCTTGCCACTTGGATGACAGTGGTGAGCTTCTCGTCCACGACCACTTTTACCCGGGATTTATGCCCGTCGTTAGTCACTGGAAGGGCCGACATCCGGTCTGGATGCAGAGAAGTTTTTGCTTCTGCCAAGTACAAAACTGAAATGTCCGGTCCTTCACCAGTAGTATAAGGTAGTGTAGACTTTCGTCTTATTTTTCCGCATTTGAGGTGCAAAATCTTGTCTCCGATAACCTGGTGCGTAGCAACGGGGAATAAGTTTGCCTTTATACTTTTTGACCGGAAGTATGTATAGGGCAGACTGGTAGGACACCAAGACTTTGGGTATGCAGAAGTCCTTCGTGTTGGTCATGTGTGAGACGTTCGGGAAAGTGGGCACAGAATAAAAAAGAAGATGTGTGATGCAACCCTTTTACTAATCAGTGCAAGTATGTTTTTCTAATCCATTAGTCACTTCAGGATTGAGAAGTTGTTGAAATTTAGCTTGTGCGATTGGAAAATTTAGGCAAATTAAAAGGCTGTGGGCACTTATTGCTTGTGCCAGGCCAACGTATAATAGAGACTAGGCCTGCACAAAATATGCAATAATCCATTATGTCTTGTTTCTGTGATTGAATAAAGCGAGTCACTGTAGTGACTGAGCTACTCGAGATCCGTGATTTAAAAATTAAAATACCAATGAAACGCCGTTCCTAAAAATCTGCTAAGGACTTTAAATCGGTTGCGTACAGTTAGCCCCAAAAGAAAAACACTGCAAGGGAAATCCACGACTTTCATGAATATAGAATTTCTTTTCTTTTCCACTGCCAACCGGTAAAATTGATTTCCCAAAGGAAGCTTTTATAGAAGTAGGGTTTCAAATAATGTAAATGTACTGTATGGATCGCTTGTTAACACCCTAATCAAGAAGGAAAGTCACTATCAATAAGTTGGGCTGCTTGTGCACTGAAGACAGAGGCAGAAAGTTCTACGAAACGTCTGTAAATATTTACCGGTGACACGGCGTCGTATTCCAGGGGGCGAATTTTCATCATCATCGCTGTGAGAAATTATAATTTCAAGATTTTTTTTTGGACACCGTTTGGGACCATTATTCTCTCTTGTGACGCAGCGCATATTCTCTCTTGTGACGCAGCGTATATTCTCTCTTGTGACGCAGCTTATATTCTCTCTTGTGACGCAGCGTATATTCTCTCGTGTGACGCAGCGTATATTCTCTCTTGTGACGCAGCTTATATTCTCTCTTGTGACGCAGCGTATATTCTCTCTTGTGACGCAGCTTATATTCTCTCTTGTGACGCAGCTTATATTCTCTCTTGTGACGCAGCGTATATTCTCTCTTGTGACGCAGCGTATCGCAACTTTCGTGCAGGGAACCAACAGCATTCACAACACAGATAATTTATTATTTATCATAAATGTAATTTCCATTAATATTTATAATCATGTTTTGTTGGAATATTCAAGGAACTGTGGAATATTCAAGGAACTGTGGAATGTGGTATGAAATTTCTTATACAGAGCGTAGCTTTTATCTCGGTTCCGAGCGTAGGGAAAATTGAGCTCAGTAAGGCAAGGCCAGTTAGCCGAGTATCACATCTTTTATTGTACGTACATACACTGCGACGTGAGACTCGTCCAGCTGTGTATGATACCAGACGGAGATGTGATGAATGGATACTGTTCATCCAATAATGTTTATATGTCAAGGGAAAAAGTAATCGAAAATGTTTTATAAAATATCTGTCATCAGCAATGGAGTGTGAAACAACAATACGCGGTACAGTGGAAAGACTTCGGACTACGTATTTCAATATCGAGCCGTATAAAAACGCTATGCCTTATCGGCAGAGATGTTCGATAATGATGGCGCTCGAATGGAAACATGCAGAAGATTTTGTTTTTCGATATGGCGTTCAGTGTGCGGTGTGAATAGACTCAATTCACAGAGCAAACCTTCTGCTGGCAGTTTGCCTGTATAACAGTAGAGCCGAGCCGCAAAACTACTTTTCCTTCTAAAATATGAAGCAAGACGCCGGTATTACAGATTGTTTCAAGAACCGGCAACTAAAGTACTTCTTGATCAATAAATCACGTTTTTGAATGAGATATGGTTTACATTAAAAAGAAATGTAACCTGCCAGAATAACAGGTTTTTGCATTTCGAGAATTTGGTGTCTGGTGTGTTGTGAGTGCGAGTAAAATTATCACTTTAAACGCTGAATTAAATCCCATCTACTATTTGCTGGCATTATTAGGAGCTCACCATTTTCTCCACGTTAGCAGGATAAGGGTTAAATCATTAACCCTTAGGCTACTAATGTCATATATATATATGGAGCACCTATTCTTGATGTTTCTAGATCACACACAACGACGCACCACAGTCGGTAGGACTCCTCTGGACGAGTGATTAGCTCGTCGCAGAGACCTCTACCTGAC
>Ga0268261_10002845_pt1 | contig 12527 bp, 13 predicted proteins | sample TergutNc150P1_FD_190353 | JGI IMG/M metagenome (GOLD analysis project Ga0268261, IMG submission 190353) | Nasutitermes corniger P1 segment gut microbial community from laboratory colony in Florida, USA - Nc150 P1 (SPAdes) (version 2) | ecosystem: Host-associated > Arthropoda: Insects >... | reverse complement strand
CGTCGCCCCTTGTCATAGATTTGTGGCAAGAATCAGATACCTAAATGGCGCGGAAGAGGTAACGTCTTCAACATTACAGGACAGCCTTCTCAACAAATAGTTCCAACTTTCGCCGCTAGGAGCTCTGGCGTCTAGGCTTACTTGCAAGTGCCTAGCAACGAAACTCGTAACTACTAAGAACTAGCCCAGTATTCAGCTTGTCAGATCCACAATGTTCTCCTGACTGGGCTTTTCGTCATGCCTAACTGGACTTAGTTATATATTAATGAATGAACCGAAATGTCGAGCCCCATCACTTAGCGCGAGTCACGTTTCGAGAACAAATACTGCACAGATAGGCTGTAGGTCGCGAGCAAACCCCCGAATTTCAGAATTATGTGCAAGTTATGTTTAGACCTATAATCAGAAGAGATAAGAAGTATGTCAAACACCAGTACACAATTTTCGTCACTTTGTGTGAGATTTTTCCATGCCTTCTTCGCCACACATAGATGCGTGATGGCCGGACTTCCGTCCATTGGAGAAAGTAATGTTTTTAGCTCATTTTCAGTACAGTTAAGACACAAGACCTTCGTATTTATACGAATTTCATCAATTGTCGAAAGTCATATTTTTAGACTAACGTCTATAAAGTCTGGATTTAGATAGAATGCCATTAAACGTATTTCATCACTTGTAGCGTCAAATGCTTCGAACCCATATTCAGCACATATAAGATATAAAGACAAAAGAATAAATACCTGTTTCTTCAGTAGTTTTAATTCCAGTTTTAGTCCCATATTCAGTATAGTTACGCTTGCATGTTGTTCGCAAATAAACGACTTTCATCACTTGGACCGAGTCATGATCCAAGCGCATACATGGCACAGACAGGCTGTAGGTCGAAAACTCAGACACGAAACACAATAGTTTGTACAAATACAGGTTCGGAGATCCAGAAACAGATGTGTAAATGGCATGAAATCGGTCATTTATGCAAAACTACAAGACAGCCTTCTCGACAAATAGTTCCATCTTTCGCCGCTAGGATCTCTGGCGGCTTTGCATATGTAGAGACGCCTGGTGACGAAAGTGGGAACTACTAAGAACTTGCCCAGAGTGCAGCGTGTCATATACATAACATTTCCTGACTGGGCTTTTCTTTATACCGAACTGGCTTAAAGAATGTACCCAAATGTTGAGACGTTATGCACGTATTTCATCACTTAGCGCGAGTCGTTTTTGCGTTGAGAGAGTTTACAGATAGGATGTAGGTCGAGTGGAAATTCACAAAATGCAGAATTTTTGCAAGTTATGTTTGACCTATAATCAGCACAGTTAAGACGTATGTGGGATGTAAATACACAAATTTCATAACTTCAAGTGGAATTTACCAGGCATTACTTGTCTTTGATCGGCTGTATGAGAAGTGTCAAAACACTTCTTCCTTCGGTTGGAGTAAGTCAAGTTTGTAGCGCATATTCAGTACAGTTATGTTGCTTTTCTTTCGTAAGTATACGAAGTTCATGATTTTGGATAAGAAATATACGAATTTGATCATTTCGTGCGTTTAGTGGCTTCAGTCTTTATGGAGCATACATCAGATGGAGATTGAGCACGAACGTACAAATGATTTGATTTGGCAAATGTATCGACGCTATTAAGCTACTTGTGGAACGTTATAAAGCGTTTCATTCATTTGGCTTAGGTAATATATGGTGTTCAATTTCTGCAAAGATGAATATAGATCGAGCTCTTATACACGAATTTCTCGGTATGATCAATTCATACTACGAAATAAAATGCAGCACAGGTACTCTGACAGACGAAAATCATTACTCTATTTATGTGGTTTTTATGCAACCCATGCTTTAAATACACGTAAACTAATTGGTTCCTTCGGCCCTCGTAATAGATTTGTGCCAAGAATCAGATCCATAAATGGCGCGGAAGGGGTAACATCTTCAACAATATTGGACAGCCTTCTCTACAAATAGTTCCAACTTTCGCCGCTAGGAGCTCTGGTGTCTAGGCGTACTTGGAAGTGCCTGGCAACAAAAGTTGGAACTACTAAGAACTAGTCCATGATGCACCTTGTCAAATCCACAACGTTCTCCTGGCTAGGCTTTTCGTCATGCCTAACTGGGCTTTGTTATATACTAACGAATGAACCGAAATGTCGAGGCCCATCACTTAGCGCGAGTCATGTTTCGAGATCAAATACTGCACAGATAGGCTGTAGGTCGCGAGCAAACTCCCGAATTTCAGAATTATGTGCAAGTTATGTTTAGACCTATAATCAGAACAGATAAGAAGTATGTCAAACGCCAATAAACAAGTTTCGTCACTTTCTGTGAGATTTTTCCATGCCTTCTTCGTCACAGATTGATGCGTTATTGCAGGACTTCCGTCCATTGGAGAAAGTCATGTTTGTAGCTCATTTTCAGTACAGTTAAGACACAAGACTTTCGTAATTATACAAATTTCATCACATGTGGAAAGTCATTTTTTAGACTAACGTCAATAAAGTCTGGATTTAGATAGAATGCCATTCAACGTATTTCATCCCTTGTAGCGTCAAATGCTTCGAACTTATATTCAACCCATATAAGATATAAAGACAAAAGAATAAATACCTCTTGCTCCAGTAGGTTCAAATCTAATTTTGGTCCCTTATTCAGTTCAGATACGCTGCATGTTGTTCGCATATAAACGATTTTAATCACTTGGTCCGAGTCATGATCCAAGCGAATACATCGCAGAGACAGGCTGTAGGTCGAGCACTCAGACACGAAACACAATAGTTTGTACAAATACAGGTTCGGAGAACAAGAAAAATATACCTAAATGGCGTGAAAGCTGTCATTTATGCAAAATTGCAGGACAGCATTATCGACAAATAGTTCCATCTTTCGCCTCTAGGATCTCTGGCGGCTTTGCATATCTGGAGGAGCATGGTGACAAAAGTGGGAACTACTAAGAACTTGCCCAGGCTGCAGCGTGTCATATCCATAACCTATCCTGACTGGGCTTTTCTTCATCCCGAACTGGCTTAATGAATGTACCCACATGTTGAGACACTATGCACGTATTTCATCACTTAGCGCGAGTCATATTTGCGTGCGAGATTGCACAGACAGGATGTAGGTCGTGTGCAAATTCACAAAATGCAGAATTTTGTGCAAGTTATGTTTAGACCTAAAATCAATACAAATAATACTTATGTCGGATGTAAAAACACAAACTTCTTTATTTCATGTGGATTTTTCCAGGCATTACTTGTCTCTGATCGGCTGTATGTGAAGTGTCAAAACTCTTCTTGTTTCGGTTGTTTTAAGACAAGTTTGTAGCCCATATTCAGCACAGTTAAGTTGCTATTCTTTCGTAAGTATACGAATTTCATGACTTTTCAAGAAGAAATATACGAATTTGATCATTTCGTGCGAATGATGTCTTCAGTCTTTATTGAGCTTAGATCAGCTAGAGGTTGTGCACGAAAGTACCAATGATTTGATTTGGCACATGTATCGACACATTTAAGCTATTTGTCGAACGTCATAAAGCGTTTTATTCAGTTGGCTTAGGTAATAATTGGAGTTCAATTTATTCAAAGATAGATATAGGTCGAGCTCTTATACAAGAATTTCTCAGTAGGAACAATTCATACTATGAAATTAAATGCAGCACTAATACTCTGATGGCCGAAAAACATTACTCTTTTTATGTGGTTTGTTGCAACGCATGCTTTAAATACACGTAAGCTAATTGGGTCCTTCGCCCCTTGTCATAGATTTGTGGCAAGAAACAGATCCCTAAATGGCGCGGATGGGTTAAGGTCTTCAACATTACAGGACAGCCTTCTCAACAAGTAGTTCCAACTTTCGCCGCTAGGATCTCTGGCGTCTAGGAATTCTTGGAAGTGCCTGGCAAAGAAAGTGAGAACTACTAAGAACTAGCCCAGGATGCAGCTTGTCAGATCCACAACGTTCTCCTGGCTAGACTTTTTGTCATGCCTAACTGGGCTTAGTTATATACTAATGAATGAAAAGAAATGTCGAGCCCCCTCACTTAGCGCGAGTCATTTTTGGAGATCAAATACTGCACAGATAGGCTGTAGGTCGCGAGGAGACTCCCGAATTTCAGAATTATGTGCAAGTTATGTTTAGACCTATAATCAGAACAGATAAGAAGTATGTCAAACCACAATACACAATTTTCGTCACTTTGTGTGAGATTTTTCCATGCCTTCTTCCTCACAGCTTGAGGCGTTATGGCAGGAATTCCGTCCATTGGAGAAAGTCATGTTTGTATCTCTTTTTCAGTACTGTTAAGACACAAGACGTTCGTAATTATTCGAATTTCATCACTGGTGGAAAGACTTGTTTTTAGTCTGCCGACAGTAATGTCTGGATTTAGATAGAATGCCATTAAAAGTTTTTCATCACTTGTAGCGTCAAATGCTTGGAACTCATATTCAACACATATAAGATATAAAGACATAAGAATAAAAACCTGTTGCTTCAGTAGTTTCAATTCTAGTTTTAGTCCCTTATTTAGTATAGATACGCTGCATGTTGTTCGCATATAAACGAATTTCATCACTTGACTCAAGTCATGATCCAAATGCATACATGGCAGAGGTAGGCTCTCGGTCGAGCACTCAGACACGAAACACAATAGTTTGTACAAATACAGATTCGGAGAACAAGAAAGAGATACCTGAACGGCGTGAAAGCGGTCATTTATGCAAAATTGCAGGACAGCCTTCTCGAAAATTGTTCCATCTTTCCACGCTAGGATCTCTGGCGGTATTGCATATGTGGAGGCGCCTGGTGAGAAAAGTGGGAACTACTAAGAACTTGCCCAGGCTGCAGTGAATCATATCCATAACCTTCCCTGACTGGGCTTTTCTTCATCCCGAACTGGGCTAATGAACGTACCCAAACTTTGAGACACTATGCACGTATTTCATCACTTAGCGCGAGACATGTTTTGCGTCGAGAGAGTGTACAGATAGGATTTAGGTCGAGTGGAAATTCACAAAATGCAGAGAATTGTGCAAGTTAAGTTTAGACCTATAACCAGTACAGATAAGACGTATGTCGGTTGTAAATACACAAATTTCATTACTCCAAGTGGAATTTTCCAGGCATTACTTGTCTGTGATCGGATGTATGTAAAGTATTAAAACACTTCTTGTTTCGGTTGGAGTAAGTCAAGTTTGTAGGCCATATTCAGCACAGTTAAATTGCTACTCTTTTGTAAGTATACGAATTTCATGACTTTTCGAGAAGAAAAATACGAATTTGATCATTTCGTGCGAATGGTGGCTTCAGTCTTTATTGAGCATAGATCAGCTGGAGGTTGAGCACGAAAGTACCAATAATTTGATTTGGCGAATATATCGACACTATTAAGCTACATGTCGAACGTCATAAAGCGTTTTATTCTGTTGGCTTAGGTATATATGATGGTCAGTTTCTGCAAAAATGGATACAGTTCGAGCTCTTATACACGTTTTTCTCAGTAGGAGCAATTCATACTACGAAATTAAATGCAGCACAGATACTCTGATGGGCGAAAATCATTACTCTTTTTAAGTGGTTTGTTGCAACCCATGCTTTAAATACACCCATGTTTCGAGATCAAATACTGCACAGATAGGCTGTAGGTTGCGAGGAAACTCCCGAATTCAAGAATTATGTGCAAGTTATGCTTAGACCTATAATCAGAAAAAATAAGGAGTATTTCAACGACAATACACAATTTTAGTCACTTTGTGTGTGATGTTTCCATGCCTTCTTCGTCACAGATAGACGCGTTATGGCCAGACTTCCGTCCATTGGAGAAAGTCATGTTTTGAGCTCATGTTCAGTACAGTTAAGACAAAAGATATTCGAAATAATACGAATTTCATCACTTGTCGAAAGTCATGTATTTAGACTAATGTCTATAACGTCTGGATATAGATAGAGTACCATTAAACGTATTTCAAGACTTGAACCACATATAAAATATAAAGGCAAAAGAATAAATACCTGTTGCTTCAGTTGGTTCAATTCCAGTTTTAGTCGCATATTCAGAATAGTTACGCTGCATGTTGTTCGCATATAAACGAATTTCATCACTTGGCCCGAGTCATGATCCAAGCGCATACATGGCAGAGACAGGACGTAGGTCGACACTCAGACACGATACACAATAGTTTGTACAAATACAGGTTCGGAGATCCAGAAACAGATATCTAATTGGCGTGGAAGCGGTCATTTATGCAAAATTGTAGGACAGCCTTCTCAAAAATTAGTTCCATCTTTCGCCGCTAGGATCTATGGCGGCTTTGCATATGTAGAGACGCCTGGTGACGAAAGTGGGAACTACTAAGAAATTGCCCAGGCTGCAGCGTGTCATATCCATAACATTTCCTGACTGGGCTTTTCTTCATCCCGAACTGCCTTAATGAATGTACCCAAATGTTGAGACGCAATGCACGTATTTCAACGCTTAGCGCGAGTCATGTTTGCGTTGACAGAATGTACAGATAGGATGTAGGTCGAGTGCAAATTCACAAAATGCAGAAATTTGGCAAGTTAAGTTTAGACCTATAATCAGCACAGATAAGACGTATGTCGGATGTAAATACACAAATTTCATAACTTCAAGTGGAATTTACCAGGCATTGCTTGTCTCTAATCGGCTGTATGTGAAGTGTCAAAACACTTCTTGTTTCGGATGGAGTAAGTCAAGTTTGTAGCCCATATTCAGCACAGTTAAGTTGCTATTCTTACGTATGTACACGAATTTCATGACTTTTCGAGAAGAAAAATACGAATTTGATCATTTCGTGCGAATGGTGGCTTCAGTCTTTATTGAGCATAGATCAGCTGGAGGTTCAGCACGAAAGTACAAATGATTTGAATTAGCAAATGTATCGACACTATTAACCTACTTGTCGAACGTCATAAGGCGTTTTATTCAGTTGGCTTAGGTAATATTTGGTGTTCAATTTCTGCAAAGATGGATATAGGTCGAACACTTATACACGAATTTCTCAGTAGGAGCAATTCATACTACGAAATTAAATGCAGAACAAGTACACTGAAGGGCGAAAATCATCACTCTTTTTATGTGGTTTGTTGCAACGCATGCTTTAAATACACGTAAGCTAATTGGGTCCGTCGCCCCTTGTCATAGATTTGTGGCAAGAATTAGATCCCTAAATGGCGCGGAAGGGTTAAAGTCTTCAATATTACAGGACAGCCTTCTCAACAAATAGTTCCATCTTTCGCCGCTAGGATATCTGGCGTCTAGGCGTACTTGGAATTGCCTGGCAACGAAAGTGGGAACTACTAAGAACCTACCCAGGATGCAGCTTGTCAGATCCACAACGTTCACCTGAGTAGTCTTTTCGTCATGCCTAACTGGGATTAGTTGTATACTAATGAGTGAACCGAAATGTCGAGCCCCATCACTTAGCGCGAGTCATGTTTCGAGATCAAATACTGCACAGACAGGTTGTAGGTCGCGAGCAAATTCCCGAATTTAAGAATTATGTGCAAGTTATGTTTAGACCTATAATCAGAACAGATAAGAAGTATGTCAAACGCCAATACACAATTTTCGTCACTTTGTGAGAGATTTTTCCATGCCTTCTTCGTCAGAGATAGATGCGTTATGGCCGGAGTTCCGTCCATTGGAGAATGTCATGTTTTGTGCTCATTTTCAGTACAGTTAAGACACAAGACATTCGTAATTATACGAATTTCATCACTTGTCGAAAGTCATATTTTTAGACTAACGTCTATATAGTCTGGATTTAGATAGAATGCCATCAAACGTATTTCATCATTTGTAGCGTCAAATGCTTCGAACTCATATTCATCACATATAAGATATAAAGACAAAACAATAAATACCTGTTGCTTCAGTAGCTTCAATTCTAGTTTTAGTCGCATATTCAGTATAGTTACGTTGCATGTTTTTCGCATATAAACGAATATCATCACTTGGCCCGAGTCATGATCCAAGCGCATACATAGCAGGGACAGGCTGTAGGTCGAGCTCTCAGACACGAAACACAATAGTTTGTACACATTGAGGTTCGGAGATCCAGAAACAGATACCTAAATGGCGTGAAAGCGGTCATTAATGCAAAATTGCAGGAGAGCCTTCTCGACAAATAGTTCCATCTTTTGCCGCTAGGAACTCTGGCGGCTTTGCATATGCGGAGGCGCCTGGTGACGAAAGTGGGAACTAGTACGAAATTGCCCAGGCTGCAGCGTGTCATAACCATAACGTTTCTTACTGGGCTTTTCTTCATCCCGAACTGCCTTAATGAATGTACCCAAATGTTGAGACGCTATGCACGTATTTCCTCACTTATCGCGAGTCATGTTTTGCCTTGAGAGAGTGTACAGATAGCATGTAGGTCGAGTGCAAATTCACAAAACGCAGAATTTTAGCAACTTAAATTTAGATCTATATTCAGAACAGATAAGACGTATGTCGGATGTAAATACACAAATTTCATAAATTCAAGTGGAATTTACCAGGCATTACTTTTCTCTGCTCGGCTGTATGTGAAGTGTCAAAACACTTCTTCTTTCGGTTGGAGTAAGTCAAGTTTGTAGCCCATATTCAGCACAGTTAAGTAGCTATTCTTACGTAAGTATACGAATTTCATGACTTTTCGAGAAGAAATATACGAATTTGATCATTTCGTGCGAATGGTGGCTTCAGTCTTTATTGAGCATAGATCAGCTGGAGGTTGAGCACGAAAGTACCGATGATTTGATTTGGCAATTGTATCGAAACTATTAAGCTACATGTCGAACGTCTTAAAGCGTTTTATTCAGTTGGCTTGGGTAATATATTGTGTTCGATTTCTGCAAAGATGGATATAAGCCGAGCACTTATACACGAATTTTTCAGTAGGAGCAATTCATACTACGAAATTAAATGCAGCACCGGCACCCTGACGAGCGAAAATCATTACTCTTTTTATGTGGTTTGATGCAACCCATGCTTTAAATACACGTAAGCCAATTGGGTCCCTGGCCCCTTGTCATAGATTTGTGGCAAGAATCAGATCCCTAAATGCCGCGGTAGGGGTAAGGTCTTCAACAATACAGGACAGCCTTCTCAACAAATAGTTCCAACTTTCGCCGCTAGGATCTCTGGCGTCTAGGCGTACTTGGAGGTGCCTGGCCACGAAAGTGGGAACTACTAAGAACTAGACCAGGATACAGCTTGTCAGATCAACAATGTTCTCCTGACTAGGCTTTTCTTCATTCCTAACTGGGCTTAATACTAATATATGAACCGAAATGTCGAGACCAATCACTTAGCGCGAGTCATGTTTCGAGAACAAAAACTGCACAGATAGGCTGTAGGTCGCGAGCAAACTCCCGAAATTCAGAATTATGTGCAAATTATGTTTAGACCTATAAACAATATAGATAAGAATTATGTCAAACACCAACACACAATTTTCGTCACTTTGTGTGAGATTTTTCCATGCGTTCTTCGTCACAGATAGATGCGTTATGGCCGGTCTTCCGTCCATTGGAGAAAGTCATGTTTTGAGCTCATTTTCAGTACAGTTAAGACAAAAGACTTTCGTAATTATACGAATTTCATCACTTGTCGAAAGTCATGTTTTAGACAAACTTCTATAGAGTCTGGATTTAGATAGAATGCCATTAAACGTATTTCATCACTTGAAGCGTCAAATGCTTTGAACTCATATTCATCACATACAAGAAATAAAGACAAAAGAATAAATACCTGTTGCTTCAGTAGGTTCAATTCTAGTTTCAGTCCCTTATTCAGTATAGATGCGTTGCATGTTTTCGCATATAAACGACTTTAATCACTTGGCCCGAGTCATGATCCAAGCGCATACATGGCAGAGACGGCATGTAAGTCGAGCACTCAGACACGAAACACAATAGTTTGCACAAATACAGGTTCGGAGAACAAAAAAAAAGGTACCTAAATGGCGTGATAGCTGTCATTTATGCAAAATTGCAGGACAGCCTTCTCGACAAACAGTTCCATCATTCGCCGCTATAATCTCTGGCGTCTTTGCATATCTTGAGGCGCCTGGTGACAAAAGTGGGAACTACTGAGAACTTTCCCAGGCTTCAGCGTATCATATCCATAACCTTTCCTGACTGGGCTTTTCTTCATCCCGAACTGGCTTAATGAATGTACCCAAACGTCGAGACGCTATGCACGTATTTCATTACTTAGCGTGGGTCATGTTTTGCATTGAGGGAGTGCACAGGGAGGATTTAGTTCGAGTGCAAATTCACAAAATGCAGACTACTGTGCCAGTTAAGTTTAGACATATAACCAGTACAGATAAGACGTATGTCGTATGTAAATACGCATATTTCATTACTTCAAGTGGAATTTACCAGGCATTACTTGTCTCTGATCGGCTGTATATCAAGTGTCAAAACACTTCTGGTTTCGGTTGGAGTAAGTCAAGTTTGTAGGCCATAATCAGGACAGTTAAATTGCTATTCCTTCGTAAGTATACGAATTTCATGACTTCGGGAAGAAATATACGAAATTAATCATTTCGTGCGAATGGTGGCTTCAGTCTTTATTGAGCATAGATCAGCTGGAGGTTGAGCACGAAAGTACAAAAGATTTTATTTTGCAAATTTATCGACACTATTAAGCTATTTGTCGAAAGTCATAAAGCGTTTTATTCAGTTGGCTTACGTAATATTTGGTGATCAAATTCTGCAAAGATGGATATAGGTCGAGCTCTTATACACGAATTTCTCAGTAGAAGCGAATCATACTACGAAATTAAATGCAGCACAGGTACTCTGACGGACGAAAATCATTACTCTTTTTATGTGGTTTGATGCAACCCATGCTTTAAATGCACGTAAGCTAATTGGGTCCGTCGCCCCTTGTCATAGATTTTTGGCACGAATTAGATCTCTAAATGGCGCGGAAGGTGTAATGTCTACAACAATACAGGACAGCCTTCTCAACAAATAGATCCAACTTTCGCCGCTAGAAGCTCTGGCGTCTAGGCGTACTTGGAGGTGCCTGGCAACGAAAGTGGGAACTACTAAGAACTAGCCCAGGATGCATCTTGTCAGATCCACAACGTTCTCCTGGCTAGGCTTTTCGTCATGCCTAACTGGGCTTAGTAATATACTAATGAATGAACCGAAATGTCGAGCCCCATCACTTAGCGCGCGTCATGTTTCGAGATCAAAAAACTGCACAGAAAAGCTGTAGGTCGCGAGCAAACTCCCGAATTTAAGAATTATGTGCAAGTTATGTTTAGACCAATAATCAGAGCAGATAAGAAGTATTTCAAACGCCAATAAACAATTTTCGTCACTTTCTGTGAGATTTTTCCATGCCTTCTTCGTCACAGATTGATGCGTTATTGCAGGACTTCCGTCCATTGGAGAAAGTCATGTTTGTAGCTCTTTTTCAGTACAGTTAAAACACAAGACTTTCGTAATTATACGAATTTCATCACTTGTGGAAAGTCATGTTTTTAGACTAACGTCAATAAAGTCTGGATTTAGATAGAATGCCATTCAACTTATTTCATCACTTGTAGCGTCAAATGCTTCGAAATCATATTTAACACATATAAGCTATAAAGACAAAAGAAAAAATACCTGTTGCTCCAGTAGGTTCAAATCAAGTTTTGGTCCCTTATTCAGTTTAGATACGCTGCATGTTGTTCGCATATAAACGAATTTAATCACTTGGCCCGAGTCATGATCCAAGCGTATACATGGCAGAGACAGGCTGTAGGTCGAGCACTCAGACACGAAATACAATAATTTATACAAATACAGGTTCGGAGATTCAGAAAGAGATATATAAATGGCGTGAAAGCGGTTATTTATGCAAAATTGCTGGACAGCCTTCTCGACAAATAGTTCCATCTTTCGCCGCTAGGATCTCTGTCGTCTTTGCATATGTGGAGGCGCCTGGTGACGAAAGTGGGAACTACTAAGAACTTGCCCAGGCTATAGCGTGTCATATCCATAACCTTTCCTGACTGGGCTTTTCTTCATCCCGAACTGCCTTAATGAATGTACACAAATGTTGAGACGCTATGCACGTATTTCATCACTTAGCGCGAGTCATATTTGCGTTGAGAGAGTGTAGAGATAGGTTGTAGGTCGAGTGGAATTTCACAAAATGCAGAATTTTGGCAAGTTAAGTTTAGACAGCACAGTTAAGACGTATGTCGGATGTAAATACACAAATTTCATAACTTCAAGTGGAATTTACCAGGCATTACTTGTCTCTGATCGGCTGTATGTGAAGTGTCAAAACATTTCTTGCTTCGGTTGGAGTAAGTCAAGATTGTAGTCCACATTCAGCACAGTTAAGTAGTTATTCTTACGTAAGTATACGAAATTCATGACTTTTCGAGAAGAAATATACGAATTTGATCATTTCGTGCGAATGGTGGCTTCAGTCTTTATTGAGCATAGATCAGCTGGAGGTTGAGCACGAAAGTACCAATGATTTGATTTGGCAAATGTATCGAC
>Ga0268261_10002844_pt1 | contig 12529 bp, 4 predicted proteins | sample TergutNc150P1_FD_190353 | JGI IMG/M metagenome (GOLD analysis project Ga0268261, IMG submission 190353) | Nasutitermes corniger P1 segment gut microbial community from laboratory colony in Florida, USA - Nc150 P1 (SPAdes) (version 2) | ecosystem: Host-associated > Arthropoda: Insects > Digestive... | reverse complement strand
ATCTAGAAACATCAAGAATGGGTGCTCCATATATATATGACATTAGTCGCCTAAAGGTTAATGATTTAACCCTTATCCTGCTAACGTGGAGAAAATGGTGAGCTCCTAATAATGCCAGCAAATAGCAGATGAGATTTAATTCGGGTTTTAAAGGGTTAATAACCTAGGCAATGTACTAATGAAATTAACTAAACAAAGAATCTGCTGCACCCAACACACTACACCCAAGTAAAAGTCAACATTAAAAAAAAATGTAGGTTAAACAGCCCAGAAAAGGGTTAGGAACAGTGACCTTGGCTGTATGTACATTTCCACATTTCTTTACAGACTGCAGTATGATGATGCTTGCAGCACTCACAAAATTATGACTGGAGGAAACAAAGTTTTGTAAATATGTGATATTTTAAAAAGAGGTTTATAATGAACTTCCAGATAATTTGTTAGGTAATGGCTGTCACTGTACAATTATTAATTTTCAACATACAACACAAATTTGAAACTTTATGACAGCCACATCACAGGACAGAGTGAAGTGTAACTGTACCGCTTGATGTATAGCCTATTCTCCTTCCTTTAAAACAAGAAAGTGGGCTTTTGAGATCATCACTCTCTTTATGTGCATGTTATCCATCAAATTTTTTAACAAACTGCTGACAAATTCTCACAAAACTTAGTTGGAACATTAAGTCAATGGATGGCATCCAACTTTTTTTTTTTTTCAATTCCCACAGTCACTAATAACACCATGGTGAACATGAGGCAGAAACAACCTTGAGCCACTTATTTTATGGATCTCAAGTGATGTATGGTACCATATCATACAAAAATATGCTGCTTTTGCCCAGGTGACTTTTCTCTGCAATGTACAACAGTATCATGCCAGTCACATGAACATTTTTTTAACTTTTACTTTGATGGGCATAAGTAATGAACACTAGAATCAGACATGTGAAATTTTGTATGTAGCAAGAACACTGACACCTACAGCAATGGCAATTCCTGATTTGGAGGTCAGGTATAGCAGAAGGGTACACAATGCAGCATGTTAACATTCCACTAGATCCAACATCCAGATCAGGATTTGTCACTATCTACACACATGAAGAAGACTGTTGGCAAGTCAACAATTACAGACATAGCAAAGATAGAAACTCTGAGGTTATATAAACACTTAACGCAATGTAGTATGTGTATGCAAGTTCTTCACGAAAATGAAATAAAACATCAACTGCCATACAGATATATGAGAGTACCAACATGTTCAGTACAAAATTTGGTTTCAGGAGTTCTGCCTGGATCCCATTAGTCTTACGTTTGGAAAAGGCAACAGAATACTTGTCACAATTCATGGAATAAGAAAGGTTTAAGAGCAGCTATTTAAGGATAAGTGTGCTGAGGACATGAACTAACAAGGCTCATTTTTAAGCACACTTTTAGCCACAATGCAATTCCTGTATAGCATCTATTAAAACTGCCTTCCATCTATTATACAGATGTAACAACAGACGACTGAAGCAATTTTCATAAGATCTGATACAGGATAATTTTATGAAAAACTGTCAATCCATTAAAATTTCCATTTCTATTTCAATTTCAATTTATTTAACATTCCATAAATCACAATACAATGCATGCGTGATATAGAACAATGAAATGTTTGTACCTATAAATACAGATTCTAAGAAAGTCATGGCCAAAGAAAGTTTTGGAAAAGCTAAAGAAACATTTTTAATTATACTGTTGTCTGGAGATATTAACATCTGTAGGCTGGATATAAACAGTCTGGCATGTACTTCATTTTGCTTACCTGGAAGGCAAGGCGTGCTCGATCTGCAGCATTGTCTAGGTCTTCTTCATTATTCAGTAACACACGAGACAGTGTGCGCAACGAAAATGAGCGCACGGTTTTGGCACACTTTATCTCTGCCACTTGGAATCCATTAACAAAACCCTTCACTACCGCACAGAATCTCTCAAGCAGGTTGTATTTGTACAAAGCCTCCAAAAGAAGTGGTGCTGCCACCTTGCGAAGCTCATGGCTTACAAGAATCACACCATCTGCTGAGTTACCTTTTACATTTTCTAACCACTGGATAAAGTCTGACAATCCAGATATCTCACTTTTGGTTTTTAGCACCTGTAACAAACAGATGTTTACAAGACAACATAATCATAGATATCAGATCACCTGGTCAGTATCACAAGGATTGGTAATGTGGTCTGCACAACTAACCTTTCCAGTCTTAGAATCCTTGAGCATGCGATAGCGACCTACAGTAACAACTCTGATGTTGTGCCTACGCCGTGCTGCAGGATTTAAATCACGAAATGGCATCACATACTGAGAAAAATTAACTGAAGGAGAGAAGGCTGCAATCTGGCATATTTCATCAAGCAGTCGCCGTCCAGTGGTATCCATATCCCATCCAACCAAGCGATAATCACCAGGTGGCAGATCTGACACCTCTTCATTCTGAACTCCGTTCTCCTTCACAGTTGCAGAAACCATTTTCCAATAACCTGCTATGTAAGCACAATAATTATAGTCCATCACAAGCTGTAAGATATTACAAACTGCAGTACCAATACATAATGAAGACATTTCCTTCCAAATGCCAACTAAACAACTGACTGTGCATGTTCACACTGGAAACTTATAGCACAATATATAACAACTAAATGTGCAGGAAACTGCACATTATAATAGAGCACACATATATCATCTCAGATAAAAGGACTAAGCACCACATTTTGAACAGTATGAGGAAAGATGTGCCCCCCCATGTCTACTACCAATCTTGTGCTCCATATTTGGTCACCTTAACATTCAAATTACCACATGCCTTATTACAGAATTTTTTCAGGTTCCTGCTCCTTCCCATCTCTCAGGTACAAACAGCCTTCTCAAACACCCTCACTCAATGTCATTTCCTTAGAGTTAGAGACCAATATTGCAAGGATTTCTTTTTTTCCCATTCAAGTTACATGCCCACAAATGTGATTTAATTATACTAACAATGCAAAGTACATTCAATTACTCGAATACTTGCTTTTCCTAGTGATTAAAAATATCAACAAAACTGATCATCCATCATTGCTGAATACTTCATATAAGACAGAATCAATTTCAAAATACAGTCTAGAGTGGCCACACACAACTACATATATAATAACTTTTAAAAAACTCTAGTTTCAAAGAGCATTTTGCCAAAAGAAAATAGATGAAAATAAGTCCTAATACACATGTCCTTGAAAATTTCAATTCCTCTAGTGTGACATGAACCATATTAGTGACATCAACACAAGCAATTCTGTGCTACATTGCACATGACTGTAAGCAATTCAAAGCTTCTACTTCATATGCAGCTGAAAACGTTCAATAGCTGGTGTCATACAGTATAAGGCAGTGTTCAGTAAATCATATATTCTATCAAATTTGTCATAATGCTCAAATCTGGGGAAGCAGGTGCCACCCTCTCCATGAGAAGAGCACGAAACAGTCTCACGATGATTCAGCTTTGCTGATGCCAGATCAGAACCTTTATATCTGACTCACTTTTATAATTCCACAATTATCCTGCCAAACAAAGGACACACACACACACAAATGTGCTACATTTGTGTTTGTGGAGGGACTTCAGTAACATGCTACATGCAAAGGATCATCAACCTCTTTATTTTAAGACAAAGTTTTTGAATCTTTTCTTATTTCTTGCTCACACAATGTCCACTGCCAAATGTTCATCAAAGTAACACCACAGGGATGCATGAAAATAACAATCTGTGATAAATATGGTCTTCAACAAAAACGGTTAGCTTCCACAAGCACACAGTGCAATCTGAAAACTGCTGCAAACTACTTATTGGGCATTGAACCAACTCATTTCCAAGCAGAATGCAGTCTCATTTCACAATGAAGTACTAATTTTAAATCACTACATGCTTCTTAAGAGTATGTTGGTTTCAAAAGAATATAGAATGTCATTAGATGGATATCTGAGATTATATGCATTCCACAGACCTGGTTAATGCTGATGTTGAACAAGTCAGTGTACGAATAAACATACTAGGCAAACACAAGTAGAATACATAAAAGATACAATTAGAATTACACTCTTCTGGGTTATTACACAGCGAGTAGTGAATTATTCCAAAACAAGTACTATAGTTCTAAAGAAATTAACAAGCTGCTATTAATAAATGTATCCAAAGGAGTTCCATCACGCACAATACAGTGTATTGGACAGGTGACTAGTTTTGGCACTAAACATGGGATACATTTATTGATCTGCACACAGTGGGGATGTGTCACCTAAAGATTATACACTGCTATTAATTATATAAGGTTTGGAAATTCATGAACACAGTAGATGTGTGAGAAAAGGAATTCTGTTTTAACACCAAGTGAAACTGTTTTCTGATAGTGGATAGACTTTTCACACTTACTAGGTACTCACAACAGACATTAATACCCACATAACAAAAAACCTTTTTAGGTACAATTTAAATCAGTAACCGGTTTGAGATCATGTAAGTGTTTGGTGCTGACTTTATGGGTTTATGAACTTGCCTGAAAATTTTCAGTTATCCACAAAAAATGCCATTAAAACACATACATTTTCAAAAGAAAGTGTTAGTATGCAAAATCCTTAAATGAACCCCTACATAGCCCACTTTTCTGAGCAACGGCCATAATTCTAATTATTCTGTGCGCACCAAGAATTACTTCTACAATGCAACCTGGAATGCACGTAATGAAGCTCGGTTCGAGCAGATTGTCAGATGAGCTGGAAAGGTCATTTGTTTGACATAGTCACTCCTTGCGCTTATATATAAGAAATTATATAAAGACATGTTACAGTCACTAACAATTCTGAACAACACATGACCCTTCATGGACTACTTGTCTGTTTTGGATACAATGCCAAATATATTCCCGCTAACATGTTTTTTTGCAATAAGTGAAATGAAGCATTGTTAACAGACGTACCCTTCCTTCCACATACAGTGTCACTTGAACACACATGAAACTTTCGACACTGAACAATGTAACTACAACCGAAGTGAAGAATTAAGAGCTTCCTGTAACACCATAAATCTAAGAAGAAATCGCATTACTCACAGTCTATTCTTAGCAAATACATCGCTGCCCCGCCCCTTTATTCTTCTTACGAACTTACCGTGCAACAGCCGTAGGTAACTCACCTTTGTATATTCAGTACTCGTAATGTAGAATACCCCCGTTTCAAAATAATATTCTTCGATCCAAGTATTTTTTCTTACAAACTGTGCATACGTCAATACCACAATGATATGCACGTGGATGACGATAAAAACGTCAGGTCTTCACGCCCTCACTACACGACACACACACACACCGAGAGTTGCCCGAATCCTGTTTTTCTAGGTACTTGTAGTTTATTACGTCATCAGTATCGTTCATAAACCGGCCAACACTAATGCAACAGATCAAAATGAATGACAGAATTCGTACAGAGGGAAATTTAATTTATGATTACTGTGTAAATTGTTATGAAAATATCTTTGATTAGCATTTATGCACTCAGCGTACTCCACAATCAAGCACAGAAATTTTAAAACTTGTATAATAGGTATTGACATAAAAAAAACCTGCTGGCTTCTCATTCATAGCTTACATTTCTCTATGACAGGACACTCCACAGGGAGTATCAATGCCAAGTAATTTGTGCAAATAAGCATTTTGAAATAGTAAGAGTATAGCATACTAGTTATGACTAAGGGATGACCTGGAATTAAGATAAAATTTAAACAGCTGGATGACAGTCGGCCCTTGTATGGTGACCATCTTCGATTGGTTACATATCTCCTTCCATATATGATCTGTGCTCCTTCCTAATGTCTGGCAGTCCTATGCCTTGGGCATGGTTCGTTGAAGATTTCTGGGGCCTTCTACCAAACAAGATTTTGAGCCATTCTTTATAAAACGTTGTTGTCTACAAATGTAGAAAATCTCAAATTTAAACTCTGCTGAAGCTACCGTACGCAGTGTTTGTGCTACCTGCTAACGCAAAAGACAAATGCCACACAAAATAATGATGTGTTCATTCTGTAACCACAGCGCTGCGATTTGCTAAAGGATTCGCCTAACAATTTTTTGTTTTTTGCTGCTCGTACTGCACATGTTGCCACCAGTTTTGCTATTTCCAAAGAAAGCGCAGTTATTTTTAAAACCACAGTTATTGCCAGCCAGTTTAGTTATTCCTACATCAAATTTTTATCAACTAAATCTTATGAAATTTGCTTCTTTCAATGATGACCCTTTCTGGGGGGGGGTCCTCAAAAAGACGGAGCACCACACAGGTGCCGTGATTTTATGGCCTTGATCCTGATCTTGGATGAAACTCAGTACTTCTGAGCCTTTTGCATACTAATTTAATACTGAGATTTACTTATGAGTATAATAAAGTTAGGATATATATAAATAAAATTTCGTTCTACTGCAAGTCGAACTAAAACTTGAAATGCTGGTCGAATGGTTCACCTCACATGCTATATTCCGTGTGCTGTTATACATGTGCAGTGATCCCATGCGTTTCAAACGACATCATATTCATGCTACTATAGTTCTACGAATTAACGAACACACTGGTACGTGTGCGTTCAGTATTACAATTAACTTCTCTTGTGCTTTATTTTAGTAACAGTGAATAAGCGATTAAACATGTTTTGACCCCTTGTAACTAACTACTGACTTCTAAACGCGCTCGGGGTCGACATTTCGTTAGTATGCCGCACGCATTGCAGGTGGCAGTGTTGTTCAATGCAGAAACAAAAAAGCCGTAGAAAGCAAACGCGACGTTTCCCAGCTGTTCTGATCATTCAGGTGGATGTTGTGGAACAAATGGTGAAATTTGTATTTTGATTTATGTTTGGAATGTATACAGCTAGGTTATGTTAAGTAGCTGTTGAAGACTTTGCTAAGTCTCAATACATACTTTGTATGACTTCGACCCTGAAGGAAAGAAGAACGTGATTAATCAGAAAAGATACGTAACTGTTAAATCTAGAGCAACGTATTGGCGATACAGAAAAACTAGCCTGTGCTTTGCCTTGTTGGATAACAGTGGGGGTAGCATTAGTTTGTATCAGTGTTTATGCGCAACGGCAAATAGTCTTGTATTTCAGCTAGGCAGTCGTGCAAATTTTTAGGCCAAGTTAAAATGGCCCAACAGCCCACAAGTAGTGCTCTTCGTGCTCTGGCATTGGAATACAAGAGTCTGCAAGAAGAACCAGTAGAAGGATTTCGTGTGAAACTTGTTAATGAAGACAATTTGTTTGAGTGGGAAGTGGCAATTTTTGGACCACCAGATACATTGTACCAAGGTGGATATTTCAAGGTGAGTTGCATCAAGTGGAAATAAGCCTTTGGGATCAGGTACTACGTCTTGAATTTGATAAGTAATGTAGATGTGGAAACACTGCCTGCACATATATATAATGTGTTGAACCTTTTTTTATGAGAATGTGGGATAAAATAATGACAGAAAATTGGATAAATATGTGTACTAGCAAGTAAGTAAAAAACGAAAATATATCGCGGAAGCATGGGAGTCTAAACTAAATTATTATTTCTCCTGTTTTATGCAGATAGAAATTTGATTGTTCATCATTGTGAGGGAAGAGTCACAAAGAGTAACAAAGTCGCAAAGTTACAATATGATGACTTATTTTGTTACCCGAGTAAATTAGAAAGTTGAGGAACGCATAGTCACCTGTACAGAATAGTTGCTTCAAGTAGAAACTGTCAGGAGCAATACTTAGACCATACAGGGACCAGAAACAATTATTTGTGATGAGGGATTTGAACCTTAGAAGTCAGTAGTTTCCCTCTGAGATCAATAATAAAAACCTGAAACAACCAGCTTACTTTATGTTCTTTCTATTGATTGGTGTTTTGGAGTCCAACAGTAACTGATTGTTTTTCTACAACATATTTACATTTTTGGCTGCATTGTTGTGTAAAAAATCTGTTAATTTTTAGATCTGTGTTCCTGTCATTTTATTTTTTGCTGTTATGCTCATGAAACACATATCAGCTCTGTTTGTGTGCCCTGAGACTATTAATGTTTAAAAAATTTGGCTCATGTTACATTTGCTTGTTGGTGTAACTGGCTTGCATACTATTTTACCTGACACATATTTATGTTTTCTTATACCACACTAAAACCTATTTGAAGTAGACTAAGGAATGATAGCTTTTCTCTTCAGGTACCTATCTATTATGTTGCCCATATTCTGGTTATAGTAGGTTACCAATATTCTCATCATACCATCTGGAATTTTCTTCTTGTATGGCAGTATAGGCAAATTCAGCCCAAGGTCTTTGTCTGGGTTTGTGAATCATGTTTGTGGATGTTTGGTAGGATAAACTGAAATTGGAAATTGGCCTATTACAAGGCCTTTGTCTGTGCCAGGACACCACCGAACACATGTCAATGCCTAATTGGGGTTTGAACACCTAATCTGCATGTTTGAGTGTTTAGAGACAGTACATACCTTAGATTGTACTGCCACTCTCACCAACCCCATCTGCTGTTTACAAGAGTAAACATTATAATTACACTGTACACCAAGTGTTAAAATTTTCACTTATGTGATACACTAACAAATGCACATAAAATGTGCACATTTTTTGGTTTATCATTTAAGTATAAAATATACATTAATGAATGGAAATGGAAAGCATAAAGTTAAATTTTTTTTCTTCCCCTTCTTGAATGGACTTGCTGCCCTTAAAGATCTTGAGCCACTGATTTATAATGTGATAACAACAATTCTACAATATGTAGGGTTTTGAGAAATGAGCAAGTGAGGTTTTGAGTGTCAGTGAATACAGTAACCATTATGTAATGTTCAATTCAGTTCAATTCAATTTATTTCACTTTCCATAGATCCATTACAAGGTGTAAACCACAAGGATGTAGAAAATAGTCATAGAATACATCAAAATATACAAAGTTCATCAATACAATTGTTGGATACTGTATAAGTCAGTGGATTTACATATTTATACAAAGAGGTACATTATAAATGAATAACATAGTTTGCAATGATAATGTTCATTATTATACATTTGCGGTAAGCAAGAATATTTAAAAGTATGATTATACATAATATAGAGGGTTAGAATTACTGCTTAAATACATTTAGAGTAAGTGAAAAATAGTTAAAATGAGATCAATAAAATAAAGAATTGAGATGAATCCTTATGCAAAATTCTAAAATTCTTCCAATGAATAAAATGAGTTCTCAAGTAAAAATTTCTTCAGGAGAGATTCAAATTTTTTTGTGTTATTAATCTAATTTTTTATATAAATAGGAAGACTATTTTATATCTTTACACTAATATAGTGCACCCCAGTCTGAAACTTCTTCAAATTAGCCGAAGGGTAATGAAAGTCAAGGTGTTGTCGAGTACCATAATTGTGAGTCTCATTATTTGTGGTGAAAAGTTCCTTATTTTTTATAACAAATCTGAGGAGGGAAAAAATATAAAGAGAAGGGAGTGGAAGAATTTCAAGGCTGGTGAACAATGTAATGTTACAGACCTGATAAAGAAAATGTAATGGTAAGGACAGAATTGTTCCTGTCCATACTATGAAGGCATTCAGAGGGAGAAGACATGTAACTCCCCACATTCTTAACACTAGCACTGGATGTAGGTGAATGGTTAACTTTACAACTTAGCTGCTTTATCTCTGGGGAAGAAGCCTGTATTACCCATTGATTTTGAGAGTGGATGGGCTCTGGAGCCAGCCCAGATATTTTGGAGAAGAGAAAATTCTCCTACTCCTGCCAGGAATCAACCCAGGATCCTACAGTCATTATTATATTAAATGTACAGTGGAAGAAAAAAATAAGCATATTAAATTCATTTCCCTTTTTTTTAGTATAACATTTCAGATGTGCACTCATTATTTATGAGGCATTTTGTAGTTTTAATCTTAATGTTTGAAACATTATAAAATTAACAAAAATAAGAAATAAAACATTATAGTACTCCAACAAATAGATGACAATATGTAATAAAATGAAAAACTGCGCATTTTGCATTTAACATGTTCAGCATCTTTTTGCGCTTCATTTCCTTGTGTATGTACTCACGTATGTTAGCCACGCACTATCAAAGTGATGCAGTATGATAGCATCTGACATGCTTTTTGTTATCACTTTGTGTAGCTATGAATGCTGACTTGTCTGTCAGTTTTCAAGGCGCTGAACATGGGTGTGAATATGGATACTACGGTCTTGTCGAATGTGACATTGTATAGTTTGGTACGTAGTAACTCCCAAACCACTTTGAGTCACATCCCGGAAGACTAATATAACTGCATCGTGTTAAGGAGATTGTTATGAATGTTGATTATAATCAGAGACCTCATACCTTATGAGCATTGGCACACATCTTAGTTGTGCATTGTTGTCATGAAGTGTGTATGGCATAACGACATGAACTGGTGGCAGATGGAACTTTTTATTGTGTGCACGTGCTGGACATCGAGAAGCATTTGTCAGTTTAACTGAAGGAGGCGCTATTTTTGTCTTGGAGATTATTCTTGCTGATTCCAGTGGCCACATGGTCTAAGATGTAGGACTGCAGCTGCTTGCTTGCTGGTATTGCGAGTTTGAATCTTGTCAGGGGCATGGATATCTGTCCCTTATGAGTATTGTTTGTTGTCAGGTAGAGGTCTCTGCGTTGGGCAGCAATAATCCTCTTACGCCTACAGTCGGTAATAGAAAGAGGTCAGACAAAGAAATAAAGCTTATTTTTGTAATATAACATTTAATAAAGTAAGGGCAAAGCAATCCCTGTACATTCCTGGACAGGCCCTGAGGGTTCCAGGAGGTTGGGGCCCCCAGATTTCCTGACATTTGACAGTTGAAAGTGGTAAGGCTGTCAGCCATACGCACCGACCGCCTTTACTCCCACGAAATATTCCTGATACTCATTTCTGTTCGAGGCTAAGTCGACCCCAGGGCCATAGTGCGGCCGGAAGGATTATGTCAATGAAAAACATTTAACATTTCATTAATCGTTTTCTTAGCAGCGTCGTTATTAATTACGAGCATTGTATTTTGTAGTGTCACATGTACATGTTTTAAGTACCTAAAATGAAGGCCCTTGTAATGTCATAACATGCAGTGTTTAATTTTTCTGCTGGCACGATGCACTGCCGTGCGGCCATGGTATTGATTTCTCTTAACGTCCGTGGCCGCGATTCAACCAGAAATTACAAGGGAGGGAGAAAAGGGGAAATGATCCAGTATGCAGGTAATATCGGATCATAATCGGCGGAGTGAACTCTCTTGGGATCATTCAGTTTGGGAGTTCAACGTATTCAGTAGTGGCGTCTTAATTCTCACTTCTGCTTTAAATAGATATCCCAGCGTTAAGGTCGGCGCACACTATTTCGAACTGAAACAAATCAGCAAATAGATCGTCTGAACTTGTTTTGCTGCATTGTTTCTCAGTAAAAAGCTCGATTCAGTTTCGTGACATGTTATAACAATTTTCGTAATACCCATTCAGTGTCCCCAAAAGGATTTAAAACCTGAAGGGCAGGGGTTTAATTAAAGTGTGATATTTTCTGCAGGCGCAGTCCACAGTGTCACGAATCGAAGTGAGTTGGCCGTAATGTAGCAGGAGATATTGTTCGATTCCGTTCGGTGCGATCAAGTATGCGTTAAGTTGTGGAATCAGTCATAAGGGCAAACAAACGCATCGTGGTGGGTGGGGATGGGGATACTTGTTTTCGTTAGAAGCTGAACACATTTTCTAACATAAGTTGTTTGTAGGCTGAACGAAGGGAGGTTAATTCTAGAAGTGAGCCATTGTGCCGTATGATTTGTCGTCAGTGACCCTTATTATTCCCTTCAACTGGACAAGTACAATGTATAGAAGGCCATGGGCGAGAATGTCTGGGAATATGTGGTTAGGTCCTATAAGCGTGTTAGAACTGTGTAAGGTATAATTAGGGTTAAAATTGACAGTCAAAACACAACTAGTATATGTTGGTTGTTTTTATTTGTTTGTCAAAGTGACTACATGTTTTCGGCCCCCAAAACTGATATTACCCTCCAAAAAAACAACATAACAAATGGGAGCTGACGACCTCCCCCGAACCGGAGTGATATTAAACTTACATGTTTAGACATGCATAGTATCAACAGATCATAGAGCAAAAACCAAAAAGGTCCTCAACGGTTTTACATTCAAATATTGTGTTGCATACAGGATAGTATACAAACGCCGACAACGGTATAAAAAACAGAAGAAGACCCAAACACGGCCGTTCTACAGCATATAAGTAAAAATTTATTAAATATCCAAAATTTATTAAACATTCATAGGAAATTTTATACAGATTAAAGACGTCTACATATAATAACGACAGCGAGATGTCGTTGTAATAATAGAATTTGGAACTTAACCCTTAGGCTACTAATGTCATATATATATATATATATATATATATATATATATATA
>Ga0268261_10002843_pt1 | contig 12531 bp, 7 predicted proteins | sample TergutNc150P1_FD_190353 | JGI IMG/M metagenome (GOLD analysis project Ga0268261, IMG submission 190353) | Nasutitermes corniger P1 segment gut microbial community from laboratory colony in Florida, USA - Nc150 P1 (SPAdes) (version 2) | ecosystem: Host-associated > Arthropoda: Insects > Digestive... | reverse complement strand
GTTTAGCTGTACAGGAGTGGTTTGCCATTGCCTTCTCCTGAATTCACTTCACATTTGTCCGTACTCTATTCCGAGTCTTTTCTTCCACCAGCGTACGCCATTTTTTCCTATCTTGTACTGCTTCTCTCAGGTCTTTCAATCGTAGGCCGGTTGCTTCCTTGATGCTGTCAAGCCATCGCATCCGTGGTTTTCCCTGCTTCCTTGTGTCCTTCAACTTGTCCAAGCAGAATGTCCCGTTCCAGTGACCTTTTTGCTCTCATGACGTGACCAAAATAGCGTAACTTTAGTCGGAGGATTGTCGCTTCAAGTGATCTTTTGGGCTTCACGTCTTCCAAAACTGAAAAGTTTGTTCTCTTCTCTGTCCAGGGAACTCGCAAAATTCTTCTCCACGTCCATAGCTCAAAAGCATCAATTTTTTTCCTTTTCCTTTTCCGCACTGTCCAGCTCTCGCTTCCATATGTCACTGTCGGGAATATTATGGTTTCTGCTATTTTAATTTTGGTAGCTTTCCTAACATCCCGATTCTTCATAATCATTAGCTGCGTAAGGGGGGATAGGTAAACGTATGACTATACTGGGGCTACGGAAAGAAGCCTTATGGACTCACCACCTCCACGTATCCCTATTCCCGTTTTTCTTCATTCGAATATCGGTAATGGTTAACAGGCACTTTTTGCTGGTTGACAGGCCAGAAAGGGGTGGAGAATAAAATATTAGACAGAGAGCGGGGAGCCCTGAGCGCTGTCATCACTGCCATCCATGGGACTCGTTCCTGTGGCCTCAGTGTAACTATATGCAACAGAGTCTTTATGAAGCTAGTAGTCGCTCAGGTTGTCAACAGGTTCCGTTTCTTTTGTGGAATCCGACATCCGCGATGTAATTGCAAACCCGCCGCTTTTTTTATCCAATGGACGTGTGCTGCGTCGATATATTGAAATCTATCGGCTTTTTGATATCATTTCTACTAGTTACAGTTTCCCAGAGTTCCGTCTTTAATTTTTGCGTTCTCATGTTTTCAGCACGTCGGCGCTTTGGTCTACCAAAAATAATCCGTATTGGGCATTAATTACCTGGCAAATGGATTGACCGTTGGCCGAATACCATGACCACCAAGGTCTCTCGACTGAACCTAATCCATTTCGTGAGTGCACTTGAACGCCGATGATTGGGTTGAGCCACACAAAAGGGACGAGAACATGCGTAGCAGAATTTGGACCAAAGCGGACACCTGCCGTGTTAAGGAGTACACATATGGTATCTGTAAAAGTGAACAGCTTTGAAGGCTATAATTGCCCTCTTTTTCTGTCTTTTGAACGTGCTCCAACCTTAGGAAGACAGGGTGAGGTAGCTAGCTCCAGTGATGGGCAGGTGTGGATATTGCTGCAGCTGCGAGCTTGTAGTTTCTTTTTTTAGCTGTCTAACTTTGTATTTGAAACAACTCTTAGCAATAAATGTACATAAATTATACGAAATATTCAGACAATGACATATTGCAGAATTTGACATAACTCGCCATTAGCACTGTTTGAGTGCATACCCTCCTGCTTCGTATTTTAGAGGGCCCGGATGTAAAAGGTCGACTTGGAAATCGGCTGTCCTGATATTTTCGAAGGTTTTATTCGTTGCAGCAATGGAAATAACGAGATAATATCTCATACTATGCCACGACCGCTTCTTTTTGTATCCATTCCAATTCGTCATTCGACGCTGTACAGTCTGAGTTAATGACGTCATCTTTAAGTAAATGATATGTCTGACCAGAGTCTCGTTTTGGAGCCCCTGACATTGCCTCTGAAGATGAGGACATAAACTGGAAATGTGGTCTGTTGCTTTAGTTTATATAAATGAAGAGGAAAGTGCAGTCTGGGCCTTTGAGTACAGTTCACATTTCTTCACTGGTCATTATTATTTGAAATTGTAATGTTCGGAATTGCGATTGAGGAGAAATCGTTTGGAAGTTTGATTCGTCTGGATGGAATCGTGGGGTGAGGAACATGTGGCGAATGTAAAGAACACGTAATATAGTTGTTTTAATAGACCGTGCGCGTTAGACTCAAAACAGTTTGCCGGCCAAGTCCGGAATCGAGCATTACATTAAGGGACGAGAAATATGTCACATTCCCTCGTCGTTCCTTATTCGTAAACGCGAGGACGTAAAATACCACTTGTATTTAATTTTACGGGATTTCTGGTGTATTATGCTATAAGAATAAGTTTGTATTTTTAAGAGAGTTTTAATTACTGGCTGATTGAAGGGATGACACACATTCTTCTTTGATAATCTTGGAAGTAAACTTTACAACCACTCAAAATGCTAAAACTGAAGAATTTTACAATTACTAAGTGATTTTAAATGATAAGTAGGTGAGAAAGTAAGAAAACTCAAAAAAAAATATATAGTCGTGATAATTTTACATTAGTAATAAATAAAATACAACGAAACCTGCCCACAGCGGAACTGCAAGGACATAATTTTTTCCTTTGGAGGAAAGTTCCGTTTCACCCAGGTTCTTGAATTTTGGATCCTTGGAACTCTCAAACTTTTCCAATAAAGACAATTTTTCGTTATCCGCAGGTTCCGTTTAAGACAGGTTTCACTGTATTTATCTCCATATTTATTAGGAAATGCACCTTAATGTCTGCCCTTTCTTGCCTTTTGCTGACGGGAGCTCTGAGGGTGAAAAGGTATGTACAAAGCTTAAACTTAGGACGGAGTGCTCTGATCAGACAGGTTTTTGACAGGCAAAATTATTTGTTAGATTCCGCAGTAATGTATGATGATGTGTTCCGATAGAAGGGCAGTAAAGTTTTATACTGAAACGTGAGCGGTTCACATCATAAAGCATATTCTAGAGAAACCATTAGCATAGAGTGAGCCAAAGGTCACCGCCTGTGTTTTAGTATTGTGTACTAGCACATGGTGGCCATTTACACCGTGTGTTGTAACTTAAAGAAGCACGAGTAACGTATTTGTATTAATGTACTGGGACTGTCTGATTGTAGAGTTACTCATCTTATGCTGTAGGCGTCGGACTTAGACCAACCAAACTGGATAGGTTTCTGTGAGCGGATCCGGGGTTCCAAAATCTAAAAGTCTGGAACCATTGATGGGTTTCGGTTTTAATTTAGATGCCGACTGAAACTGCTATGTGCCGTTAGGTATGTCAGAATGCACCGTGATTCATTTTGAAGTTATTTTCTGAAGTCCTTCTTTGCGGTTATTCTGAAGTTATTCTGTAGATTTTTGACGTTATTCATTGTTCGTTTATAAAGTCAACAAATGCACATCTGATAGATACATAACAATACAGTTTTTTTGTTTATTCCTACATGTTTTCGCAGTACTCGGCCGTTTTTAGGGAGTCTGGACACCAGTATTTAAAAGTCGCTGCAATATAATAGATTGTAATAGTAGTACGTACTATATTGTAGTAATTCTGTGGCTGAATTCATAATGATTAAATCTCATAGACGTTATGCGACACCTCGTATGTTACATGAGATATTCTGTGGTACCAATTAATTCCTGACTGTTAACCGTAACATTATACTTATGGGTTATAACAACATTCGTGTATAACGACACAAAATATTCAGTCCCCCTACATGACATCGTAACCGAGTTCGACTGTGTATCAGATGTACATTTGTTGGTTTTATAAGTGAGCAATTCATTCTGTAGAAATTCTGAGGGCCCTTTTTCTGTGAGCCAAACTACGGCGAATCTTGGCCAGTTTGCTTCTGTCTGTAAGCAACGTGATCTTCCAGCATCCACGAGCTTTAGACGATTGTAACCACAATTAAGCGAATTCAGGGATAAAGGTAAGCTGAGTGAAGAGAATTGTACCTACTTTGCCAGTCATCCTGTTTTGTGGTACAGGCTTTCGTGACTGGAGGTGTGACGTTTCCCAGTAAATACTTCCTGTGTGGGACGTTTGACGCTTCTCAGTAAATACTTCCTACGCGATCAAAACTCAGACCTGAGCGAAAAGTCGGGGCATGAACACCGAGTTTGTGGACGGTTACAGTGAATAAGTGAATAAATGACAGTTGTATAAAAGAAAATCCAAAATAATCCCTGAAGGATCAGGGATATATCGTTGGTGGTGAAGAACAGAGTATATGACCGTAAGAGACAGGAGAAAGTGTAATTAATTATAAGCGTCGTAATTTGCATTATTTACCACATAGGATATTATTGGGGTCTTAAAATCGACGGCAAATATGTCGGAATATGTAGAATGCATGGAAATATTGTAAGAGTCTGTTACACTGTATAGTAACTCTGCTGGTCAAGAAATCTGCTGTTTTTGTGGAACCAGAAAGCTTACTATGTAGTTCGCAGATCCCAAATGCTGGATCTATATGGGAGGCAGCTCAGTCCTGCGGTCCGTCCCTTCAACTCACAATTACCTCTGCGGTTGATTGATTTGACTAAAGATAAGTCGGTTTCAGTATTTTTTCTGTGATGTTAATATGAATACAATTTATATCACAGAGCGGGAAGGATTAAGCTCGATCGCCAACAGAATATGTGCATTTTTCTTGAATGCTCAAACGCACAGTGTGTACCGCCTGCTGTAATACTCAGAAACTCTGTATTTGGTCCACCGAGTGTATTTATATGTTTTGTGTCATTCTCAGAACATACCGCCATTGGTTACTTAAGCAGCATCAATGTTTTTGTGATTGAGACCATGTGGGGACTGTCCATTATTCATTTTGATTTACGTAGTAGTCTGGCAACCACGGCGAGAGGATGACAGTAAACGCTCTAAAGCGTTCAGCTAGGAACACCATTTAGTGTGTACGGAGCAGTGGTCGGCTGCCCATCGTACGTTCGAGGTAGAGACTTATTAAAAAACGACTCTGTGACAGCAACGCGAGCAATATTCAGGCGACGTTGTAACGCAGAGGTTTTTGATCGCAACACTATCAAGAAGTGGATAGAGGAGTTTCGAACCACGGCTTCTGCTCCAAACCATAAAACCGGAGGCTGTGTCAGAACCGTGTGGACACTGGCAAGTAATGAAGGAGTAGGAGTAGAGGCCGCTATAGGCCGTAACCCTCCTAGACGATCAGCACGCATTCAGTTCCTCGCAACGTAATTGAGAACGTCGCTTTATCGGATACGTCACTGTAACTTACATTGGCACACCTACGAAATACAGATTGTACGAGGACTGCCTGGCCGTGGTTTTGCATCATTTCCCGATATGACGACATTTCTTGGCCAACCCGTTCGATCTGTCACCTTTTGAACTATTTTTATGGCATTACTTGTCAAGTAAAGCGTGTCAGACACGTCTGGCGGTATTACGTAACCTCAAACAGAGAATTTCTGAAGATAACAGTTCCATGTCACCAGGCATGTTACTTGGTTTTGGAAAGTGTTACGAAGTTCCTCACTGCATCAATCGGTCTGTGTGGACATCTGATAGGTGTTATTTTTAAGAAGCAGTTTCGTCATAATGTTCCTAGATGTTGGTAAACACCTCTATGCCACTGCTTGTTCCGTTGAATAACTTTTAGGCCAAACAATATGTGATCGAATTGTGTATCTCTGAAAATGGTGAATGAACCGTGCCACACTCTGTAGTATGCTGTGTGGTGGTAATGGAAGTTTTATGTGCTACTAGAATAATTTAATTCGTCAAATGGTTAGCAGGAGTATTATGATGTCCACCAGCAGTGCTCTATGTTTACAGTTACAGTTCAGCTACACGAGCCTCTCTTGGATAAGACTGCGCTTAGCTCACGCGCACGTAATCATTGTAACAAACACTTGTTTCTCAAACAACGCAACAGATTCAGGGCGATAAGAAACGCGGAGCAAAGCCCATTCATTTGACAAGATGATATTTATAGCTGGGTTTTATCAACGGCTCAGTCACTGAGATAATTCATCAATACATAAACATAGATGCGGGAGTGCCAGTGGTCAAGACACTGTCAACATGTTGGTCGATTCAACACGCAAAAGATGTTGCGTTGTAAGCGTGACGTCATGTACGTACTGTAACAAGGGCTGATTTGCTTAGTTCATTGCTTCCGAAACTGCTGCTTGGATGCGTTCATTGGGTGAAGAATTTAAATTTTACAAAAATCTGTAATAAGTAATTGTTGTGTGAGTTTTCTTTTACACAGCTGTTTTGTGGCGCTGTGGAAATGTGTCCTGACGTTTCGAAGAACCCCAGTACCTTTACGGCGTCGCAAAACCCTTCGCAAGCAAGGCAGCTTCACATCCCAGAATACTTGAATCCCGAGTGATGTGCCCGTAAGTGAATAGTTACTTGCTTTAATCGCGTGATAAATTGAACTTGCCTGTATGTAGTCAACTGTATTTTCGAAATCCCGTGAACAGGAAGGCCAAAGAAAAGGAACCCAAATATATTATTCAACTTGCGGTTCGCAAACCAAACACGTCACTTCACATGAAACCAACGAAGTCACATTGTGCAATGCTTCTGTTGCTTTTATTTACACCTTATTTCGAAGATTCATGTGTTCTGGGATATGACGCCATGCCATTTGGTAGTTACCGGCCTTTCAGAGGAGCCTTCTCCCTCCATTTTCAGGACCTAAACTTTTTAAGAAGAGTGTCTTGTTTGTTTCCGGAGTCTAGTTCTCATTCACTTCACGTGTTGACATCTGCAAGTAATGTGTTTAGTTGAATCGACTTAAGTCAAGGACAAAGGGACAGGGTTCACGGTCGAGTGATTAACATTCCTGTTTCACATCCCGAAGTGGCTATTCTGCAACGCCGGTCCTGAGACCACCTAACCTATGGGCTTTCGTAGTTTTACTCCGTGTCTCCAGGAATATTCTGTGATAGTGCTCTAAACAACGTCAAGCCAGTTTCCTTCCACTTCATTTCCAATTCATTGTTCATTAATTATCCTCTTATTCACTTCTGCCTAGTCCTCAGCTTTGCAACAGAAAATGTTGACACAATCTTCATTGTCACCATCATGTAGTCTGGTAGAAAATGAATGACGTTTTTGAGAATGAATTTTGGGGCACTCATTGACGCGTCTGTAGATCGTCATTAAGTTTTGACCGGACTATACGGTGTTACACTCCATCGTCACTGCTCAAATGAACAAGTAGGTAACGAGTTACGGTCACATTGCCTTATCATTTTTGGTTTTGAAAAAATCTGACCGATAGACCAATAAAGCACGTTACATGAAAAATTAAATATGTTGAGACATTTTGTAATAAATAATGTTTATGTTTGTGTAAGTCTTAAATCAAATTAAAGATCTGCGAGATTGGAGGTTCTCAGGGCAGTGTTGATGTAAATACAAGACACTGCCCGACTTAAGCAATTTCAAGTTATGCAGTTTCAGACTTAACGCAGATTTAAAAAATAATATTTACATTTTTGAATCGGGCAGTGAATTTTTTCTTGCCGGAATGAAAGCGCAAAGAGACGAAGGTGGCGAAAGAATACTGCTGGGCGATAACAAATGCGGCCGACCAGTCATGCTGCGGCCAATCAGGTTCCACTGTGTTCGAGTTTGGATCTCAGTTGGACTCTTTTTTATTCGTGTGTTCTTGTCCATATGTACGTGGTATAAAAAAAAATCCGAGTTGTGCCGGACCGTCCAGAATGTAACTATTGCGTAAGTAGGAGAGTGTTGGTGAATTATTTTAAAGTTATCATTTTTCTGTAGAATTCATCCCCTTGTGGTATATCATATTAAAAATTGATATACATATCGCCACCAACCACAACAAATATCATTAGCCCCGTCAACACATGCCACATATTTCGGTCGTTCTGACCATCTTCGGTCATTAACCACATGATATTTAAAACTCAAAATAAAATGAATATTAAATTTTATGTGGAAATTAAAATATAAGTATTTAATAAGTCTTGTACATTTTGTGAGGTCTCACAAATGCAATATACTTGCATTTTATGTTGGATTTTAAATATCATGTATTTAATGCCTGAAGATGGTCAGAACGACCGAAACATGTTACATGTGTTGATGAGACTAATAAAATTTGTGGTCGACTGTGGTACGTAGGCCTATATCAATGTTTAAAGTTGCCAAGTGAGTACAGTACAGGGAATGGAGTACGTCATAGATCCATGTAGGGTTTGATGTAACGAACAAAATTAACATTATTATAGGGTTCGAACGGATCAGACATCAAAACCTTCCCTTCGTTATCAGGGAAGAAAGTGATGACAGTACATGCAACTCATGATTTAATATCAAAATGTGTTAGGATGTACACGATCTGCTGTGAGTCTCGTTTTGTTAACAATATAAATGTGATTGGTACTTAGTGTGTTAAATGGTCTTGTTTTTCTGATATGTAGCCCAATGGAATGTGACAGTCTATGTTATGAAGCTTTGAATATGAATTTAGAAGAATGATCCAGACAATCTTTACGTTTTCCGTTGTCCTTATAAAAGTTACTGTTATTAAAATCCGGCTGATTATACCGATTAGGTTACATATGCATTATTTTAAATTGCCATATTTCCGACATGCTTCTGCCCATACTGAGCCTTTATAAGGGAGGTTTAGTGTAAGGGAATATACATGTGAGTGTACTCATACGAGTACTTACACATTCCTGCATACGTACGTATATACATTTCGGTGATACTGTAATATAGAATGGTAAGGTGTGTATGACCTAATCAGTGAAAATTTGGTTATATATAAGTATGTGTGATAATGTAATTACGTTTTGCACGTTGACCAAGAAGGTGCCTCCTGAGGGTGACTAAAAATCTAGTGTAAAGATGTGACGGTAATTTAATAAACATTACTGGAACTGGTGTTTAATAGTTTTCCCCCGGCGCAACAGACCGTAGTGGGGCACGGGCTCCTCATTGTCGAAACTTCACAATCACACTCAGTTAAGACACTCGGTAGGACTCATCTGGACGAGTGATCAATCCGACTTCGAGACCTTTTCCTTTCAATACACAACATTTACAAGAGACGGACATCCACGCTTCCGGTGGGATTGGAACCCTCAGTCCCAGGAAGCGAATGGCTGCAGATCCACGAGTTTGACTGCGCGGCCACTAGAATCGGCACCTGGTGTTCAATAGACAGGTATTTTGAATGTTTTGCTGGATTGTTAACCCTTTAAACGCTGAATTAACTTCCATCTGCCATCTGCTAGCATTATTAGGAGCTCACCATACTCTACACATTAGCAGGACAAGGGTTAATTAACCTAACGGAGCGGATTCCTGCGTACAGTCTACGGAACCGGCAGTTTTATTACCGTGTTTACAGGAGCCCGCCACTTGTCCCTATCCCGAGCCAGACGAATCCAGTCCACGCAACAACAGTTTATTTGTTTAAGACTCATTTTAATACAGGGTGTACAGTTTAAAGAGGAACCCGCACATACTTGTAGTATTCACTGCCGCGAGTCCAACGTTGCGGGATTCTGCGCCGTAGAGCGTACGACAACAGTTGTTGCATAACAATCGATGACGGCTCCCTCTTTGCAGTTCTCAGATCTGCCTTAAAAACTCATCAGTTTTACATTTAGGTCTAACTTTTCCAAGTGATCTCTTTCCTCAAGTTTCCCCACCAAACACCGTACGAATTTTTCTTCACTTACCTGCCACCTGTCTCTCCCACCTCACCTCCATTTGATCACCCAAATAATATTTAGTGAGGCGGACAAATCACGAATCCTCTCGTTATGCAGTCCCCCTCCCTTCTCATTCTACGGCAAATGCCGTCATCTTACGTCCTTACATTCTCATCACACAATCAGTTTTTGTTTTTCTTTTACTGTGAGAGTCCAAATTTCACATCCAAATAGAACAGCAGGAAACTCATATTTCTGTACGTGTCGACCGTTATGTGTTCAGGAAGCAAACGGGAGAACAAACGACTTTCAATCAATTGGCAGGAGGCATTTGTCGAATGTACTGTCTTAAGTTCTTAATGCATGAAAATTTGATGAGTGTCGTTAAAATATTTGAATTTTCCGTGTTTTAAGTTAGTTGTTAGCTGTCATCAATTGTGATTTTGTTCTACATTCTTTTCACGAGATATGCTTTATTTTCTTAGCATTTACTTCTAGACATACCGCCTTAACTAGCAGCTATGGAGTCGTGTGTGTTTTTCGTAATAGTGTTTATGTTTTCTTCCAGTTTCATATAAATTCATATGTAATACAACGGTGTGGAACATAATATCAAGTTGTATTCTTTGAAGGTCTGGAACAGTTGGCACGACAGGCGATATATACCTTGTGTATCTGAAACTGTAGACGCGACAGACGATATATTACTCGTGTATATGAAACTGTAGACACGACAGACGACATATACCTTGTGTATCTGAAACTGTAGACACGACAGGCAATATATACCTTTTGTATATGCAACTGTAGATATGACAGACGATATATATCTTTGTACCCGAAACTGTAGACACGATAAACGATAAACAACTTGTATAACTGAAAGTGTAGACACTTCGAAAGAGAGATACTAACGTACTTAATTGAAATTATAAACTTCCTAAATTTTATTACAAGAGCTAGAATTTTATGTCGCCCTTAAGATTACACGTAAATTCGTGTTTTTTATTCAAGGCTCGTGTGTGTGTGTGTGTGTGTGTGTGTGTGTGTGTGTGTGTGTGTGTGTGCGCGCGCGCGCGCGCGCCCCGCGCTTGTAACACACACAAACCTGAAGTGAAAAACACGAAGTTTAAAGTGTGTGTGAACCTGACTACTTTTGTACGTAAGCCGAATCGCTGGACGACCGGACGTCGATTCCTCATACCCGCGCCTAGAGAGCACCAAGCACAAACGGCCGAAGTGCTGTCAGTAGTGCCGAATTATGAAGCACCTGGGGTGTTTAGACACAGGAACAGTTTTATGAGGCAAGGTAAACTGAACTACACATTGCCAAGAAAAGGCCATTTGTGGCCGTGATCTCAACTGGTCAAACGAAAATGTGATAATTCAATTTCACCAGTCAGTAATTTATAATGGCAGTAGTAAGCATTAGTTCAGTTCTGTATTGCAGCACAGTCATATTGACTTTTGAAATTGTTTGAGATTTATTAGGTATTTTATGTTTCAGTGTATGTCGGGTTTGAATATCCCTTTTAAACAAATCCTTGTCGAAAAAAAAGAGTATAATTTTTTTTTTAAATTGCACATATTCTTGGAAGAGGAAGTATAAACAAAACGCGTGATGAATGAGAACGTGTATGTTGCTTCGTTGCGCCTGCGCCATATCGGTTTTATTAATAATGAACGACTCCCAGGATAACTAATGCGCAGCGAGTTAGCGCAGCAGCACAAGAGCAACAACAAAAAAGTGAAGGTCGTGGCACTATTCTTGGATGGAAGCAAACAAAAGTGCCATCTGGCGTGAAGTTGCAGGCACATCTATATGCTACCGATGGGTAGGGCTGGCTTAACAGACATTTTCAAGTTCATAATATCTTCCAAGGCCGGTCAGAAAACGGTCCATTTCTACCATACAATGACTAAAGATTTCTGGTTCAAGAATGTGGATCCATTAGAGTCAACAGTGGCCATTGCAATTGCATATGAGCAGAACTATATTCCAAAGCAGTGCCGCTGTTACAGTTCGAGCGAAATGTAACAAAAGCGAGTAAGACGACAATGTAACGACAGTAATAAATAATAATAATAATGGAAGTCTGACTTCAAACTGGAGTATATTTGTCTTTCATTGGAATCATTCCAAAGAATATACATACCAACATCAAACATAGAAACTTATTAGAGAACATATGTACTTTCAGGGTGCAGTAGATATAACATGATGCTTGTACTTTACATAGGCAGCGATGGAGTCGGGACGTTTCATACACAACACGTGTCCGTCAATGATTCCCGTTTTTTTAACAATTCAGCCCCGTTTCAGTCTACATCTTTATTTATTTACGCACTGACTTAATAGCCATATGTCCAGTTGCGAAGTCCGCACGAGTAACCCATGAAGACCTAACATACGTACAACAAGAAGGGCAATGAACGTATAACGTAACATTGAGGCGCGTTCGTGCAATCATTGTTGCCGTGGAATAGCAGTGTGTATGACATCTGAGTGTGTGTTTGCAGTTTTAGTTATCCAGCATGCAAAGCGCATGCGCCGTATTGTCATCTGCAACCTCTCCTGCTCTACAGAATTTTTCTAATTTACTTCATAAACGGCACAATTTTCGGAAGAAAGTTACTGAACACATAGTGTATGTTTTTATTTTCTCTACAACTTTTATCTGAAACATTTCTCATTCTAAGAAGAGTTCAGCAACATACGATGATGAAAATGCATATTGGTATTATGATAAGGGTTACCAACAGATGCCACTTTCTTTTGTAATATTTCTTTATTTACACGTCTCTTCCCTACATGTTTCGGGGTTTTAACAGCCCATCATCAGGGGTATCCTCAGCTGTTGCTTATATGCTACCACTTGGTTCATGTAGTGCTTAGTCGTTTGTCCGCGTGCGTCTACGTCTGCGGACTGTTTCGATGTGGTGAC
>Ga0268261_10002842_pt1 | contig 12531 bp, 11 predicted proteins | sample TergutNc150P1_FD_190353 | JGI IMG/M metagenome (GOLD analysis project Ga0268261, IMG submission 190353) | Nasutitermes corniger P1 segment gut microbial community from laboratory colony in Florida, USA - Nc150 P1 (SPAdes) (version 2) | ecosystem: Host-associated > Arthropoda: Insects >... | reverse complement strand
AAAAAAAAAAAAAAAAAACCTTCGACTTTTTGCCACCAGAGTGACGACCATTACTATCCGTCAATTTACAGGGCAATGGTTCAGTCTGGGGAGTTGTCCAATTTACGCGGTTTCTTCTAATTAATCCAGAATCATGTTATGACGCATGAAGGTGAGGTAGGCCTATAGCTCCACGCATTCCTGACCTAGGCACCAAATGGCCAGTGATCAACCTCTCACTTCGGCCGCTTTAACCGAGGTAACATTTCCATAAAAGTTGCTATGACCCCCAGCCGGTCTGGGCGATGTCGAGAAAAGACACGTCAACGTCTATGCCGGGAATAAAACTGCGATTCCTCTATTGTCCAGCCCCTCTCTTAGTCATCATACCATCACAAAAGACCAGGTATGTGAAAGATTTATTAGCATACAAAGTTCCAGAACCTGGTATTCAGTGACACAAGACGGCCTGTGCGGCAGCATCACGGGTACTTCATGCTGACTAGCTAGAATGGATATCCAGTTGATTGAAGATGATCACGTGCCGCGGGTTGACGAACTTTCCTTCTGTACGGAAAACTCTTATTATGTTCTTGGATCATGGCGCACTTTTCCACTAGAAGTGCAACAAAGAAAATGCATGCGCTGACACAGAAAAGGCATGGGACAGAAAAACAAAAGCTAATTTATTGCCTTGGTTTTGTCAGCCACTAGTAAACGAAAAACGAAAAGATAAAACGTACTCCGTACAGAACAGAAAGAAGAGCTCAGAGCGGCCTACTCGTCTGTTGTAAATATTTCTAATCCAGCAGATCTGCTCCTTTCATCACCGTCATTGTCGTTGTCGACTGCTTCTGTTCAGAACGTTTTTACTTGAGTAGGTAGGGCAGTACTCTACACAAAATTGCCCGACATAACCTCAAAGCTTCGCAATGTCGCGTGTGTCAACTTGCAAACAATATAACATACATATGTGTACATATGAACATAGGTCTATCCCTCTTCTAGCTCAGGCGGTGAATTATTTACAGCCATACAACAGCAGGGCAAAAAATCGTAGGCCGCTGTGTTATTTACATTTGAGACATGTTACCTTGACGAAAGGTGTGTATTTTTGCAAGACAGGTCTATTGCCATACATCATTTCAGGCTGCAAAGGGAACAAGAGTGTGTCGTTTCCGCCTATCCGCCAAATTATGACTGCCTGAAGGAAATTAATCAGTATGTCATTGGCACGGCACCCAGTTTCTGCATTACTTTCCAACAAAAATTTATCTCTACAAAAGTAAAACACTGTATACACATGTCATATCCCACAGTATTGCAGGACTCAAACCAAATGGTGTTTTCCACGACTGTCATATTAAAGTCACTGATGTATGGAATTACAAGTATGAAGGAGGCACAGCTGATGTTCAGCATCTTCACATCATCAGTACACAACCTTCTACGAGTCACAGACGTTTGCACTGACAGCAGTGGGTGCAGCACGGTCACCACTTGCTTCTACCTTGTGTAAAGGTTAAGAAAACTTTACCTTTTTAGTGCACTTAAACAGACCTAAATTCAGAGTTGTTCTACCCCGTTGGACACAGCTAGTTCCTCTAAAACCTATCACATACTATGGCATAACTAGAGACAACAGTTACCTTATATACACCGGTTAATTATTCACTCAGGTATATTCTATTCATAAGCAATAACAATGTATTTTCTAAGAGAAGTTAATTTTATTTGCTCTCTTCATAATCACCAATATCATACAGTTAACAAACATGCTTCACTGACATTTTTAAAAAACAGAAACAAAACATCTGAATTACAAACAACAGTAACTGAACAAACACAACAGGACTCAAAATGGAGGGCATTTACCTGGATTTATCAAGTGATGACTGGGGCTGAATACTTTAAAACACATCACCAAATAAAGGTTAAACTGCCTTATGTATACAGAGTGTGAAAATAAAAAAGTGTAAAGCCACGAGATCATGACAATTTTGAAAATGGGAATATTGTGTATGCACAAAATAAGCAAGACAGGTACAGAAATTCAATAACAAATATTACACCGCACACAATATATCAACAAATATACTACATAAAACTAGAGGAAAATAAAAATGTTAAAATGTATTTCACTGGCCTTTAAAATTATGGTCTTGTGGGATGTAACACCGTGCAGTCTGGTAGACAGGTACCATACAGCAGGAAAAACCTACTACCCCTTCCACACATTTCCACCATGAAGACAGAGGCAACAGGTGCCTTCCAAACACTGACACCTATCTGCCAGACTACATTTAGTCGCATTCCATAACATCATGATCTTGACATTTACCATGAGCAAATCTGAAACATCACTAATTAATCTTGTTCCCAAAAGTGGGCTGTAAAGAACAATAAATGCAGTATGACACTCATCCCACTAATTTCACTTGCATCTCTTGCAGTGGCATCTGGGTTGCATGGTTCTTGGACCTGTGGCTGGTAAACTAACAGTTGATGGGTTGGGATTACAAAATGGCAAGTCCATGGCTTGTGTATGCATGGCCTATTCTAATCAACTTAACAGCAAACTAAAGGAGGCTGCTTAACAATAAACATTGTATTATTGTACGACAAATCATTAAAGTGAGGAACTCAGGACGTGGCACAGCGACTGTAGGGTGATGTAAATCCAATACTACACAGTGATCAACTTAAGAAAGTACCTGAACAGAATAAAACTGCAATTTGCATCTCAATGAACACGTAAGAAACATGCCTTTTCAGAACATGATGGATATGTACCACCACTGTTCTGAATACTTGCATTAATCCTCTACCATTTTTTGCAGGACAGAAGCAATATCTGCTATCATAATGTCAATCACAATTTCAGAATTCATTTTGCTGTTGCATGCCTTCTGGTTTTAGTAAAATATGAAATTTGGATAGATGTTACACCAAGGAACCTAATAAATGCAACTGTACAGATAAGACACATATTAATGCATTTGGGGATGGTTTGAAATGGATCATCCTCTACAGTGTTACAATATACTGAAATCATGTATTAGACCACAGAATAAGTTATTCATAACAGGGTGCACAAATGAGGATGAGGTATGTTACAGCATTTTAACAAGTACAATACCCAGAATAATAGCATCCATTACTAATTATGAGTTTATAGATACTTCTCCTATGTAAACGATAAACACAAAAATGCACATAAACATAATAACCAATATACACATATATACATATTCCAATACATATGCTAAATATTAATACTACCAGCACTTAAATAAATCTGTAAAGCTAATTACCGAATCAAACATAAATATCTTGGCAGAAGTGGACAGATGTGAGAATTTAAAATACTCAGTGCCTCCGTTTGAAGAAAGAGAAAAAGCCAGATGATTGTGCAGGTGATTCAAACACATTATCATTCCCAACTGAAGCTGTAATACATGGAATGTGAACTGGTGGTGTATCTGCCTCAATAAGCAGCGGTGTGTGCTCTGTTGCAGCCTGGCTTGAATAAGGGAACCGCCGTCGTCTGAAATGCTCCCTATGCCTTGAGTTTGGAGGAGGAGGAAATGGTGGCTTGCCTTGCTGTTTATACCACTGAATGGCAAAACCAATTATCGCAAGTGCAATCCAAACAATGCAGAGAATCGCATCTGAAATTTGGAGCATTTTTTTTTTTTTACTAAAACAGTAGCTATATAATTACTTCTACAAAGTACATACACTATAACAGCCTGAAATCAGCAGCAAAGCAATACCATGACTAAGGTTCAACTGTTCCATTCTTAATGACATGTAGCAGAATACTGTGGATATTTGAATAACATCACAAGGGAAAACTCCGCATGACATAAGTTACAAAAATGCAAGTAAGGTGGTAAAATGTAAATGGGAACAAATGGTATTGTCTGTCATTTCTCTCTGTACAAGCACTCAAGTAATCTGTTGCCTCACCATCAATATTCCACTAGTTACAATACGAAAAGAATTTCCAGTCTGAATAAACAGAAATATTTCAATAACTACTCCTTCTGAACTACCAGAATGAATGATTTCATGGATGTAAAACCGAGTCAGGTGCTGTACAAAAAACATGGACCTCTTTAACTAACAAAGCTTTATTCTAGCTTCAAAAAATTACTATCACACAAACACACAGTACATTTGTTGAGCATTTCTTCCATACATAACTTATAACTAACTAACTGTAATAAAAATATAATAATAAGTAACACACCTCTTGTTTGAAATGGAGGATCTATAATTGCCATTCTGAAATCTTTTACTGTAGCCCTCCTGACAATATTGACTATGATGTACTTCAAGTTGGATCCAATATAATGATCAATTGGAATGATAACAGCATATGCTCCAAGCACAGCACATGAAATTATATTTGCTTTTTGTATTAGGGACAGAAATATCAATGGCACTGTCATCGCAATGCAACTCAATATCATCCAGAAGTTTAAATCAATTTTCAATACATTCACATCCCCTGAAAAACAAAACAACCAATTTAATTCTGTCATAATGGTATGCAGTAAACTGCTCTTTCATCCACAGGGTTAACTAACTCATACACATCTACATACAAATTTCACAGATGCAGATGCTTGCTTCAAATTCTTCTGAATAAAAATAAAACCCAGTTCAAAGATTTTTAAAAACAGACAAAAGTACTACTATAATGAAACAAGTCTTACACATCCAGTCAGACTGCATATTCTCATGTATACTAGGCAGTGACAATAAATAACATGTAGCATACCTATCCAACCATATATTATGATGCCTGCAATCACAAACCCTAACGTCAGTGTAGAAAGGAGAACAGAAAACACCGGTATTCCATAGCACCACCATAAGCACAGCCAAAATGTTCCAAAACACAGCCCCAGTGTCACCGACAAGACTATATTTACTGAAACAACAATTAACAACAAATGTAGTAAATTATACATCAACATTAAGCTTGTCTTCTGGATTCAGTCTTCTACCCTGAAGACAGAGGCAGTACACTCCTCCAAAACACTGTTAAATATACACCAAACTATGTGGCATAATGCCCTACATGACTGTACCTTAATACTCAATGTTAAACCTCACATATTCAACTAATGTATCGTTGTTCTCAATGTCCTGGAGAAAAAAAAAAAAACACTTTAGATCAGCATTAAAGATTTCGTTCTAACTTCACAGCCTATTAATGGACCTTACCTTGGTAACGGCTCAGTACTTCAACTCAGAATTTAATTTTAACATCTCACAAGTATGCACTGACAGTACACACACACACACACACACATATATATACACAAATGAAAACTCAACTTTTCTATCCCCTGTTTCTCTGTTTTCTACTCCAGACCTAACAGGGAACACCTGAAGACACTATGCAATTTACTGTGTAATTGTACACTACTTAGAGCAGCCACAGCTGCTGAAGGGATGTGCAAGCACTGCAGCAGAGCGTCTGTATGTATTCCACATCCCTAATTTCTTTTTTTAATTACATGAGTAAACTTTAATATCTTATTTTGAGTGTTATTCCTTCCTTAAAGCTGTAGCTGTAATATTGATACTAACAAGGAAAGAAATATATTCCAGATGAAATACAGGTACATTTGTTAGGTTTATAAAACTCATGACTGTTAAGTTACTGAATATATCTGCCACAATTTGTAGAACAAGTAACTAGTATGGCTGTGTTCATTCATGTTCATCTGAATACAGTTCAGTGTAATTCGTGCTGCGCCTGTCTGTGCCACTAGCATGCATTCTTACAACCCCTGTTGCAAAACTCAATTCTCACCAAATTACTGGTACACAATTTACAGTTACTTTCCATGCAAATTACATAAATCAACATAAACCCTTAGGGATTTCATACTGTTTGTATCATGTTGTGGGTTTCAGAATATAGTGATAACATCATTTTCACAACTAATGCTGTACATGTATACTCTGTATCACACAGAAATAATGCAACTTATTATACAGTGCATATTTAAAATCTGGTGTCAGTATGGCAGTTGTCACAGCAGCTTTACTGCACAGTTTACAGTCCATTATTTCATCTGCAGGCCAACTTACCTTATGTCACAGAATAGCCTCAAAGTGCTGACAAGCTACTAAGTACAACCCACAACTGCTGAAAATATTTCTTGACACTTCACATATCTCACCTTGAAATAATAAAACTTCTCTTCAAATATAGATTTTCATTTCTTGCATGCAATGCACATTATTCACATGAATTCTTATCTTTCAGTGTCCCCAACAAATACCACCACATGGATTCAAAGCTACAAATCTTGGAAGCCACAATCCACAAGTTACCAACCACTCACCAAACACTTCTTCTAGGGTAGCTGCTGAAAATTTTGCTGTGAGCCATGGCAGTGAACTGTATGAAATTAGCATACATTTTTCATTCCCCGGCTAATTCTGGGAAGAATGATGTAAGAATTTATAAAACACAATTCTGGCAAATTTGTTATTTCTGTGAAAAACATGGACCCTATGATTTTGCAAGCATCCAGAGCACATTTGTATTTTTATTTTGTTCAACACTGAACCAAACATCTGAAATTCTTCCCATGCTGCACACACACCAGCACTACTGACATGGGATGTCTTACACAACTTTTGGCAACATGTCTTCCATGACAACATGCAATTTGCAAAAGAGCTGCAAGGAACACTGTTTGTTCAACAGAAAACATTTACCACATGCAACAACCTCTCTCAATAAATACAAGACACAGATGATCAAGTCTCATGGCAGGGTATAAGAGTAAGAAGGGTGATACAACATTTAACTCAGTGGCCTTGATTATCAAGCTCAATTTTTCCCATGGTTGAACCCAAACTTAGAGATACACTTTGTGTATTAGTTTTATTGACTGCAGAGTATATAATCTGTGACTGAAGTAACAGATTTTGTATGTGGTCAAAACATGTTTCTTGTAACTCTATCTAATACTGGCTCATACATGAAGCAAACAATATACTATGTATGCACACCACTTGTTTTGAAGATGGTACTGAACATCCTTTCAGGGACTCCACTTTTCAACATCTACCCTTAGGAGTTACTGTCTTCTACACTGCCAAACAATGACAAGAGAACCCGTTAAAACTTGTAGTTAGGTGAAAGTGAATAATTCAGTAATATATGCACCAGCTATAAATAAAAGACTGCACTCATAAATTTCATCTTAAATTTGGAGTCTGACAGATCAGCCCTTACTTGTTCACTATAAGCAATTCAAAATACAACTGTAATTGTTACAAATAAGCACTAAGCATAGTCTAAAATGTGTTTCATACCTGCAGCAGGCAGTGTTGAAAACGCTGCTATAACAATGTAGAACACTAGTCCACCAGACAAAAAACCAAGCAAAAATGTTCCTGTCTTGAAAAATTGATGTCCACACAGACAGACAAACAGACCAAGGAAAAATATCACAGCACATAAAACCTTTGAAAAAATGGTATCTGAAACAGGAACAACTAGGTCAGTACTGAAATCAGAGTGAGCAAATTGTATCAATGACTTCTTATGATTACAGTCAACTCACTCAGAACATCACAGGTGTCTGTCCAATATACAGTGCTGCATGCATAAGTGAATGAAGGTACATATGCAACTGCTGACCTTCCAGACTTGGCAATAACACTGTACACTGATCCTGTACCTGGGTAAGCACTGTAAATTCGTCGCATCTGAGAACCCTCCATGGGTTCTGGAACCTGAACAAAGAGCATAACATTACTTTCACGCGGAGTACTTTTTAGTACAAAAATAAGGTGCATACACCGGAGAAAATGACGAAATACAAGAAAATCTGTAAGTTGTAGTTTATAACATAGTTATTTAATGCCCAATGTAAGTAACAGAATAAATACCGTCAAATATAAGGTTTTTTTTCAAACAAAACCACATTCAGAAAAGTGCATTACTGATACACAATACAGTCAAACTCCGCTGCCATGTCATGAAATGGACCAAATGTTTTGTGTCATTATAAACAATTGGTGCTCTAACTCAGGAGTATAATGTTACAGTTACTAGTGATGAATTAATTGATATAACAGAATATCTAATGCTACAGAAGTGGTGTTGCATTAATCAAAGTTATTCTAACCAGGTTAGATTGCATTTTCATACCCTGTTTTGTGCAAGGTGCTTTAACACAGCAATCCCACTATTAAAGACAGGATTTGTTCTTGAAAACATGTCAGCAGTATGATTCCCACACTTCAAACACCATTTTTCAACTAATTCCCAAGTTATAAATGGAGAAGTGTTGGTACAGAAATGTTTCCATAAACCAAAGTTAAAATGAAAATGAATACTTTTACACACCACAAATAACTGTAAACTCTCATATGCGTAACACAGCGCATAGTCTAAAATAAGAAGGGAAAAGAAAAGCAACCTCACTATCTGTTACCCAAATGCACCATTGATGCAGAAAATGATATCTGAATTCCTTAACAAATAACCACTTCAATTTAAAAAAATTCTGGCTAAAAGTGTTGTCCTTTGTAATAAAAATGTTAATATTTATCATAAATTTTCATAACAGTGAAATTACATAACCTGAATGCAGAACACATGGGGGCATGTACTTTTGAATTTGTTGATGCACATACCATTATTAGACACAAAGTACGGAACACCACAGTATTCAGAATCAGCAGACAATTAAAATGTATGCAGTCTTACAGCTTTTAGCATAAAAGACAATGACATTTCAAAATATAACAAATATACCCAGCTGCCACCAAAACATAACCTCTGTGTACAGAACAGCTAACAATACAAGGCAGTAAAATGCTACCCACTTGACTCTAGTGTTCAGACAAAAATGATGGCTCTTGTACCTTCCTTCCATTCAGCTGTATGTCCTGAACAGTCATCATTTTCACGAGTGCATCAAAGTAAGTTTCAGATGAAAAGTCTCTTTCTGGTAAGTACATATGGTACATGTCATGCTTTACAGGCTGAGATTCACAGGGAAGGGCAGGCTCCTTGCGAGGTACTGGGGCTGAAGCTGGCTGACTGTCTACACGAATTACAGACTCTGTGAACCTTGTGATCAAATATGGAGCAGTTTCAACTGAGAACTCCATATTACACCCACCTGGAACTGGGGCTAATGTCCAACAAAACATACACAGATAATGCGTTACAATGTACTTGAGAGCACAACAGTAAATGCAGTCTATTCTCAACAATATTTTCTTTCATACACACACCTATTCACCTGACAAAACATGATTTATAAAGAACCTTACCTTCTTCACCATAACCTTGTACAGTTATGAGAACTGAGACATTGGGTCTTGCATTTTCATTTCGTATGTAGAATTTTGCACCAGTTTGGTTTTCATCAATTAGTTGCACTAGACCCAAGTTTGTACCATTTATAAATGAGTGTGGGTTCAAGATATCATTATAAGACAGCGTTACATTGAATTGGAACGTGTGAGCCTGCACAATTATGAATCGTATTGTCTCTGGAATCTTCACAACATTTAAAATTACTATGGAAAATGGAAGTAGTAGTTTTGTATCCTTAATCAAATGCCCTGCTGCAGAAGTGATATTGTAATTTTCAAGAGATATATTCAGATATGCATCATCTGAAAACAAAATTGTAACACAAATTAGAGCTCAAAATAAACTACATCACACAAGATATAAATACATCCAGTAGATTCCAGTAAGTAGGAAGTGGAACATGTTTAGTACAATATACCACATTCAGAAAATAACTACAAATACACTGCAGTTACAGAAAAATGTTACAGAAAAAAAACTCTATAACTAGATCAATTACATACACAACACACTGTCATTAATAATCTTAGCAATTATTTAATAAATGTGACAGTGCCTACATTTACACTGGAATTTTACCAACTATGCTGAATATACGCCTTTTTAAAAATTAATATACCATAAAACACCTATGTATATAAATCCCACACAACCATTTTACTATCGCATACGAGAAAATTCAGATATGGATTATTTGCCCTTAAAAAATAAAACAACGAAAGTTACTATTAAGTACTAGATTCAATGTATGTCAATCACTGCATCCACAAACACGGTACATGGAGTAAAATGACATTTTCAGTGCTATGTGGGACTCAAACCAAAATGCTGGCGGCTTTCTGCATCCCTTTACTTGCCTGGAAAGACAGCTGGGCTACTGCTTGCATACAGAAGCTGGCATACATACATTAAAATGAATGCTATGCTGGCAAGAAACGAGAGAAATTTTATGAACATAATAGCTCCTAGGCCAAATTAACACTACGAAATTAAAACACACTCTCGACTCTCCAGAATTCGTTCAAAACAAGTCATATTTTCAGCATATACACTTCACACACACACACGAACACTAACCATAACTACGCCATAATTCCATCCGCACTTCTTCTACCTCAGTTTCCTATGTCTGCCGTTGGAGTTCGTGCTAGTCGCTTCAATATGGTGGTGATGGATCAATGAAATTTGTTATAGTGTAGGGCTAGTGTAAATTGTGTATTTAACTAATGTATTTTACAAAGAATTTGTGCGAGTAAATGGGCCATGGGCAAAGACCAAGAGCTGTTGGAAGCAGCAAGAAGTGGAAATATCCCTGTTGTAGAGAAAATACTCAGTCAACGAGCGAAGAGGAGTGGCCCACTAGCAAGGTCGGTTCATTCTGCATTATTTTGATACAGTTTTCACAGGAAAATGATGAAAAAAGTGTTTATGTGAGTGGCGTGGACAGTGCTTTATTAACGTACCTCGAGTTACGTTAAATAATGTAGGACATATCATCAAGTTTTGAATTGCCATTTTCCCCAATGTAAGCTGTATACTTGACAGGTGTTTAAAGTGAAAATGTTTTATTATATGTAAAGTTTGATTGGTCCTTAAAGTGAGCAGACACCGTGAGCGTTTGAAATGCAAAATTTTATACATAAACGCTGCCTAAGGAATGTCTAGATATCAAAACTTTTCCTTCCAGAAACATTTAAAACAGCTTGAGCTTATTTTGTACATTTATGAAGTTCAGAATTATGTTTAATGGGACTGTGTATGTAAACAGTACTTTTGATTGGCATTATACATGAAATGTGAAGTACAGGCATAACATTTATTTGCACTGCCAATTAATTTTAAATTTAGGATTTGTACTGGGTAGCTGTATACTCCTCTCTCATTGCATATACAGTGGTGCCAACAGTTGTATTTTATAACATTGCTGCTGCAGATAGATATAGATGCATCCATTAGGGCTTACTAAGGAGGATATGGAACCAGAGGGCATACAGTACAGTATTTTTGTAACTGACAGTGTGATTTTGAATATATTCAGCTTTTAACAATTAATCTTGTAAGTTTTATTAGTTTTCATATTTTAAGAGCTGTGATTCTTCAGGTTATGGTCATGGTAATGACAGTGTGCAAGCTTGTATGTGGACACACATTTAAAAAGAAAATGCTGCCTTCATCTTCCAGGTCACGTTATATTTCTAGTTTCACCTTACATGTTGGCCCATGTGACAGGGTCTGTTTCCTCTCTCCTTTTTGTGGTTCTGATTTGCCATCTTTCTTTCAGATTACTTCTGCAATTAAACCTCATTCTTACCCTAATGATTTTAGTGTTAGTCTCAGACCTCATCCTTCAATTCAGAAGATCCAGGCATCATATTTCTTAAAAATGTTGTTAGTCAGCAGCTACAGGACTACACAATGTCAAACCCCAGAATGCCGCAGTCTCTTAGCTTTAGCACATTAAATTCTAGGTTGCACTGTGGACTTTAAAAGAAACTGGATATAAGCGATGGAATAGTCACCTGGCTCAGGAAAGGGTACAGTGATGGCCTTCTCTGATTGCAGTAGTGAACCTTCAAGTTCCATAAACTGGGAACTTTTTGACTAGCTGAGCAACTGTTGGATTCATTTTATTGACCGAAATTTGGGTTTATATGTAAAGTGTATTCCATTTTTGGTGTGACGTAGCGAATGTTGTGGAAGAAATATTATTTCAGTTGTCATGATTTTTTACATTAAAACTACATAAAAGGTGCACCTTGCTGGAGTTTTGTGTAACATGTGTTAAAAATTGCTTGTCTTTAATAGCCTAGAAACCCAGATGGTACTAGTGCCATCTAGTTATTATGGCTGAGATTTGCAGGACATGTAGCATACCTAGAAGGGATTAGAATGCATAAATTTTGGACAGAATGCCTGAAGAAAAGAATCCTCCTGGAAGGTCTAGACAAAGATAGAATGATAATGTAAAAAATGTATCATAAAGAAATATAGTCTGGAATTTTGGTATTGACTGCATTGGCTTAGGATATCTAGTAAAAGACTTTTGCGAACACAGCAATGAACATATGGATTTCATAAGAGGCACAGAATTTCTTGGACAGTATGGCTGTACTGTTGAAGAATGCTGTCTTTTGAGCGTGACATCATGCACTGTGGGGTGTTGGAGGGGGGGGGGGGCA
>Ga0268261_10002841_pt1 | contig 12531 bp, 11 predicted proteins | sample TergutNc150P1_FD_190353 | JGI IMG/M metagenome (GOLD analysis project Ga0268261, IMG submission 190353) | Nasutitermes corniger P1 segment gut microbial community from laboratory colony in Florida, USA - Nc150 P1 (SPAdes) (version 2) | ecosystem: Host-associated > Arthropoda: Insects >... | reverse complement strand
GGGGGGGGGGGGGGGGGGTATAATATGAAAATGTAGCATAAATTGTTTTAGTATTTTTAATTAATGTTATGGGGTCTAGTTATACTACTTGTAAATATATCACAGGAGAATATTTTAAGTAGGTGTTGAGCTTGTGTAGCCTGATATCTATATTATGTTATATTGTGTAATCAAACCTGACGTGTATTTTGGATGTTTGGGTCATATCTTTGCTCATGGTTAGGAAAGTTTTGTATGTATTAGGATAATTTAATTCAAACTAGGCCTGTCAGTTGTTGTGAAAGGAAAAAGACTGGTACATTTAGGTTCAGAGGAGCTGTTAATATTAATTATTATTTTGTAATTATTTGTGCAGTATTTGTAACTCGAAATTTTTTTATTTGTTAATTTATTCAGGATTATGATGATTATCATTTCCAGGTATGAGGTAAATGCAAATTTGTGTGTTGTAATTATTTACTCAGTCAGGTACTAGATTTATGAGCCTAATTAATATAACACCAATCTTTCAGAACTCTTTCACATAAACACCAAGAGATGTTTCTGTGTTGGATTTATATTTTGTTTAAAATGTCCACATTTGTTGGTTAAATAACGTTTAATTGCAGAAACACTTCTGAATCCTCTTACAGTATTATAATTGGTGGGGTACATTTGTAGACATTGGATGGTGTTGTGCAAGAGAAAATTAAAAACTGACTCATTGGCCCATGGTGTGATTTCAGCTTATGGCAGTATTCCAGATGGTCCAGCAAATCACCACAGATACCAACTTAAACTCTTATCCTTGCCCACTTCAGTACAGTGTGCATCTTCACAAACTCCTTTACCAAAATATATTGTAGCATTATCCTTTACCTATGTTTGGATCTTTCAACTGGATGTTTGTTTGAGGTTTTCCAATCAGTCATTGTGTTTGTGTGTGGATTCACATGTCCCACCTCTCAAATTGTGGTCATATCACCCCAACAGTATTGTGCTTAGAACATCAATTATGAGGATTGTTTTTATATATTTTAATATTGTGCATGCGATGCATGATGCGGAATTTATCAAACCAACCTTACATGTACAGAAATGTGAACACAATAGATACACAATATCATATATGTTTCAGCACTTCTTGAGTTCCATCATCAATTATGTAGATTCCTTACATGTAATTTTCTCCATTCTCTTCCCTCCTCTTCCCTCTTTTTTCTGAGTACCATGTGTACGAGTATTCCACAATGCTACATATTATATTGACAGCTTCTAAAGTCTTTGTAACTAATACAAATGTGAAATTTGTTCAGTTTTTATTTCAGGTGGCCTGAGAGTGTAGGGATTAATCACTCCATACTTACCTACTCCATGGAGCACACTCCTTCTTGAGAAGCTGACTGGTTCTAAGCTAGTCAAGAAGTTCCCCGCATTGTAGGGAACCTGAAGGTTCATTACCACATTCACAAGTGCCTGCCACCCTTCCGTATCCTGAGCCTGCTTGATCCAGTCCCTACCCCCAGATCCCACTTTCTGAAGATCCATCTTAATATTATCCTCCCATTTATGCCTTGGTCTCCCAAGTGGTCTCTTTCCTTCAGGTTTCCCCACCAAAACCCTGTATACGCCTCTTCTCTTCCCCATACGTGCTATATGCCCCACCCATGTCATTCTTCTCAATTTTATCACTCGAACAATACTGGGTGAGGAGTACAGATCATTAAGCTCATTATGTAGTTTTCTCCACTCCCTTGTTACCTTGTCCCTCTTAGGCCCAAATATTCTCATCAACACCCTGTTCTCAGACACCCACAGCCTACATTCCTCCCTCATTTTGAATGACCAAGTTTCACACTCATGCAAAACAAAAGGCAAAATTATAATTCTATATATCTTAATCTTTAAATTTTTGGATAGCAAACTGAAAGACAAAAGATTCTGCACCGAATGATACCAAGCATTTCCTGACTTCAATCTGCTTCTAATTTCTTCCTGAATAGAATTTTGATTTGTTAAGTTTGTTCCCAAATATTTGAACTCTTCCACACTTTCAAAGGAACTATTATCAGTCTTTATACTGTGATTTCATCCAGCATTCTGAATCTCAAGACATGACCATGTACTTAGTTTTGTCAGCATTGATTTCTAGTCCAATCTCCATACTAACCACTACCAAAGCTTCTGCGTTTTTCGTTATAGTATATATGCTTCCTCCCAATGTATTAACATCATCAGCATAAACCAGAATTTGATGTGTACCATTTAATTTCAAACCATCCTGGTTTACCTCAACCCTCCTAATGGCATACTCTAAAGCAAAGTTGAAAAGCAATGGCGATAGAGCATCTCCTTGTTTCAAACCATTCCTAATAGGAAACATGTCAAACAAATTCTTGCCTATCCGGACTCTGCCGTGCGTTTTAGTCTGACACATTTTTATTAGCCTTAACAGTTTCATGGGGAAGTCCTCCCTCCTACCTGAACCATAAGCTTTCTTGAAGTCTACAAAGAGCTGATGCACTGCTTTGTTGTATTCTTATTTTTCCTCGAGTATTGGACGAATGCAGAACATATGATCAGTTATAAACACAGGTAAAGTAAAGTCAAACACAACTTCAGTGTGTTATTGCTAAGGTGTTTTTATTCACATGGTGTATCTTAGGAACAACTACATGTTTTGGCTTTTCTTTAGGCCATCATAAGGTTGATCATTTATTCCTTATGAGGCAACTATACAATATGCAATGTCAAGCCTTTTGTTTCTAACGAGATCTCGTTTTCATCAATAATTTTTTTTCTGTCATTTTGAATATAGATAGCCAATAAAACTGTGAAAATTTAAAAACTTTAATTTATAAAACTTGGATAGTATAGTTTTGGGGAGGGGTTATCATGCTGCTTAGGGAAATATATTATTATGTAATTGTTTTTTCATCTTGGATGAAGTAAGTGAATCACATTTGGTATTCTAGTAATTGAATGCTGGAAAAAGTTATGTAAAATCTGATGTTTTGTCGTCAGTATTGGTAGTTGCCAGCTGAAGCTGGGTTTAAAAAACTTATGTAGATACTCTGGCAGGGAGAGCCCAGGCTTAAAACATTGTTTACGTGCAGTAACATATCTATATCAGATGTGTCATTTGTGACATAAAAGTGCCTTGGGATGGCAGATGTATTAGTAGTTCATCTGTGAATAATTATGGTCATGGGGATAATGTCGTTACTTGTTATGAAAGTAGATAATCGGTACTTGCATATGGAAGAGATGCAGTTGGTATGGTTATCTTTCAAAGGATGAAGTTCAGATTTCTTATGGTATAGGAGCCACATTTAATAATTATTTGAGGCCTGGCGTAATTATTCCGTGTAGATGTTGAAGGCAGTGGCGCATGTACGTCGGTGCCTTGTAGAGGACTGAAGATGTGTTTGTATGATGAGGTGAGTAGTATTGATCGGTAGGAAAGGGGGGTAATAGGTAGGGAGAGGGTAGGGGTTTTACTTATGGGAGGTAGGTCTTTAAGGTGGTATCGAAAATTTTGTTGGGGATATGATCAGTTGCTGACCTGTTGCATCAAAATCCTCGTTGATGATTCCCAATAATTTCCTCTGCATGTGGAATTAACCTTGACAGCAGGATGGTGGATAAACTTTTATACTTAGTTGGCAAAAGTGATTTGCACCTCTAAATACTGCAGTCTGTTTTATCACACTTCTTATAGGTATGTACAATGATTAACTCCTTCCACTCCTCAGGTAATTCCTCCTTACTCCAAATAGAAATAATAAATTGCTGGATCTCATAGCGCATTATTCTACTCCCTGCCTTCATCAATTCTACTTGGATTTGATCACTACCTGGTGATATGTGACTTTTTAGCTTATCAGTAGCCAACTCTACCTCAAAGGCACTTGGCTTGGGCACTAGTGGTTCTGCTGTGTGTATTTCTGTCTGCCTAACATCTTTAACCCCAGCTTAATTTAATAGCTGAGAGAAATGGTTTCTCCACCTAGCCAAAATACTGTGGGGAGTATGCAATCAAATCACCCTTCTCATCCTTTACTATATCAGTTCTAGGCTGGTAACCCTCCTTAAAGTAATTGATTCCCCTATACAAGTCCCTGATATTTTTTGTCTTGCTGTTACTTTCAGGTTCTTCAATTTTAGCTTTCAGATATTTCTTCCTTTTATACTTTAAATGTCTGCTAGCTTCATGTCTTACAATGTGCAGTTTATCTACATTGCTTTGGCTTGAATCCTACACGGACCTAGACTCTCCATAGCTGAGGTTTTGATAATCTCTTTAATGTTCCCCCAAGCTCTGTTTATGCCCTCACCATCACTTGAAGTTCTCCAAAGCTGCAAACCTGTTTGTAATCTTAATTTGATACTGTTTCCTAACCTCCAGTTCATTTAGCTTCCTGAGATTATCTTTCCCCATCAAACTTCTGTGCTGCTTATTTACTTACTGCCAGTCTTTCCCTAACTTTTGCAACCAGCAGATAGGGATCAGTATCACAGTCAGCTCCCCTGAAACTTCGTACATCTAGTATAATCGAATGCTGTTTCCTATCGATCAGTATGTGATCAATCTGGTTGTGCATCTTCTAATCAGGAGAGGTCCAGGTGTACTTATGAATGTTTCAGTGCTGTAACATTGTAATCTTAACAACTAGATTTTTTGATGTGGCAAAGTTTACTATTCTAACACCATTATTCTTACTATCTTGATGTAGACTCTCATTCTCAATTGTCGGTTTGAAAATATTCTCTCTCCCCACTTTTGCATTAAAATCTCCTAATAGAATTTTCATATGTTTCAAAAACCTGCAGTAATTTCTTGTAAAAAATGTCTTTTGAATCATCACTTTTCTCCTCACTTGGTGCATGCACATTCAGAACAAATTATTTTACACCAGCAACCTCTCAGAGCTATATATGACACCCTATAGATACTCTCTTAACTGCTGTTACTATTCTGTGGTGTACAAAAAATCCCGTTTCCAATTGATGATTTTCATTTTCTCTTCCATACAAAAATTATAATCCCCTGCTCTTACTGTGCCTCCTTTCTCCCACCTAACCTCCTGCATACCCACTAAATCTAATTTATATTTCTCTAACTCCCTGGCTACTGCTGTAAGTGAACCTGCCCTGGACAGGCTCCCAACATTCCACGTACCAAATCGCATGTCCCTTTTTCATTGCTGAGGTTGTACCGAAGGGTCAGTCTAGGTCCGAGGCTTACTGTATGAATGTTTTGTAGCAATATACTTTTTTATGGTGAGGAGTTGTTAGCACCTGGCCCAAACCCTAAGCTGGAAGACCACCCCTTGTTGGCTGTCCGCGTCTGCTTATTCAATATATTCGCAGCTACCCTCCACATTGGAGGCCGACCCTCCATTCACAACCTGAGGACGTGCCATGCCGTGGTGACAGGGACCCACCTATCACGGGAGAGTGTGTTACAGAGTTTTTGAGTTCAAGGCCACTTGCCTCCCATGCAGATTTTTCTGTATACCCGTCCCATTCAGCACATCATAATAAATGTGAACTCTTGTTTATGTTTGAATTCTCTAGCCCATAACTGTGCTTTGGACTCTTACATTAGTTGTAGGTTCTCGGTACTGGCTGCTGCCGCCACCACCACCACCACCACAGCATTGGAAGCATATGATATTCTGCTTGAAGGGCTGTGCTATTTTACCCTTTTTAATGAGAGGTAGATTTGTTAGAATACCATAAATGGAGGCTTTAAAAAAATTGTGGGGTATCTGTGGGGTGGCTCCGTGGAATCAGTTGTTACCTAAACTGATTTTAACTTGACGTAGCTTGGGACCATTTGGTAATAATACCACAAGCATATGGCAAATGGTGACATCAGTAATTGCCTTTTGTAAATTTATGTATAACCTTCATACATGATACTTCCAAAAATGTAACATTTATATGGACTTATTTAAATTAATTCAGTTCGCAGTTCAAGATGCAAATTGGGTACTTCAAACAGTTGCAACTTTTGCAGCACCATCCAGGCAGCAGCCTTTGCATGTTTTTCCAGTCTCTGTCATATCAGTACTTCTCAGTCAAAAAAACCTGTAACAGAAAGATCTGTATATGAGTTAGCATTTTTGAAGCATCCTGTAAAATGGAAACTATGGGGTGGTTTATTTATTTCACCTTTACATGCTTTAACCCTGTCACTGCCAAACATGACACAAAGATTATGAGTCTTTTTTTTTTTAAATACAAGTTGAATGTTTATGTCACTGTGCAATATAAAACAAAAGTATGGAAAATCTCTGTCTATGCACTCATAACATGTATATGTGAATTACATTTAAAGAAAGCCAGCCTCTCAGCATCATGCAGATCAGATAGCATGAGACCTAGCATGGCTTGCATTACCAGCTGAGGTGATTCATTGGCAGACAATGGGTCAAGCATGGCCTGTTTTATTGCTGCTGTAGGAGACGAGGGAGGCTGTTGTTTTACATGGTTTCCCTTACTTGATCATGCTGTTACGGAGAAAACTTGTCAGGTTATTTGTACACATTTTGATTAATTGGTCATTTATTTAATGGAAGTGTTTTTGAGAAATATTTGTAATAAAGGACGTGAATATGTGATCTTGTTGTGGATTTTAATATTTTATCATTAGGATTTTCTGTTATCATTTTGACTGTTAGGGTGAAAATGGGTGAACATGAATGTTAACATTTTAAGTGTTTGAAGCATTCCTTTAGTTCAGATAGTTATACACCATATTTATAGCAAAATAAGTAAATATTTGATTGTGTTTTACGTTGTAATATTTTATCATTATGATTTGCTGTTTTCATTTTGGTATTTTGGGGTGAAGATGGATAAATGTGAGTGTTAAAATTTTGAATGTTTAAAGTATTCTTTTAGTTCTGATAGTTATACACCAGAGCCCCATTTGTAGTGGTTTGATTTTTGTCTTTCTACACACATTTTTAAAGTGAGTAACAACTACTAGCTTTGTTATGTCTATCTGTCCAACCACATTGAATGAATTTTTTTGACTTGTCATATTTGGGATACTTGCTAAAGTGTGTCGGCATATTTTGATTTTGGTTTATAGTGGGCAAAAATAAGACAATAAGACCTTTATGTGATTTGTGTGTAGAGACTGTTCTCTTTGAGGTAGGAACTGGGGCCTGAAAGACAGTTCAACAGTCTGAACATGTCACCTTTGTACAAGACAAGTGCAGTAAATGAGGTATCTTACCCTTTGTGATGTAAGTACTGAAAACACTGTAAATAATACAGTGTGTTAATGTTCATGAGATAAGTACAAGGAATATAGAAGGGCCAGAGAGGTCACAGAAACTGTTGATGCTGAAACTACATCATATCACATCCCACATGAAAAACAAAGTGATTGTGTTTGGGCTTCATTGATGAATCAAAGGAACAAAAGTAGCAATAGGGATTATAATAGGGTGAGCATGCCGGAAGTGTCTTACACTTTGGACACACGTTGACTTTAATGTGTAGGGATTTTAAATCCTATTTACTATCAGCGTTAGTGACATGTACGGTAGACTGCTGTGTAACATGTAAGTGCTTTTAATGCTCTTGTTTATATTCTTTATTTGTTTTTAATTTTGAATGTTGCGTATATATAGTAAGTAATTCTGGTAGATAGGAATTGTTAAAGGATTTATGTACATGACACTGGATCACTGGACTGCCTCAGGTATTTTAGTTATTCTTGGGTAGGAAATAGTATTTCCATGTTTGTCTTTAATTTTATAGTGACTGCATTGCAGACGAGTTCTGGTGTATGTTTTACACTTTCATGTATGTAATGAGATTGAGCAGTTCTCTCACCCCACCCCCACCCCCCACCCACCTCATATGTGAAATTTAAGTCAAATAATGTGGGCAGCCATTTGGTATACAGTGTATTTTACTGAACTTTCTACTGATAACACCTGGTGGGTTTGTATGGTTTATGGTTTAAAGCAAGTTATGTGACATTTTATTGTTAATGCTACTTTTTATTGCACATTTTGCAGTGTAATTTATAATTGCAGTGCGTAATTCTAGTCATACATACTTAACTTCCAAATTTTATTAATAGTGTAGGCTCAGAAGAAGTGAATTTCACTGGTGTGTGTAGAAGATTCTGTTTGTGTGTGCAAGGCCATTTTATAGGATTGACTGGAAACCAGCTGGAGGGATTTGGTGGGATTTACCTATTGCCTTCCAGAGACTACATAAGTCATTTGTAGTGCATAACAGACTAAGAGGACGAGAACAACATTGGTCGTGATGATGATATTCAGTATTGATCATTTATTGTATTGCAGTCCTGAGTTCTTTACATAAACATATTCATTTGAATATTTTGTACTCTAAGCCCACATATTTTTAAAGTTCTTTATATCAGATCATGTTCTTTCATTGTGCCCCCTTTATCTCTTTGAATTCATACCAGAAATTTTGTTCCAGGAGCTTGGGTTTCATGGATTATCCACTATTTAAAAGTAAATTGTAAGAGGTTTTCATCAAATGACATGAGTTTTACTTTGGACTTCTCAGGTGCTATAAATGTGGTGACTTATCATAAATTTAAGCCCTCTCAGTTCAGAATAGATTGCAAATCATATTTGTTTTCTTCTTTGGGTTCTTTGTGAATATGTACTAAAAATATTAAAATATGAGTGTGCGTTGTAAATTGTTATGTGAAAGCTACTTCGAGAAGTACCAGCTGAGAGAAACTACAGGATCACTAGTATCAAAGAGTAAAGTCCTAGCTGAGAGGGTGGTAATTGCTCAGCTTAATAATTTTCCGGCCTTGTGTGGAACCTATATGGTCTTTGCTATGTTTATAAGGGCTTACCACTGAGTGGACCCAGCCCACATTCTCGCCCTGTTTTTTAAAGACCATTCTCACCCTGTTTTTTAAAGACCATTTCAATTACATTTCCCCATTTGTGCCTAGGTTGTGTTTTTCCCCATTCCATCTCATCGTCCTTCAACCCCATTCATTGGTGGAGAGTACAAAATGATGATTTTCATTCTGTATTATTCTTCATCCTTCTGTTCAACATAAGGGTATCATTCACGTAGTATGACATTGGTTTATCCATATTAAAGTGCACTTGAGCTGTCTGGATGCACAGTGCCAAAGCATTTGTAGAAACCACAGAACTATGTATTTGTTCATATGAAGCAGCAGAATTCATTTCTTAATTGCACTGAAAATTAGAATGTTTGAACAGAGCGGTTCTGAAAAGGTCTTCTTGCATTTTAGTGAACTACAGTAATACAGTTTTCTCTAAGCTGTCTATGATTTCTTCGTGTTAACATTTTGACATTTTTACAATGGAGGTTGAGAGGTTTGGTTGGACCTGCTGTTATTGAGTGAGCTTGTGAATTGTAGAAATAAAGGCAGGCACTTCTGGCTTCTAGTCACCTGAGTGTCTGTGACATACATTTCTCCTTACTCCCAAATGTTTCATCACTACTCTTGACAGATGAGGAATTTGTGTGTGCCCGTGCCCACATGCAGTGCATACGATTGTAGTTGTAAGGAGAGACTGTCTGCAGTGTTGTAAGGTGACTACATACATATAGTGTAAATAATGTCCAACAAGATGATCTATACTCAATGTTACCTATTTTATCGTTACTGTTCAGTGGGTTGAACTTCTATTTGTATGTAAGAATTATATCAAATGGCAAAATTGTAAATACACCTGGAGTTGGGAACAATGCATTTGTTGTAAAATAATTGAGTGTTAATTTTAAGTATGGTGTTTGAAGATGGTTGAGTTATTGATGTTTGATACCACAATTGTAAATACATATACATACTGGTACAGAATTTGATGATTGTAAAGGTGATGTACTAGTGGAGTTTTGTTGTTAATATTGGATGGATTTATGGGAATGTGCTGTCTCAAAAACTTTATGCATTTGAGTTGTTCCTGTTGTGTTCATTTAGAACAATTCTGTGTTTCTTTGCAAATTGTGCCTGACCCTTACCTCATATTCTGTTTTATATTGGCAGTATCTGCTATTATTTTAATGGTACGAAAAATATTGGTGCTGAAATTAGTCTTGTATTTGCAGAGCACCTAATGTTGCTGTCTACTAAATACCATGACATATGTTTGGGAACTTCAGTATGTATTTTACACATAGGCATAATGTGGTCGTTTTTAGTACGGCTTTATGTTACTGAATGTTGTATCATTAATTTCCGAAGAAACTTTAAAAGTATTATTGCTCACACAAGAGTAATGTCAGTTTATTTCCTCATATAATATTTAGTTTGATATTTGATAAATGCCTTTCTTTTCTGATATCAAGAGTGAGCCCACCCAGTTTAAAGTTTACGTGGAATTTGATATGTAGAGGTAAGTGGTCCTTAGAGGTTGTCATCTCTTTATCTCAGTTTGTTGTTTAGGAAAACAGATCTTGTAATCATTGTTGGGTAGTGTCCAATAAGTTTCAGAGTGAAACAGTATGTAGGAATATTTGAAATTAGACTTGTGGTGTTTTGTGTCCAAATCAACAGGTCTTAGAAATGAACCCCAAACTTGGTTCAGTCTTCCGAAAATTCTGTCTTATTCAAATTTTGGACTGAATGTAATAAGTGAAAATAGGAACAAACAAATTGGCCTGTTTGAAATTGGAATTTGGCTGTGATCCTGTTTCAAAAATGGGCCTCTGAGGTTGACAAATATTAAACACTGTTTTATTATTTCATAAATCACATTTTGTGCATTGTGAAACAGTCGAACTCCATGAGCCAGAGTCCTTTTTAAAAAGCTGGTAGGTCCTCAGTCAAGACATTCCCTGCATATTATGGGACCCAAAGGTTCATTACTTTATAAGCTTACCACTGGTCCATATCTTGAGCCAGATGGATTCTCTTCATGCCCTTCGATCCCATTTCTTTAAGAATAATTTTAACATGTTTCCATCCATGCCTAGTTGTACAAGTGGTCTGTTTTCTTAAGGTTTCCCAACCAAAATCGTGTATGCATTTGTTTTCTTCTACACATGCAGTTTGCTTGGGCCATCTCATCCTTTTTATTTTATCATCCTAGTAATATTTGGTGAGGAATAGAGATATTGAAAATCCTCAGTTTGCAATTTTCTCCAGCCTCTCATTACATCTTCCTTCTCTTAGGTCAAAATGTTTTCCCTAGTGTTCAGTTTTCAAACACCTCTGCCTAAGTTCTCGCTGAATGTAAGGTATGAAGTTCAGCACCTTTACCAAACAGCAGACAGAATTATAGCTCTTTATATCTTAAACTTTATAATTTTAGGCTTCAAACTGGAAGACAGAGCTCTTAAACCAAATAGTAGCAGCCATTCCATGAATTTAATCTGCTTTTAATTCCATCATGCATGTTTGCATTTATTACTGTAACTCTCAAATTTTTTAAGTTTTAGTAGCTATCGTTATATTGTGATTTCATGCTGTATTCAGTTGATGACACATGAATATATACTTAAATGTGCTCAGCATTTATGTCCAGTTCACCTTCCTTGCTGGCAGGTAATAAAGCTCCTATGTTTTTCGTTATGGTAGTTACGTTTTCTCCCAGTGAGTTAACATAGAAAAGAAGCAGTTGTGTCCCATTCTGATTCCATTCTGGTTTTGATGGACCATTCTAATGGGATATGCTACTACAAAATTGAAAAGCAGTGGTTACAAAACATCTTGTTTCGGGTAATTCTAATCAAACGGTTGGTTGCCTCTCTAAACTTTCGTGTAGGCATCATTTAAACACATTGTATTTAATCTCAGTACTTGCAGTTTCAAGGGGATAACAAACTTAATGAGAATTTTATACAGAACCTCCCTCCAAACTGAACCATTGGCTTTGTTGAAATTTGTAAATAGCTGGTGTACAGCTCAAAGGAATTTCTGGGTCCCCCCCCCAGTGTCTTATGTATGCAGAATGCACAAGTAGTTGATTTGGTACATGCAGCTCCATACTTTTGATTACCAGGTCTACGTATCTTACCAACCTTGATACGTAAATGTTGGATAAAATTGTGTATGTAGTTGAAGTCATGGTAAACTTCCGTCATTACTGCAAAGTCTTATTAGCTTTCTGGTAATCAGGTATAATAATAGACTGCCTCCAGTGTTCAAGCAATTCTTCCTTCTTACAAATAAAGTTACGAAGCTTATTATTGCCAGGATTGTACCTCCCGATTTTTGCCAGAGTTTTGTCTACACCTAGTGATTTATATCTTCCACATTTTAGTAGCAGTAAGTATAAAATGAGAAGAAAATAAAATGGCCTATTAAAGTTCAGCTTGAGATGTTATTTGTTCAAGTAAATGGTCTTGTAAATATTCCTTTTTTGGACTGAATTTATTATTTGGAAAATCATGTTTTATTCTCATATTAAATGTAATTTAAGATCGAAACAGTATAAAGTGACCAATTTTAGTTGGCTGGAGGTGTATTGTGTTAAAATAAGTGGGCCTCAGAGGAGATTTCTCTTTTGAACTCATTCCCGTGTGTTAAAGTCCCCCCCCCCCCCCCCCCCC
>Ga0268261_10002840_pt1 | contig 12532 bp, 8 predicted proteins | sample TergutNc150P1_FD_190353 | JGI IMG/M metagenome (GOLD analysis project Ga0268261, IMG submission 190353) | Nasutitermes corniger P1 segment gut microbial community from laboratory colony in Florida, USA - Nc150 P1 (SPAdes) (version 2) | ecosystem: Host-associated > Arthropoda: Insects > Digestive... | reverse complement strand
TAATTGATGAAATAAAATCACGGATTGCTGCAGGCAATACATATTTTATAGTGTAAGACAAATATTTAGTTCTAGAACCGGAGAGTAAACAGTTGAAATTAAGATATATAAAAAAAGTTGAAACCAGCTATAGTGGTTGGGAGAGAAACATGGGCTGTGACTGAGATGGATATAAAAAGACTGGGTACATGACAGAGAAAGATAGTAAGAAGTATGTATGGACCGGTGGTAGTACAAGGAATATGGAGAATAAGAACTGATCAGGAATTGAGGGGGATATACTAGGTGTTCAACTTAAAAGTGGACCGTCAACTAAGCCGTGAATATTTCCCGACAGATGTTATTTATAATAGTTCTGCTGGTATGACATTATACTACTACATGTGCAGGAGTTGGCAAGACTGTTGCAGGAGAGGGGAGAACCGGTCTTGGCCGTCCGTATCAGTTGAATCAGTGACAGTGAGTGCTAGTGTTTGAACAACGCCATTTTTTACGCTTTCATAGTGCGGTTAACAGTGAAAGAACGTGTATTTATTTTGGAAAGTTATTTAAAAACGATGTCTTACGCCAACTGTAGACAAAGTTTCTTTGAAAAATTTAGAAGGCAAGCGCCAGTAAAAATTGCTATTGCGAAAATTATTAAAATGAAAGAACGCCACGAAAAGTTGAGATGAACATGGTGAAACGTGTCGATAAGTGCATTGAAATGTATGGATATCATTTCCAACACTTACTGTAAATACAGGTTAGTTGTGTAATATAACATGTAAATCTTAGTAAATAAATTACTCATATTAAAATAGTTCCACTTTTAAGTTGAACAATCTGTATAAAGAAATAAGCATATTAGCAGATATTAAAAGAAGATACTAAAATGAGTTGGGTATGTAGTAAGAATGGATCAAGGAAGGACAGTTAAGAAAGTATTTGAGAGTACACCTGAAGGAAGTAGAAGAAAGGAAGACCTAGTTGTAGATGGTTTGAAAATTTGGAGAAGGATGTGCGGGAAATGAGGGTAAAGAGGTTGTAACGGAATGCAGCCGACAGGGAAGAACGGGTGTCCGTAATTAATGAGGACAAGACCCTTAAGGCGGATTCACACATAGCGTGCCGTGCCCATGCCGCGACCATGCCGATTCCATGACGTTCCCCTGCCATGCCGTCCGTTAATTCACATACGCCATGCCGCGCCCCTGCCCTGCTCCGAGAGTGCCGTGTCCTTCGTGAAAGTCCGCGTGGTAGCCAGAAACATCGGAACTGCTAGTCCAACAGTTTAACAGATCGTCCTTTTTGTAGTGTGTTGCTACCACTCTTTACAGTCGTAGGTGTGGATCGTTGTAAGGATGATTGGTATGCTTCTAATAACAATCTTCGTGGAACTCCACGTGGTAGCCGGAAGAAGCCGAACGCGGGCGGGTAGCCCACAGGCCGTCGTGTGCCGTGGCCTTGAGGAGAACGGCATGGTCAGAGCATGACATGGGCGCGGCATGGCAAGTGTGAATCAGACACGGCCGCACTGTGTAAATCAAATGGGAAAGACATATTCTAAACCCTTAGCGGCACGGCATGGCAGGGGAACGGCATGCGCGCGGCATGCTATGTGTGAATCGGCCTTTAGAGGGCCTTTATTTTTCATTTACAATTCATTTAATTCAGTTGATGTTCCAGTAACATTTCATTTAAATATACAATATATTTATAAACCGCTCAAGAAATAATGTGTGTCGCATTAAATACAAAGGTGTATTAAAATGCACGATATTGCTCACTATAAGATACATTGCTGTACACAATATTTGTCCCATAGCTGTATTACGTATGTACAACAATTTACAATTATTTCCATTTATATTTTAATATCAGCAGCTGAAATTGTTTAAGTTACTCTGCAAATGTCAACACGTTTTGTGCACGTTAAATTTATATTGAGAGTGTATTTCAGATTCCGTGCGACAAACCCACACTGAAAGCTATGCAGATGTGATTAATTCTGACTGAACGTTCTAAGTTCGGAGAATTGAACAGGTTTATTAAATTTGTTAAGCGTAAAGATTTTTGTCCGTCTCAGTGGTTCACCTGTTGTTCTCTGGTGTCAAGCCAGGATCTCATTGGAACGGTGGGTTACCGTATTCACGTTCGGCAAGACTATAAATAGATATATAGTTGACAAATTTGAGGTGCTTGTAGGAAGCTTGATCTTAAATTTGGTACAGGGAGCTGGATTACCTGCTATATATTTAATGTATTTTGAGTTCATTTATTTGTGCTCAGTTACGTAACAGTTGTCATAATTAACACCATAAAGCCAAGAGGCGTATTGGTTTATTTTGTGCTCACCGCAACATCAGTTTGCAAACTCAGGACCGACGTTTGGGAATCGACCTGAGAATAGCTTGGGCAAGGAATGGAACTGAACTTAACACATAGACAAATGCCAGGACCCAAAATGCAGGACTCAAGTGAAAAAGTGAAAATACAAAATACAACTCTCTTTCACTACCGAGAAATCTCATTTTGCTTCGTAAATAAGTTTTCCATGTAGGTCCTTCCATATGTTCATGCAGAAGTCCTCCTTCCAGGGCGCCCTGTCAGTACGTTCAGTCTGTTCAAAGCCAACTTCCATTACGTAACACGAAAATGAGGCCAAGTGTCAACAAATTCTTTTCCAGGGTCCGGAGACATTTGCTGGCGTTTTTAATACCTATTTCACTGGCGAGGTACTGACTAATCCGTCATTTACTTATAGTACACAGTACTGTGCCCAACCGTGTTCGGACCGTGTCGTGTTGCTGGCATTTATCTTAGCAAGTTAGTCTTCGTGATAGTCCGCGTTGTATTCGGAAAAATCCGAATAGCTAATTCACCCCAGCAGCAGTTTTTATTGTTGGCTGTTAAGCAGTGTTGAAACAACCTTCATGAGACTCCGCCCGGGCTTGAATCCAGGTCATTACATGTGGGATTTGTGGTAGAAAAATTGACATTAGGGCAGTTTTTTGTCTGAGCAATTCGTTTTGCCATTGCTTCCTAATCATTCCATCGACTGTCACCAACACCAAGTCAATTTATAAGACTCGCAGTGTCGTTATATAGTACACTTCCAAATTTTCGATATATCTACAAACGGGCACTCCGTTCCCTTGTTTCAGTTACCACGATAATTTGACACATTTATTTTTTGAATAATAAACATCTGTTTTGGTGTTCTTGCATTTTGTGTGCAGTTCATTAAATTGCTTGTATCGGAGTTGAATTTCTGAATTTTAATGTAGGGCTTACCTGAATATGCCTGAAATGTTCACAGACCGAACGACCGACAGCAACTATACAAAGAGGCTTGATATAAAAATGATTCATTAGCAGATTGCAATAAAAACCAATAAAACTCGGAAAGTCTGTATTTTCCACGTTATTTGTTTTGTCACAAGCGTCACGGAATGTACTGTTTATGTGTCGACTGGTCATACCGTAACAAGGCAATTCGTTTTAAATCTGATAAAAGCTTGTATTTATCAAGCAACATTTTTATATTTCGGCGACTCTCACGATACTGTATGAAGGCAGGGCACAAACTGTTGCAGTTTGATTGTCTTGTACTCTCGTGCTTTATCCCTTTCTTATATCAACATACCTGTATTATCAAGACCGGATTAATTCAGATTACAATCTTATGTGTTTTAACAGCATTTTGAGTCACATTGATATTGACGTTTCGGAAGAACATGCCTACCCATTTACTTTTGAGCGATGTTCCTTCTAGTTGAGGGTGAATATAGTAATTTTTTTCAGGTTGTCTTGCACCCGTTCCTTCAACCGTGAACATGTCGGTTTTATTGTATACAATAACTTGATAGACATATGTGTTACAAACCACACTGTAAAATGGCTGCAGAATGTTGCTATGCGGTATGCGGAACGTCCACTACAGGCTGAAGGAAAGTAACTGCTTGGAAGACCGAGATCTAATGGGTTTATAATGTTAGTATTGAGGAGATTTATTGTGTACATTAAGTGATAAGCATTACTGAAGTGTGAGAACCCGAAAGGTTTTACCAAAAGACGTAATAGGAAGTTGAGATTTGCCCTCTTCAAGGATATTACGAAACGTATAGTGGTATTTCCTTGCCGAAGTTTCGGGACAAGATGTTGGTACAATCTTCAATTGTCAAGGAATCAAAGAAGAAAATCTATTGAAAGAACGAGACGAACACCGTGCTTAGGGTTAGACAATTCCAGCCGTCTCACGCACCCCTAATAAAAAAATTGTGTGGCGAATGTTTACGAATCCTTTGCTCGAATGCGGCTTATCTCTTTTTCACGTATCCATTAACGTGTCGTGTTTGTGTTGTGATTTCTGTGTAGAATATTTCGGATTACCACACACACACACACACACACACCCATTCCTGATCGACATGCATAATTATTTAGCTATTTCGAGTATGGCATTGTTTGTTTGTTGGTTTGTATTTCATTGCTATGGAAATGAAATGAAATTTTGAAGTATGATGTCAAATATGGAAGGAATGAGAACGACTGTTTGTTCCTGTTCCAATTTAACATCAGATAAATTAGCAGCACTTTTGACTGTATGAAGGTGCCTGATCAAACTTATCATGGAGACATGCCGTTATATTATTCAATAAATAATGTAAAAACAAGATAAATGTACACACTAAAAGAATATATTTATTATTTAAAGACCCAATATATACCGCCTTGTTGTTGCTATCTTTGATTGATCGTTTAGCGTGACGTGAAAGGTTTGGTATACCACGAAGTCAAGTAGGATAAAGATTAAAATATATAAAGCTGTAAAATAATGTCAGTTGTTACAGGGTTTATGTTTTCCATGCAATGCGATTTAGAGCCTCTTTTCAGTTTCCAGGATCTTATTGTTTCCTTACTGTCATCCAATAGATGCTCAATTTTCTTCGCCGTCTTCCCGTCCCTCCTATTTTCCCTTTTATTTCCTTCAATAAGGTGTCTCAGAAGGCCGGTTCTACACAAGATGTGACCAACGCAGTTAGCCTTCATTTGTTTTGTTGTATGAAGTATATTTCTTTCCTACTTAACTCTATGTAATACTTCTTAATTCTTTACACGATCACTTCAGCTGATCTTCTCCATGCTTCTCCAGAACCACATTTCAAAATATTCCGGGTAATTCCATTCAACTTGCCAAAATGTCCAAACGTCCAACGCCATACAAAGCGGTGTTAAAATGTAGAATTTCGATAGATTTTCCTTAAATTTAATTCCAGGTTACTTGTGCGAAGTCTTCTTCTTGTTTATGGCTGAACTAAGCTCTTTGAGTGGGGCCAAGGAGAGTCGGCCGGGCCGCACCGGGGTCGCCGTGCTGCCGGTGGGTGACATTGGCGGCCCGAGGAGGGCTCTAGCTATTCATCAGGGGAGGCAGATGCGGTTACAGCCTCTCTCCTCCAAAGACCGTCCGTGCGTGGTGAAGAGCCACATCCTACGAGTGGTGGCCCTGTTACGCAGAACACCGCGGATCTAAAGGAGTGAACCTTGAAAAACAATCCCCAATCCTACGGTGTGACTGCAGTGCCTATGGGATGAATGGCAGTGGGTGAGTCTGTCACTAACGGCACCCTCTATGATACCAGGCAACCTCCCAGTTGGAATGATTGCCTTACCAGGTATGGGGGCTCTGCTTGGTGGACTGTATAATTCCCCCGATCTCGTGGGATCGAGATTGAACATTTTGTTGAAAAAGAGATTAAGGAGAGCTCCACAACAGGGGACTCCAATAAAGGTTCTACGGAGGGCTGCAGTCAGGGGACACTCCGGCGTCTGAAGGCTCCGCCAGGGGCAATCGGACAGGATCCAGGTGTTCATGGGTAGGGTGAGGCTCCCGATTCCTGGGAGCAATATCTGTCTCCAGAACGTACGAGTTCGGAGAATCTAGAGGGGCTGACAGAGAAAGTTGGCACCCTTGATCTCCGGACAACTAAAAAGAATCGTTCTGGGGCTGCTAAGAAGCGGGCGAGGAGGGCTAAGGTGGCTGGGGCCCCTGCTGGGGGCCCTGCTAGTGGCCAACCTCGGCCGCCTCAAGGCGGCCAAACACAGGCTCTGCAGGTGCTCAGTTCTACTGGGACCCAGAGCAAGGAGAAGAAGACGCATCCAGGGCCCCAACAAGGTGGTCCAGCATCTTCGGATGACAAAGGGTCGACGCAAGTTCCAGCCAAGCGGCAGAGGTCGTCCGGGGGCGGTCCTGCATCTTCGGATGACAAAGGGCCGACGCAAGGTCCAGCCAAGCGGCAGAGGTCGTCCGGGGGCACTCCTTGGTGCGGGCGGGCAAAGAAGCTCAAGATTGGTGGGCCTTCGAGCTATGCCCAGGTTGCTCGGAAGGGCATCCAGATGGCCATTGTATGCGAGGGTTATCCGGAGGTTCAGGTCTCCAAAGAAAATTTTGGTGATATATAACGAGCTGTCAGAGGGCTTGTTGATGGGCTCCCTGAAGAGAGCTTTACCCCCAGGCTCATTGACATGTATATAGGGTTACTATGCAGACCAGGGAAGATTGGACCAAAGGAACTGGTGCTCATCCTGTAATCAAGGGGCTCATCTGGTTTGCTGATGGGTCCAGGATGAAGGAGGGACCGGGGCTGGAGTCTATGGGCATTCAGTGGGAAGAAGGCTCAGCTTCTCCCTGGGCAGGCATGCAACAGTTTTCCAGGCCGAGATATATGCCACCCTGGCCTGTACCTATGAAATTCAATTTCAGAATAGATCAGAAAAATACGTTAGTATTTGCTCTGATAGTCAAGCGGCCTTGAAAGCTCGTAAGGCTGTTAGAACGTCTCCTCTGGCCCAGTAGTGCCAAAAGGCGTTGAACGATATCTCTGCCCGGCATGCGGTGGGACTTTATTGGGTCCCTGGGCATGCTGGAGTACGAGGAAATGAGATCGCCGATGAGCTCGCAAGGGGTGGCTCCGGTCTGGGTTTTTTGGGACCTGAGCCGGCCCTTGGAGTCTCTAGACGAGACATACAATGCAAACTCAGTCGGTGGTTGGGCAAAGAGCATTGGGCAAGATGGGGAAGTCTTAGCAATATCCAGAGGCAAGCTCGGGAATTAATCGCTGGACTTGACCTGGGAGCTTGGACTAAAGTTATGTCCTTTAATAGGACTGAGTCCAGGGCATTAATTGGCCTAGTTACTGGTCATAACACCCTGAGGCGGCATCTTTACCTCTTGGGTCTGCAGGTCAGCCCGTTGTGTAGGAAATGTGGGGCGATGGTGGAAACCTCGGCCCACATTCTTTGTGAATGCGAGGCCTTGGACTCACTCAGACATGCACATCTGGACTCCTTCTTCTTGGAGCCTATGGATATTCAACGTTCAAGCCTGGGGGCCACCTGGAGCTTCCGTAACGCTTTGGGCTCCCTTGATTAGACTTGGGGCACAAAGGGCCAGTAAATAAGGCCTAGGTGCACCGGGGCCGTAAGGTCCTCGACCTTTGATATACTCATACTCATACTCAAGCTCTTTGAGTAGTTGTACGTATATGTGTACAGGCTTAACCTTTTGGCACCCGAATTTTACATTTAAATTTTAGCACATCCTGTATGGAAAATGTGAATAACACAGGAACCAAAAATGGTAGCATTATGAAATAAACGACATTTTAAAGAGAAAAACGGAGATTACGCAGCATGTTTAAAATACTCAGTACTTATATTTGTTGAAGAAATATATATAAAATGCAACATCTGGAGGGTAGCGGTGCGACCGTCCTATATATAGGACGCAAGGTTCTTAAAGGTTAATAAGAATACGAAGGCCCGAAACAAGCTTAAACACGTTTTTGTACCAATAAATCACTTCACTCCACTTCAATTCAATTTACTTCCCTTCCCTTCCCATTAATTTCCTACCCTTCCCTTCCCATTACTTTCCTACCCTTCCCTTCCCCTCCTTTCCACTCCCACCCAATCCATTCCCTTCCCATCCCTTCCCTTCCACTATCTTTCCTTCCGCCCCTTCCCCCATCCATCCTTTACCCCTCAGATAACGTCCACTCACTCCCCTTTTAAACACTTTATCGCCCAACTTAAATTCCCTTTACATATAAACACTTCCCTAACTCTCTTTCTGAAACCCTGTGGTTTGCAAAGGAAATTCGCTAGCATCTCTGTAGGTAGTTGATTCCAGAGTTTTATAGTTGTATCATACAGCTGTAGCACAGAAAGAGATAAGACACTGAACAGGAACAGCTATTCATAAATAAAATGCCGGTCAAAAGCAAGATTTGTTTTATTACACAACAATAATTATTTTCAAACCAGGTCTTGGTTCTTTGATGTTGAAATCACACTTAATGCACGTATAATTGTGGACACAATAAGTTCAGAAAACTGAGATGTTGCACCCTTGTGGTCTGTAAAATATTTGTAACCGTTGCTGGAACGACCCTGTGTAGAACTCCAGTAACGTATACTGCGTCTAGCTACACGCTTGTATCTCAATCGAGATTCCTAATAAACGGCAACATTGATTTCCTCACAGAACAGTAAAACACAATAACTGTTGTGACTGTAGTATGATAATCCCTGTGATTAACTTGGAAAACACAACCGTTTGATATGATATGAGAAAGAGAGCTATGCGTGCTGTTCCTATGACTGCCTTTTGCAACAGACTGGCGCTAACTCGGTGATAATATTAACACAACTTTTACAATAATTGCCCTTTCCAATATGTAATGTAGTGGCTTGCGACCTTTACGTGTCGTTGCGGCACGGCATATCAAGTTGAACTGAAATGTTAACACAACTTTAACGTTTGTGGTTCCGTGCATCCTGAATCACTCAAATAAAACACCCAACTAGATGCAACAATCAATCGTAAAATGCATCGCTTTGTCGTGCAGACACTGCTCAACATGATTCGGGCATTACAATGCCCATCATCAGGAGCCCGTCAAACTGCCGTTGCATCCTCTGGTTTCCATATGAATGTAGAGGTGGAAGTGTTCTCAGCCGTGGTCGGCGTGGCATTTCCCTGTATTTGCATTACTGTATATTGGTGCTACGTTTTTATTATCTTATATTGAATGTGTTTGCATCCCGCGGGACAGATTCTAGATTTGTGTAGTCAGATATTGCTTTCTTCTGGTTTTATTCGTGAGTATTTTCAAGTCCGTCAATTAAAAACATGGCGAGAGAACAGAAAGATTTGACGTTTCTTACTATATTTGGCCCTCTGCGGTTCTACACTATTTCTATTTGGATTAAGGTCCAAGTTGTATAAATCACATGTGTACTTAACCTAACTTACATAAATATTTTGAACAATTCTTACAGTTATCTGGCTCATTTATCGGCCACCAGATTTGAGTCTGCTAATAAAGTATTTTCTCGTTCGAATTATGCATAACTAGTTGATACAAAATAGTAAGCTTGCCGTCAGCAGCAACAGTACATTACTGGTTAATTTAAAATATTTACCACACGTGACGACAACGTTGTGACTACGAGATCACGCAAATAAGAAATTAATACCATAACAAATGACAGCATTGTGCAGGATATGGCGGCATAGCTCTATCGGAGACACGTATCACCCCTTTTCCTACAATCAAACGAGTTTTGCAAAATATTATATTGATTTACAATATATATATATATATATATATATATTTTTAATTTGATAGAGTGTAAAAGTAGATTTGTTAATGTGTGTAAGTGAAATAACCTACAATATATTTCGTTATTATGTAAGTGACGTACTTTCAAAGTCTCATAATATTGCAAGTAATACTTAAAAAAAAACTCAGTTACTATGTTACAAAGTATTCGAGTCACTGTGTCTCCATTACAAAGATCAGCCTGTTAGAGCCGTGTACAAGCCTTCCTTTAAGTCATACACTCACCTGCACAATTCAGTTTCTCCCCAAGATAGTAAAGATGAGCTTCGTAACATTGTGGTGTTGGTGTTCTTGTGACGTAGTTACTGCCAAGTGTTTGACGATAATCCATGGTCCTTGACACGATGTACCGTCGTCAAATCCTTTCTCTAGCATGTCCGAGATACAACGCCGAAGAATTAGACGTGTGAGGGTGTTTTATATTTGACGACGTCAGAAATGTGCGGGCACCAGTGGCAGTATTCATATGTTTTCATTGTCTTACAGTCGGCTTATTGTAAACGGCAACGAGGTCCTGGCAAACTATAAAAGACGACTTACCACCTCCTACGCATTTTTCAAGTTACCCTCTGACAATTGTTTTTAGCGTGATAGCGGTCGTTCTTTGCCGGTATTAAAAGGAACTTTGTATTGCGTATTTTTACCGAAAGTGTTTCGTAATTCAAGACATCTGAGATGTGCAGACACCAGCGGCAGTGTTCGAGTGTTTTCATTGACTTACAGTCGGTTTATTGTGCAGGTTAACTTAGGAAGGCCATTCCAAATCTGAGCAGTGTGCGACATGATACGTGGGACAGGGAACCTTTAGCTTTTACTGTTCTAGAATTTTAGAACTCTGAGTCCAGTCAGTCAGCGCTGCTCGTTAATTACATGGAGACTTATCTCAGTGACCTAGGGCGGTGGCTGGGTGATTGGAGGATCGCGATCAATGTCTCGAAGAGCTCCGCGATGATTTCGCCAAGACCGGTAGACGCATCTCGAAACCCCGAGCAGTACAGCTCTTCGGGGAGCCAGTTCAGTGGGCCGACGACGCCCGTTATCTTGGGGTGACCCTTGATAAACGGCTCACCTGGTCGAAAAATATCGATCAGGTGAGAAAGAGTAGGAACGCTAGGATCTCTTCTGAACAGGAGAAGTAGTCTCTCCATCAAGAATGGTGTTGTGCTGTACAAGCAGTTAATTCGTCCCATGATGTACTATGCGTGTCCCGTTTGGAGGTTTACCGCTCGCTCCCACTTCAATAAACTACAAGTGCTGCAGTCCAAATGTCTTCGCATTTCTACCAGTGCACCCTGGTACACTGGTAACAGGCAAATTCACGACGATTTGGGGGTCCCCTACTTCTCCGACCATATCAGATCTCTAACTGAGAGATTCGACTCTAAGTTAGCTTGCGTAGGGAACACGTAAGCTGAGCAGCTTGGCATACATCTGCGCTGACCAAGTGTCGACCTGCGTTCCCTAATAAGGATAAATCAGGACCGGCATCGTCGTGCTTACCCGCAGGTGGCCGCGGACACATCAAATCGTACCAACTGGCACTTTTTCGGATACTCTGAGGTTTTTTCATGCTTTTCTTCAGTTGTCAGGCAAATGCCATTATATAACTTTCAAAGACGGGGCACGGCCAGCACTCCTCACAAATTAGGCGACAATATTTGCGCGGTTAGTCAATCGTTAACTTTAGTTTGGCCACTCTGGGTTCGAATCCCAGAAAGCCTTCCAACCAAAGGTTTTCCCCCCATTAGGACCTATTGCCACATAAGCAATGGACCTTATCATGCTCCCGTCTGAGTTTTTAACTGAGATGGATATGAAAAGACTGGGTAAATGGTAAAGGAAAATATTAAGAAAGTTACAAGGAACGGTGGTAGTACAAGGAATATGGAGAATAAGAACTGACAAGGAACAGCGGGAGGTATATAAATATCTAAACATATTAGCATATATTAAAAGCAGAGACTAGAATAAATTGGATGTGTAGTAAGAATGAATCAAGGAAGGACAGTTAAAAAAATATTTGAGAGTAAACGTGAGGGAAGTAAAAGAAAGGAAGACCTAGTTGTAGATGGTTTGAAGATTTGGAGAAGGATGTGCGGTAAATGAGGGTAAAGAGATTGTAATGGAATGCAGCCGACAGGGAAGAACGGGTGTCCGTAATTAATGATGCCAAGACCCTTAGAGAGCCGTAGGGCCGAGCAGTAATTAAGTAAGTAAATAAGTAAGTAAGATTTCCTTCTGTTATTGTAATTTTTCCAAGGCTTCATAGTAAGTAATTTTATTTTTCATTTACAATTCATTTCATTCAGTTGATGTTCCAGTAACATTTCATTTAAATATACAATATATTTATAAACCACTCAAGAAATAATGTGTCTTGCATTAAATATAGAGGTGTATTAAAATGCACAGTATTGCTCACTATAAGAGAATTTGCTGTACACAATATTTGCCCCATAACTGTATTACTTATGCACAACCATTTGCAAATATTTCCATTTATATATTAATATCAGCAGCTGAAATTATTTAAGTTTCTCTGCAAATGTCAACACATTTTGTGCACGTTAAATTTCTATTGAGAGGTTATTTCAGATTCCGTGCGACAAACCTACACTGAAAGCTATGCAGAAGTGGTTAATTCTGACAGAACGTACTAATTTCAGATAATTGAACGGGGTTATTAAATTTGTTAAGCGTAAAGATTTTTGTCTCACTCAGTGGTTAATCTGTTGTTCTCTGGTGTCAAGCCAGAATCTCATTGGAACGGTGGGTTACCGTATTCACGTTCGGCACGAATATGTTTCTTTCGTCATCAGAGTAATCAACTATAAATAAATATATATATATATATATATATATAT
>Ga0268261_10002839_pt1 | contig 12533 bp, 9 predicted proteins | sample TergutNc150P1_FD_190353 | JGI IMG/M metagenome (GOLD analysis project Ga0268261, IMG submission 190353) | Nasutitermes corniger P1 segment gut microbial community from laboratory colony in Florida, USA - Nc150 P1 (SPAdes) (version 2) | ecosystem: Host-associated > Arthropoda: Insects > Digestive... | reverse complement strand
GGGGGGGGGGGGGGGGGGGAGGGAGAGTGCTGCACAAGGGAGTGAAATTTTATAGGGACTTCATTGTAAAAATTTGTAGTCACTTTACACATTATTCCAAAAATATTTTAAGAACATTTAATTTTTAAAGTAGTTGTGTGTCTCCTGAGATGTTTATTATAAGGAAGTCAGTGATGGATGATATGCTATATGTACACATGTGGACCCACATGCTGGCTTGCATGTGAGCAGTCCTTTTCTCCAAAAAATGATAGGTGACAGGGGGCAGAATAATGTTTTCAGAAAAAGAAATCCAGTAAGCCTAAGTTGAGGAGTTTATTCGTGTACCATATTCAGTAATTTTTTTGTCTTATGTTTAGTTTGAAGTTTTTAGTTTTCTTGCTTTTGTGTTTTATGACACAAATGTGCCATTGGATCAGACTGTTATACATTTCCAGAAAGAAATCCTGGTAATCAGGTGTGGTGGTGATGTTTATGATTGACAGTGACTTGCAGCTGTTAGAGTAATATCATAGGAAAGCAAGAACAGCTTTATCGTTTTAATTTCTGTTCATCATAAAATTTGCCCTTGTTTTTATGTGCTTCTTTACATAAAGTTAAAATTGTGTTCTTGATGGGAAAGGTAAGAGCAGGAAGCTTACTGTAAAATTGTTTGTGAACAAAGTGTCTGTACGTGTACACTGTATGAGTTTAAAAAATGGAGTGAAAATTAAAATTCTTCATGGAATGATTTTCAGTGTCCCAAGTGGCTAACCAGTTTTGAATATTTCTTATGTCATTATCCTAAACAATACTAAACCATAGAATAATAAATTATTAACTAGAACTTCTTTCACTCAGGCTATCACTTCCCAAGAATAATTATTTTGCATTGTACGTTATATGAGTGTATTGCCGTTCAGAAGGTGAAACATGAAAAGAGTGTGGCAGAAAGTACTGACACAAGTTAAATTGTTAAAATTGTCATAAGTTTAAGTTTTATGACGTCTCTCGGTTTATTAGGTCAAGAGAAATTACTGGGGAGCAGTCCATAATGGAACAGTGATCAGGGCAGACTCTTAAGCATTATTAAAATATAACATATGTCAGCATCTGCTGCTGCACTGTGTCTTGTAACTGCATGAATTTACTCTGTAGTAGGTTTTAATATTTTGTAATGATAGCTACCATTCAAGAATTGTGTGTAATATTAGCATATATTCTGTCACGAGGTAAAATAATCACTGTGTTTTTAGATGCTGTTGAGTGCAAACTTGAAGCAGCACTGAAGCAATGGCTAGACTTTGAAGAGCAGCTGGATAAACACACTAAGTGGTTCCGAGCGACAGAAACCACCTTCAGGGACCAACAGCTCCAAGCAACACTGGCCAAGAAAGAAGCACAACTGGAGGTCTTCAAAGGAAAAAGAGACCTAATTATGGCAAAAGAAAAGGAGATTGATGATTTTGTGGATTGCTCACATTCATTACTGAATTACAGTGGAGCTGATAGAATCAAGCCACTCATTTCACAGATCAGTAATAGGTGTGGTACTTCTTTTAAAATGGAATATTTTTAATTAGCAGTCTAGCAGTTAACAAGTTGTGATTTAAGAAGTCATTTACAATATGTACAGTTAATTATCAAATTATTTGAATTTTGTTGGGGTAAGGTGCTAGTTTGTTGTTTTCAAACTCTCAAGTTAAAGTCATGACAAGATATCATGAAGTTTTCTAGTTGTTACTCTTAGCCCCTACATCTGTCAAAGAATCATACTGTGGTTTACTAAGAACTGAGTAAAAAATGGCAACCATTTTCTTTATCATGTGTGGTATTTATTTATTATACTTCCAAAGTTAGGAGAATCATATTATAATCCAGTTCCATAAGAAAAAGGAAACAACAATATTTGATATGACTTCTGTATAAATTTAATTGTAAAAAATGCATCATAACATTGTTGATGATAATGTTCTTTGGTGTTTTAGGTACCAGTTATTGTATGTTTTAAGTAAAGAAGTCATCAACCAGTGGCAAGGCGTGGTGGATGATCATCGTGTGTATGAGGATAAATTCCAGGAAACAATAGCATGGCTTGAACCCCTTGAAGAAAATCTGTCAGCTCTGAGGGAGGAGGATTCAACCAACAATATGGAAGTAAAGTCAAACAGACTGCAAGTTCTTTTGTCAGAACGAGAGCAAGCCACTCACAAACTGACGAGTCTCACAGCACTGGGAGAGAGACTTTTCCCTGATACAGCAGCTCAGGGCAGAGAAAAGATACGACAGGAGCTACGGGAAGTAAGAGATAGGTGAGTTGGAGATTTTTGCATGCATGACTACTAATCTCAGGTTTATTTCAGGTTCATGGTTCCGTACATCGTCAATGATAACTTGAATGAAACGCCAACTAGATGTACTTTGTTTTTAAAAATCCTTAAAATTTTATTTACGTTATTCCGCTCTCCATGTTTCGGTTACAAGACAGCAGGACTGGAGGACACAACGAACCAAGCACCACATGGGAGCAGAGACTGCATGTGCAGCTGAGAAGCTCCTGATGATGGACACAAGGGTGTCCGAAACATGTAGAGCGGAATAATGTAAATAAAATTTTAAGGATTTTTAAAAACAAACTACATCTAGTTGGCATTTTATTCAAGTTATGACTACTAATCTGTTTGTCAAAATGTGTAGAGTGTAACTTCTCAAGCCTCATCAGTAATTATCAATATCAAGCTTTAAATCATAAGGCAGTGTGTATAGATATGTAACAAAAGTGTCATCTTGACCTAATCAGCTGCATGTGTATTCCTTTGCACTGGAGTTGTTGTTTTAGTATTTCATTGAACTGTGGTTCATGTTAAGTGACACCTCACCAGCTAAACATAGAATTGCATGTAATAGTAAATTCATCTGTCACACTCTGGGGAAGGTATGGGATTTAGTAAGTTTATTGAGCCGTATCTGTACAGGGGCATCAGGGAGTGACAGGGTCCACATTGGGTCATTTTTGGAGTGAACCACAATAACAAGTTTGTCACAGAACACAGGTGTAAACTAATTGATCTGTGACCTACTGCTTAGTTTGTTTCTTATATTGTCTTAGATGGGACCGGCTGGAAGAAGGAATCAAGGAACAGCAAAAGAGGCAGGATGCTCAGTCTCTTCAATGGAGTAGCTACCAAGAAACTTTACAGCAGACACTGGCTTGGCTTGATTCCATGGAGAAAACCCTTCAACAAGATCCTGCTGGCTTTTGGTCATCTACCCAGGAGATACGATCCAAACTGCTGAAGCATAAGGTAACAAACATATTGTACTTCACAGTATTGCCTTAATTAAAAGGACTGAATTATAGAAATTAATTGCAATTAGTAAGTAACTTGATGAAGATGGTGTAGGTTTTTGATGTTTGTGTAGATGATATTCTTATTTTGGGTCTGGGGCAATGTCACCATGATTAGTGGTTGTATACTGAAGATGGTCTCTGAAATGTTACCATATAGCCTACCATAAAATGATGTTTCCACCAAAGATCAGTTACAAACCACTGTGATAGCATATGAGTTTCTGTTTTTGTAGTAAATTTTAGAATACACCCTTTCATGTCTGGGATCGTGTGAAAGTAGTGTTTATAAAAGTGTAAAGTATTAAAAAATTACTAAGATGAGTGTTAAATCACCTGAAATCATGGCCTTCTTGCATACTGTCCTTGCCATATCAGTATTCATGAATGTTTGAGAGCTGTTTTAATAATTGTGCCAGAGTTTGAAATTGGTGCCAACATATTCTAAATTGAGATCTGAGGTTACTGCAGTTGTATTCCTGAGTCTTCTTGGATATGAACAGTTTGTAATCTGGTAAGCAGTTATCAATGTGTCAGAGGATCATGGTGAATTTATTTTGAGGGTCAGATAGTACAGTAAGACTGGCTGTTTAGGAAGGTGGGGGTATGCATATATATATATATATATATATATATATATATATATATATATGTATGGATTAAAAGGGTGGCAAGTCAGTGGGAGTGATAGTGGTATGCACTGGGTGAGGTGTATGTATACTGTCATGGAAGATTTTGACACAGGCGACTGGTCAGGTGTAAAGGTTAAACCACCTGCAGGGTATCAGGTGATGAGTAGGTGACTGTGGAGTAATGTTTGATTTATTAATGCTGTGAAATGCTGCAATTAGGTACCATTAATTGGAGTGCAGTAAGAGTGTTGTACATGCTAGAATGATATTGTCAGTCATATGTAGATATGTAAATACCTTTATTCTCTACAGGTATAGAACTACTCATAAGTAACAAGATTGAATGAACAAATATTATTTACAATCACCATAACTATATAATGCTACAATATCATCCTTAGCGTAATATGAAATGAACCTTACATGTGAAAACATACCTCAAAATTTCATACACAAGACAGAATAATAAATATCAATTTAGTAGTTAAAATATATCATACATTTGCTTTATAACTGAAATATTCTACCAGTGTATAAAATGAATGTTGGGGAAGAAACCATCTCAGAGATGATTTAAATTTCTTAATATTATGAGACAAATCTTTTATTTCAGGTGACAGACTGTTGTGTACCTCAATACCCATATAAAAGGGACCTTTTTGTTAAGTAGTCAAATGTGACAATGGTTGATAGAAATTAGAATTGTTCCTGGTATTGATATTATGTATCTCAGGATTCATCCAAAATTGATTTTTGTTATTAACCACGAAGAGTAGGAGAGAGAATATATATTGTGAGATCAGTGGTAAAATATTTAATATTTTAAAAAACTATCCACATGAATTCCTGATTCCTGCACCCATGACACTTCTAATAATTCTCTTATGTAGTTTGAAAATACTATTACTACATGAGGAATTTCACCACAAGATTATCCCGTAATTAATAACAGAATGGAAGTAAGAATGGTAAACCATCTTCAAGGTATCCAGCTTCACAAAAGGTTTAATGCAAAACAGGCCACACTTAATTTCAGTACAGTCATTTCTATGTGGCTTTTACATGTTAATGTATAATCAACCGTTATTCCTAAAAATGTTATGTTAGTAATATTGTATTTTATATTGTCATCACAACCAACACTAATGGGAATATGTGAGCTATTCTTAGTTGAAAATTGTAAGAGACTGGTTTTCTCAAAATTAATTGACAAAAAGTTTGCTTTAATCTGGTTATTAATATTTGTAAATGCCCCATTAGCTGTCTTTCAGATGTGATTTTTAAAATTTGGTCCTTAAAGGTAAAATTCAATTTTAGCAATATTTCTGATCTGTATAAATATCACAATTCTACTTTATTTCTGATCAGACAACTCTTCAAGAAGTCATATCCCATAAGCGTGTAATTGAAGCTGTTACTGAGAAAGCTCAAGCTCTGTTGCAACTGACCATTAACAAAGCAGGAGGGAAAGAAGTAGAGGAAACTGCTGATTCAATCAACAAGCGTTATGAGGAACTGGTTAATAACTTGCTGGTCACAATCACACAACTGGAAGAATCACTAGATGCATTTCAGCAGTTCCATGACTTGCAGAAATCACACCAGGATTACCAGAAACAGCTGTGGGATAGACTTGCAGGCTATTCAGGTAAGTGTGACTCAAAGATATTGAGATAGTTACCCCTTTTCAGAGTGTACCTTAAGAGGGTTTTATCTGTGTAACACCTTTTACTAAGCAGGCATGACTTACATGATTGCAAAATGAGTCTGTCTTCTATGCATAATTATGGTCACCCTAACAATTGTCAAACAGAAATATAATACATCGATAATCAAGCAGCAAGATGCAGTAGTAACATGTTTGACTCAGAATATATACAGTGCCATGTTAAAATTATATTCATTAGCTAGTTAATGTATGGTTTTATCTTTTCCTGAATTTCTTAGGATATCTGAAAATAGCAAATTTGTCTTAATGAACAGCTTCACTTTGTGTTATATGTTACTTAGTGATGCAGCTTTACATTGTATTATATGGTATTTAGTGATGTTCTCAATTGCTAACATTATACAGTGTAATGTGATATTTGAGGTTTCCACTGCAGTGATGCTGAATATTAAATGTTTCTGGGATGTTAATAATAGGCCTATGTTAGCTGATGTCTGAGGATTGTGGTTCAGTTCACAGCAGGGAAAGAGATTTATCTTCTCTCCAAAGCATTCAGGCCAGCTTTTGGGATATGTACCCTACTCAGTGGGTAGCAGGGGAATGAAGTATACCACCCACCTCAGCCTTGTGCTGAGTTTAAGAATGTATGGAGATATACCTTAATTCTTTCCTCTATGCCTTCATGGTGTACACAGGAACAGTGTTACTTTTATGTTACTTGTTATGTATACAATAATCCTTTGGTAGTCCAGACTTTGATCTTTCATATCCCCAGATGGTCTGGTCAGTTTTGGACTGAAAATGAGTCTTATTCTCAGTGATCTGGGCAATGGTCCAGACCACCTGGGTAGTCTGAGTTAATGTGTACATTGATGTGTGTGGAGTGGGTGAAGCAGGAAGAGGTAGCCAGTCTTTGTTTATATCTTCTGCAGTAAGGACATGATCTCCTGCATGCTGCAGTTCTCTCTCTCTCTTTCTCTCTCTGTCTGTCACTCCCTCCCCCTCTCTCATTTGGCCTGTTATAGCTTTGAGTGATGATTATTTTGTATCTTATTTATACCATAGGGTTTCTGCTGGTGGTACTGATTCCTAGATCATCTGGACCTCCCCATAGTTCAGGTGACCGAGGGGTTACTGTGTAACTGAATTATAAGGTCATCCTTTTGTTTCTTTGTTTGTAATGTAGACTACAGTGGAAACAAGCCTGCTCTGCACTCTCGTCTGATGAAGGTAGTGGAGATTCAGGATAGTCTTCCAGAAGGCCAAGCAAAACTCAAGTCCCTGAGTGATCATGTGGCCAACAAGACAGAAAAGCTTCCACTCAGAGCTAAAGAAGCCATGGAGAGAGACCTGGCCAATCTGAAGTAAGTACCCCATAAATATTTTGTGTTTATTTACACTTATAAAAGGACATGAGAGATACATCTTATTTTTTTAATATTATTTATTATGTAAAGTGAAGTCTACATGTATATATTACATAGCTTATACCAACCTACAAGTTTGTACTAATTCTGCATGTGTGCACATGCGTTTGTGTGAATATGTGTGCATGTGTGCACGGGTCAGCCTATGTGCATGCATACACGCATGTATGTATGTCAGATGGAAACAGTGTTTGTTTATGAAGCAGTCAAAAGGTACTTTCACATCAGTCTGTATTATACCCTGGACCTTTGTTGTTAAAAAGTTTTACTTATTGGTAGCACCAGTTATTCCATAACTTTGTCCTTTCAGAAATATTTGGGTTCATGGCATGCATATGCATTAGATGTGATGTTACAGTGTCTTTCATGGACTGTTATGTGTAAGAATGGGTCAGTGGAAAGGTTGTCTGTGGAGATTATGGCTGAAGAGTGGAACTGTCAGGTATTTGTATTGTAATTAAAACAGGCTTTTTACTAGTAGGTGAATAAAAATAAAAAAAAAGTATATAAACTTTGCAGTTGTGTTTGGAGAGCTAAAATTTGACACAGTACCTCTATGTAATGCGCTGTGCAACAACATGGGAGGTTAAGGTTTCGATTCCTGATGGGATTCTTGGAAATCTTCAAGTGCTCTGTTCCTTCTGTCTGCATTCATTAGCCCTGTAGTTCACTCAGCATCTAAGAGAAATGAGTACTGTGGAATATCCTTGGGTGTAAAGTGTGGCCAGTGCATAGTGCTGAAAACTGTGCTGTCATATTTGTGCCGAATGTCTAAGTAAGGATGCAAGCATAATATCTGAGTCTTCATGACTTGTTACAGGAAATCTTTACCTTTACTTCTTGGTGACATGCTATCCATAATGGATGAAGAGAGGATTTATGTGATGTAAAGTTGTTGTTAAATGTGAGAAGATATTGGAAAAAGAGAGATGTTAGAATATTTTATGTCCATTTGAAAGATTGAAATTGGAGTCAAAATACTACATGTGTATGATCACTACTTTTGTTGGTGGCTGTATATTTTTTTGAATTGAAATTAGTAATGTTAGTCATCAAATCAGTGAAACTGATGCACACAAAGTGAAGGTGCTTTATTACTTCTGACATCTGTTTTTGTAAGTCTTATAGGTACAGCATTTCAAAATCCAGAATTCTGTATTATTTTCCTTTGAATTTTAAATATTGTATTTACCATTCTAATCCACTTCCATTTTGCTTTATTTCTTCCAGATTTGATTTTGAAAAATTTGTAGCTGCATTAAGTGATGTTATCCATGGACTAGAAGAACGACTGCAGCAGTGGTCAGAGTATGAAGGCTCCTTTGACCGTCTGCTTGTTTGGTTGTCAGAGTCAGAGACAGCTCTTAAGAATTATGCACCACGGTCCACACTTGAAGAAAAGCAGGAACAGCTAGAAAAGTATAAGGTATATAGCAACAAGAAAATTATTGTGACAGTGCTGTCTGTAAAGTAGATTAACCTCTTTGATATGATTGAACCATAAATGTTATATTGGTTGAAATTCCTTCCTTCCTGAAAGATTCCTTTTCCATTTGTTTACCACAAAGTATATGCTGCATGTTATATAATGCTCAGATATTAATTCAGTAGAGAGAAAATTATGTTAGCTGTGGCTGTCATCTCCACATGCTCATGCATGTGGATGTGAAAATTATGTGGCAGAATAATCAGATATGGGCAGTTCCTTTATTGTCCTTGCTAAATAAACTTGAATTTCCTGTTGAAGTTCTCTGCGTGAAAAATGTGTTTCTACTGTGAGTAGAGTATGTCATTTTATATAGAAGACAACTTGCATTTCATAAATTGATTTTGTGACATTTTTGCTTTGACATTTTTCACAATACTGTATGAGTATGTGTCTGGCAAGGTTTCATTGAATAGCACATGTATGTTTTGGTTTAGGGTTTCTTCATTTTTATTGTGGAGGCAACGTAAAACCAAGTACTTGAACTTTTATTAAGTACTTTTGAAAAGTAATTACGTCTGTTCTGCAATTTTGGACCCAAATAACCTGAACTCTGTCCTAGTAGCAGAAACTAATGGAATAGCATTTAACAATTGTAGTGTATAAATACAATGAAACTATTATCCATCATCTTTCAAGGGACTGTGGAAAGAGAATGATAAATGCAGAAACATGACAGATGCAGGAAAGAATTAAAATGTGTCACAAATGAGACAACAAAAAAATTTGAAATTTTGAATTTTCTAATTAGATCTACAAAAATAACAAACAAGTAAAAAGTTTTGATCACCTTTTCCCTCCATTATATCTATAATTGACAGTGGTTCAGTTAAAGTCTTACGTTTCAGTTGAAACAGCACCAAATCCAAGTTAAAAGCATTGTGTTTTCATGCTCATTATTGCTGTAAGTGTAAAAAAATGATTTAATGGTTGTGTAAGTATCATGCGCTTCTGTAAAAGAAGGCACTTGTTCAGGTCATGTTCATCTCCCTTTTCATCTTCCTACTGCTGTCCCACCCACATAATCATCACAGAACTTGTTGTGTGACGTTAATCTGAGACATTTAGCTATGTCGATCCGTTCATTTCTCTGTCAGATTTTTGCCACTTTTTCATTTGTCTTCAGTCTTTTGTGAGTGTCCTGACATGCTTTGTAAGGCATGACTGGCACACAATGTGTGTAGGCCTAATGTACAAGAAATAATAACAAAAAAACAGGAATAACAGCACATAAGAACAGAAATAGCAACACTGAATCACACAACCATTAGTTGCTAAAATCAATGAAATGCAAAGATAATGATGCAAGACAGTGCTACTAACAATTGTAGATCGAGGTTCTTGGGTTCACTGCTTAACAACTTTTGCCGCCCCCTCACTGCTGCGGCAAATATTCTACACCTAGCTGATGCATAGCAACATTTTGCAAGTACGACTGTAATGGTGATTGTGTCGGTATAGGCAGGTTGGCACTACTGTATGTTCCAAAAACATCTTATTACCTTCATTTCATACTAAATTGATGTATGGTGCTGCTGTATGTTGGAAGAACATCATGTTACTTCCACTGTTTTCTTTTGCTCAAAAGTGATCTTTATGGGTGTATTGTGGGTTGGGACTGGGAAATATGAACATTTGATGTGGGAAAATGACTCTTTGAAGAATGAGGTTTCCATTATAAAAATAAAGAGCAGTTTTTTGGCACCAGAAGAAATGAACAGTAATCATGGGAAGAAACTGCATACAACAGTGATGGATAGTGGTTTCACTGTATTTATTAATGGTGCAGGCTATGAATCATGCTTTTACCCAGTTGCATATATGCATTTAATTAATAATGTGTGTGTTAATGTTGTGATTTATCCCTAGGATCTCATAAAAATAGTTGAGTCCAGATATAGAGATGTGAAGGAAATTGTTACCCTAGCTGATCATCTGGAACAAGTAAGAATTTGATTGGTATTTGCAGTGCAATGTTTCTTTCCTCTTTTCTCACTAGTTCAGTAATTCAACTGTTGTTTCTTTCTTCTTCTCTGCAGTATGCCTGGAATCATAATTGTATCAAGCCATAAGCAGATTATTCTATCTCAGAGGGCTGTTTATTTTATTTTTTTACAGAATTCTATGGTTTCATACAGTTTGTTCACAAATTTTATATTATTGGTCATGGAGGACATACAGTAAATAATTTTCAAGGGTGTGCTACACCTGTGTGTATTACTTGGACACATGTCTGAATGAACAGGGAATAGTGGATATACCCTTTGTTTCTCCACATAATTGCTAAGTCAGTGAGGTATTCATTCCACTGATGCACCACTTGTTTGGCTCAATTTTTAGTCAACTGATTCATTTATGCTCTCACTCCATCCTCACATCAGAATTGTTTTCTCTTTGAAGTGCATCTTCTGTGATTTGGTCTGAGCTACATGTTGGTTGGGCAAGATATTTCCAGTGCAAATGCTCCAGAATAACATTCATACATTCTGTAATGGGGAGTGTATTGTCATGAAAAAGGATGAATTTCTGTGAGAAATATGGGTGTTTTCTGTGGATAGCTTTCTGAAGGTGCTGGATATTGTGTAGTAATGGTCTGCATTCACAGTTGTTCTCTTGTGCATGAATTAAGGGAGGAAAATTCTTCATACATCCAGAAGTGCCTATGGTAACACCTGTGTCTGTACTCAGATTCCTGGGTTGCATTGTCACCAGTGACAAAATATGGAACTGTCACTTCAACCCAATACTGAGTGCAATCATTTTAATGGAAACTTATCAAAAACTTCAAAAAGAGGATATTCAATATCTTGCAGTTTTTGGGGAAGGTAGGGTTGGTAGCATATTGGGAGGCACAAAGCATTCTCATGTTAAAGTTCCTAGACCATGGTACAACAGTGCATACTGGTGTTGTACAATGCTGTGACACCTGAAGGCAGTCATTCAGGTGAAATTTGGTAACCCATTCAAAGCAAAAGTTCATAGAAAGCATGAGCCTTTACCATGCTAGTTCCTTTGCCATATGATCCATGTCATAATGAGACCATATAAGAAATGTGGTGCCCATCCACCATGCTGCTGGATCTTGCACCTTGTAACATCCACATCATTGGGCCATGGAAGGAGCATTTCAAAAGGGAAGTGGTTTTGCCTTGATTTCAAGGGGAAAGCTGGGATGGATTAGTGAGAAATCTGGGTGGGGCTTCTGGGACAGGTCTTTTAATTACCCTGTGGTTTATGTGCATAAATACAGGGTTTGTGTCTTATTTCTTGCTCTTTCAGACAATTACACTGAAGTAAGAGAGATCAGTGTAATGTACCCCTGGATGCTCAATATTGAACATCCCGTGTGTTATCGAATAGTAGCACATGGGCTGTACCGTACCACTGACAGTTGATACTCCGTACAGGCACAGTATAGATTACATGCACATGTATTTATTTGTTAATTTTGACAGTACTGTTGAAAATTTCCATACCCTTTGCTTGATAGTTCAGTATTGCAATATCTGGAGGATATCTGTACATGATGACAATAGATTGAAGGCACTTATGTCATGATCATTTATATTTGTGCATCATTTTGTTTTTAATCAGTGTCTGGTTATGTACAGTTATGATGAAGAGGCTTCAGTTTATGTATCTTCCTTTTCTTATTCATTAGAGGCAGCATGTTACAAACATAGCAACATTCATTTCTAACAGGTTTTTAATATGAATCAGGTTTATTACACAGACTGTATGACAATTTGTTGCGTGTTCTCACTGACACATCTGTGTATGAGACTGAAAGGTATTAGTGGATGGACTGATTGATGGTGTCTCCACATAAGGGGCTGTTTTTGGACTTTATGAGTAGCGCTTACAAAGTGATTTGCACGTGGTTATTAACCCTTAGGCGACTAATGTCATATATATATGGAGCACCCATTCTTGATGTTTCTAGATCACACACAACGACGCAGCACAGTCGGTAGGACTCCTCTGGACGAGT
>Ga0268261_10002838_pt1 | contig 12534 bp, 12 predicted proteins | sample TergutNc150P1_FD_190353 | JGI IMG/M metagenome (GOLD analysis project Ga0268261, IMG submission 190353) | Nasutitermes corniger P1 segment gut microbial community from laboratory colony in Florida, USA - Nc150 P1 (SPAdes) (version 2) | ecosystem: Host-associated > Arthropoda: Insects >... | reverse complement strand
TATATATATATATGACATTAGTCGCCTAAGGGTTAAAGTAAACAGTACGGATTAGACCTACTAGCAATATATTATTCGTATTACGTACCGCTAAATAGCAGACGGCCGTGCGGCAACAATTAAAATTACGGGTACCAGTAGGGAAGCTGTTATCGGAAAAGACCAGTCTTTCTTATCACTACACTTTATTATCCCATTTGAGGTTGTCTCATGTTAACGTCACGATCGAATGGTACTCATTTTGAGGTAGCCGCGAGCTCTTCCTTTCTTAATTTCCTTATGTTGTGGAATGTAAGCGATACACGTCGCTTGTGAAATGCAATAAATACAGGGGATATACTTAAGAGTAATTAAGGCAATGAAACACGTGTTGGTGAACATAGCGATACAGGTCTGACTATAATATTTCCTGTGGTCTGCAATGACACGAAGAACTTGTCTGCAAAATTCTAAAGGACCGAAACTCGTATAACCGCGAATTTTGGGTCTATTTAATATTTTACGTATGCAGCCAATGAAGATTGTTGTTATCCTATTCTATCAATGGGAACAATGCATTATGTTCATGCCCATATGAGTACTAACCTATGACAATCCACCCCAGCCAGCTGCACGTTTAATAATCTACGATTTCTTTCAGTAATCAATTTCCGGCAGGAAATTAATCCCTTGCTTTGATTTATGTTGTGGAATATGCGTGTATTTATTATTCTATATGTTTAAAAGTCACATACAAAATTAACAACCTACTATTGCACTTGCCATTGCACAGTACATATCGTATTCCACACATGGATCAGATTTCAAGGACATCATCTAGCACGAATTAAAGTTGGTTCTCGGGCAGGTCGGCAGGTGGCTCTAGTATAATGCCTGGTGAGGACATTCAATATTCGATGGACAATGTGATTTGAGAAGTTTTGTGTTTTCCGAACGTGTTTAACTTGTGGAAAACTGAACTATTTCAATAGCGTTATTTCAGCATAGTATATTCCTCTTCGCGTGATTTTGTATAATATATGTTTGTTTTTTATTGCGTACTACGAAAATGGATTTTGCTGAAGTTGCACTTATAAATTCTATTAACTTTGTTACCATCAGAGAAAAGACTGTCTTCTGGGTTATGATGGTATGTAGTCTGGTAAGCGCTTAACACATTCACTGCCGTAGTCGACCTCAGTCGATTTAATAATTCATGCTTAAGATTGCCAGTGTCGACCTTAGTCGATCTAGTTTTTTCAATCGCGCTCTTTCAGCTTAAATTAGCTGACCTGTCGTTATAGGCGGGAAACTTGTACAGCAGCTTCAGTATATCTAGTTGATGTTATCTTTATCCCTTTTATAGTTTATTATGCTTACACTGCGATGTAATGAAACCGTGTTTATCCTTACGCTCAGAGGGAGATTGGGCTGTCTCTGGTTGCAGTTTATAAATAATCGTTTATACGTGAAGTCGTGTATGTGTGATAGTTTATACTTCTCAGTGCAACATGGCATCTAGGAAAAGAAAAACAATTGGATTTAGAACTGAGGAAGAATTAGCTGATGCGGTGAATGAAATTGTAAATGACAGTGATTCAGATACAGATAAAATTCTCGAATTTTCAAGTAGTGAAGAGAGTGAATCTGAAAGTGCAAATGAGAGTAATAATTAGAGTAACATTTCAATACCAGGCCATAGCGGCAGACAGATAAATGTTACCACAATTACAGGATTTTCTAAAAATGATCGTAAACCAAGAATACCGCCCTTCATAGGCAATCCAGCCGTGCAATTTGCAGTTGAAAATGAAGCAGATGTTATGAGTTATTTTGACCATTATATTCCTCCTGAACTAACTGAAATAGTAGTTGACAAGACCAATTTATATGCCCAGCAACAGATCGCGAAAATGCCTCGCCCCGTTACAAAACATGCACCTAGTGAAGAATGGAAACCAATAACAGTAATCGAAATGAAAAATTCCTTGGTTTGATTTTTGTAACTAGTATAGCCCGAAACCCAAAATTAGAATTGTACTGGTCAACGAGAGGAATTTTTCAGACTCCAGTATTTCAAAAAACAATGTCTAGGAACATATTTCAACTTATCCAACGGTACCTTCACTTCAATGACAATAATGCAGCAGGAACAAACGAAGATCTTTTGTACCGTCATCATCATCATCTGGCGAGTCGCAAGGCTCGAGCAGAACACCTACACCTACTCCAACAAAACGTGCCCCAAAAAATGACCCCCCTGGCAGACTTGATGGAAAACTAAAGAATCACAAACTGGTCCATATTCTACCCACAAAAAAATGATAAAACGCCAACACGAAAATGTAGAGTGTGTGTGCGATAAAATATCAAGAAAGAAACTAGATTTCTCTGTGCTCAGTGTGGTGTTCCTCTGCATCCCGAAGGCTGGTACACACGATATCACACGCTGAAACATTACTGAAGGTATGTTCTAAATTTCAAGTCTTTATCTCATACACTTTTCGTGTAATTATTTTTTGCTGAAATCATGAAAGAAGGGGTTGTGGGCCCTTTAAATGGAGACATTTTAACGACCCTGGGTATTTAAATGGCTGGCAGCGAATGCGTTAACAGTGCTTTGAATCAACTTCTTTCTTCAATAGAGTAAGTTGGCTCTCACCTACTGGACAATAACGTGTCGTAAGCCAGCTGCACAAATGTCTGTTGCTATGCAATGACTGAAGTTACAGAAAAAAATGCAGGTTAGCATTCTTTCTGTAGATATGACTGAACGTAAAAACAAAATTAAAGTGATGAGTTCCGAATTATTTCAAGAGAAAAAGAAAGTTTATGTCGCAGCACGTAATAATGCCAGTGCCGACAGTTTCTATATTACAACCAACTACTAAACAAATTGCTTTATGAAGAAAATATAGTTACTTAAATTTTGTTTGACTGTCCATAAAATAAAAATTTCAGGTTGTTGTTGTTTTTTTTTTTTTTTTTTTTTTTTTTTTTTTATTTTATTCGCTGGTTTCTACTTGCGTTATTATCCACACCTGATATATTAATTTTTTCCAGTTACTTTTATAAAACTTTCAGCCCACCACATAGGACGGCGAACGTAATTAGTATATTTCTAATAGCAATTCTAGCGTGAATGTGTAACTCGTGAACGTACTAGTGGAAGCTAGTGCAGAATATTCCGTGCTTTTTGTCATTACATTGTAGAACCCGTGACTATTTTTTTTTTGTTCCAATTTCATCTTTGGTTTGTTTCACAGATCGGCGTACACTGTAACTAAATGATCTGTGCACTGTAACGTTTTCTCTGGAACATCGCTTGGATTTTTGGTAGCTTCGGAAGGAGAGCGTCATTTAGTGATTTCGTGCAAAAAGTGTGATTTAGCGGTTTCAAGCTGACGTCGGAAATGAGTTCTTATCTTCAAGTAGCCGAGGACGAAGGCGAAGAACCTATAGAATTGCCCACAGAAGATGATAGTACATTACTACTCTCGACTTTAGCCGCACAGTTCCCAGGAACTTGTGGGTTAAAGTACCGTAACCCCGAATCTCGAGCAATGAGAGGAGTGCGGTTGGTGGAAGGGAGGTTACATCCACCTGAAAGTGGATGGGGAAATTGCGTATACTATTGCGTGTTTCCGAAAGGTAATAATAGTAATGAAGTCACAATACAACAGTATATGTGGGTTATATGTAATGGCTAACGGTTTTAATTTATTTCTTTGCAGAAAATAAACGTAAGTCAGACGATCATTTAGAAAACTCAACAGCAAAGACGAAGCGCATGGAAACAAAATTGAAGTGTTCAGATCTTATTGTACTTGGTTTACCGTGGAAAACCACAGAACAACAACTGCGGGAGTATTTTGAGTCCTTTGGTGAAGTGCTTATGGCTCAGGTATGTAAAGTACATGGATACATTTTTGGCCGGCAGGCATATCATTGCCTTGTGTAGTGTAATTTGTTAGTTGCAGCAGCAAGGTGTAATTAATTACATTCATTGGACAGGGAAATTGTGGGTTATTGTTTAATATTGACTGAATACCTCATGGTTCAAAATAATTACAAGAATGACTGGAGTGATCTTTGTATATGGTAACCAAAGGCACTTGTGAGGTACAATGCTTGGATGAAAATGTCTGTAACAGAAGAAGATAACCTGTTCTATTCTACAGCACATGCTAACATAGAAGAAGCAACAGAAGGGAAGAGATGCAGGAAGGAGTTGTGAAAGACATAACCATATCTTTGGCAAGGGGTTTGTTCGTACTGCCACATGTTCCTTGATTCTGGTAGTACTGTGGCCTGGTTCATTAGCTTTGTCATGGTCAGTTGGTTAGCACCGTGAGCACACTTGTACACTAGTCCAAGAGTTTATTTAATAAACAAGTATTTTGTCATGTATGTTAGCATAGAGATGGGGCAACTGACACCAACACCAGGCAAGACGTAAAGGCTTCCTTTTTAGTATACAGCAGAAGGAATTTGCTGCTTGTTGGTTATTTAGTGGATAGTAGTACGGGCAACAGTACCACCATTGGAGGTTTTGGCGTCATAGTGGACACTGTTGTCGCCTGAGGCTAAGATGCATCTTAGCATCCCCATTGTAAGTTTACAGGGAAGTGTCATCTGCCCTTGTGGCATCTTTCACAGAATGTGCAGTACATATTGTAGGCTGCTGAACTGGTAATAGTTTTATAGTACATAGTTTATCTGCTCCTGCAGATAGAATTGGGTGTTACATGTAGTCACCTATTTGATCATACGTCAGTCTGCTTTGTAGCGCTCTGGACCTGCCAGTGAAGCTGGATATTAATTATTGGTACTAGCACAACACAAACCATTCTGAGTTAACTGAAACCACAGGTTACTTTATTACACAGTGAAATTCCATGTAGAATTTTTTCTTTATGTTGGATTTTTACAGTGTAATGTGTTAGCCACTGGCAGAAATATGTAAATCAAGCAGGAGAGAAAGTGAAGCTAGTATCTGTTGTGGATTATTATAAGTATATAACTCGGTAATGAATATTTGTAACTTACTAGGGTATGTTATTGCAAATCATTCCAGACCTGTACCTTTTTCATATAAAATTTGCAGTATTTAAATGCCTGTGAAGGAAATATGGAAGACGGTTGTATTGATAAGAATTCACCCGACGTGGCTGTGGATATGGTTAAGTGGTAGGCATGTGCTTATTTGTCCAGTGACAGACTGTAGTCCTGTTTCACTGTTAAGTGCCTTGTGTGAGGTACGGTGAAGGTTACATGCATAAACCACTGCATGCATACTCACAACATACAGGATGTGAATGTGATACTCATACTCTTGAAGCTAACCTGACTAGTTACCAGCAAAGTATGTACTTTACAGGAACCAAGTTACGAGGTTCTGTTCTGTTGAGCATTAAAATCTTTAACTGGATGTAACAGTATTTAAGCTGGCACTGAAAACTGTCTCATAGCTCCTCTGTTTAAGAATATCCAAATGAAGCTCATAAGTAGTGCATTTCTTAACACGCCCACTCCCAGGAATCCCCTGGCTACTGAACAGCTGGACCGGCAATTTTTGACACTGCAAAATATTGCAAAGTAATGTTTAAGTATATATTTTCTCCTAAACTGTTGTAGATAGACAAAATTTAAGAATGAACAGATTTAAAGTTCAAGCATTGTTTTGGGGTATGATATTTTGTGTCACGTCCCCAGATGGAGTGGAATGCCACTATTTCTGTAGAATCGCCCCATTTTACTTTCAGACAAACTAGTGTATTAAGGAATCAGATTGTCATCGTCATCCTCAAACAAAAGAATTTTGGTGATAGCATTATCTTCCGAACTCCTGACACTTTAAACTTCACATTTCTTGTTTGTGCTGTGCAGTGGTTTGTCACTTTGTTACTCTCAAATGAACAGGAATATTTGAGGGTGAAGAAAATGGTTTCCAAACGGAGCTACGAGCACTGTCTACTCATAAGTGGAAACTATATGGCAAAACCCTGTATCCAACAACAGTTTACCCCCCCCCCCCCCCCCAAATACTTATCCAACCATGACTGGGTATGGGAGCAAATGTGTTGAGTAATTTTTAACACAAGTAACTTGCTCTGTTTCTGGTCTTTGTAATATGATTTTCTAACAAGATAACTAAACAGCCCTGCAAACCATGTATGTTGGTCTCTTGGCATGTGAACAGTCAGTTCACAAAATGCACAAATTAAGACCTGTTTCACAGTTTTTGAGCCAATTTGAGTTTACACAGTTCAGTCCTTTTGCGAGCTGATACTCGTTCCTGGTGCTTGTTTGTGGCTGTCATCTGTTCCCGAATGATCTGAAATGTGTAAATTGTGATACCAATGAACCATCAACCTCAACATGAAGACTTTATTGTTAATATATAATAGATGTTTGTGTTACATTCATATTTCTAATAAGGATTGTGCACAACATTTTTGCATTTTTCGTACAACTTTAATGGTGCAACTGTTGTTAATATGCAGCCTAATAACTAATAATATAATTTAAACACAGTGATTGATCATTGATGTTAATTACCTCATACTTAGGTAATGTTCTATATTTTATTAAAGTGAACTTTGTACATCTGAGGATAAATTTTTGATTGCTGGAACCATTTACAATTTATAACATGGGTAGTAATAGAAAATTAATTTTTGTTTCATTAGTTTTTGGATCCCAAGCAGTTCTCAAGGAACAAATGAAGGTTGGAAACTGAGGCAATACTGTATTTCTTATTTTTGTTGTATCATATTCAGGCTGTGATATGTTCTATATCCTGCTACTGTAAAGGGTCTATGGACTGTTCTGTTCTTATTCCAGTCTGCTTGTATTCATTCAAGAACAGTTTGATTTTGGGAGAGGTATGTCCACTGATAATGCTGCATTTATGCTAACAGATAATGTATTAATATCTGTTTATTAAAACTATCTGGTGCAGTTACAGTGAACTTCTTGTATGCAAGAGTTGCTATAATCTTCTGCACAGCATTATATCCAGTTTCAAGCTGTGCTACGATTTCCATAACTTGTTGGTCATATCTGATTAATTCTGTGCTAATTGCATTCTGTGCTGGCTGCTTTTGTGTAACCGCAACAAGGCAGCTTGATGATGATTCTTCCATCCAAAAATTGTTCCAATGCCACATCCTGCTGGCATCTGTGCAGACATCTGCATACACACTGACATAGTCAGCAATGTCTGCACCTGAATTGTTCTCCTTTACAAGAAATTTATTAACTCCTCACTGGTAAAACAATATGTCATTCACAGCCATTCTGTTGCAGTGGCTTGTGCATATGCACTGCACTTGTATTTCAGGTCAGAGGTTAGAGGTGACAATATCAGCCATGTCCATCCTGGTCTACAACATTTTCCTATAATGTATCTAATATGGTACTGCTCACAATATTTGGTGCAGTCATATGATCAGTAGTATGGCATCTGTTATATGCATCACAGTTTAGTGGAATATTAACCTAGAAATGCTTTTAATTATACTAGTCTGTGGTTTCGTATTGTGACTCACTGTACATCTTGTAGTCATTCTGTCTACCTTATGCATCATCCAGCACATGTATGAATGATACTGAGTGTGCTTATTGTACTACCAGAGGGAGTTACTGGTTAGGTATGTTTTGATGCAGTTTGCTGGAAGTCAGGTAGAAGATTAATTGCAAACCATTAAAAATCTTAGAAAGCAAATGAAATTAAGTTGGTTTAGTTTTATATTTGTTAATTTGAATTGCACAAGTGGACATATTCACTACAAGAGTGATAAAAGTACAGCATTTGTTAATTCATTAATTTATTTTATTATTATTATTTTTTTTTTTTCTTCTTTTTATATTATTATTGTGAGTTCCCTCTTCGTTGCTTTAGGTTAAAAAAGATCCAAAGTCTGGTCAGTCAAAAGGATTTGGTTTCATCCGCTTTGGTACTTATGAGTCACAGATGCGAGTTTTGGCGCAGAGGCACATGATTGATGGTCGATGGTGTGATGTCAAGATTCCAAATTCAAAGGTAAGCTTCGTGTAGAGATTTGACGGAAAGAAACCGAAACTTTATATTGCTGATGTATGCATTATGGAATAAGTGAAGTTGAAGATATATGTAGCCAATTATGTTAGTGTTCCTTTGTTTCTGCACCTTTGGTTTGGTGAATGTCAGGTCCTGCAGTATGTTGCAGTCTGGATTCTGCTTGAGATTTGTAATAATTTAGACCTGAATTTCAGAAAGTATTTCATTGTAACAATAGAACAGCTGAAAAAATGGCCCAGGAGGAGGAAATGTGTGTATGATTAGAATGTTGGAGTGATGTCTGGGTGTGAACATGTGTGTGTCGTAATGTTGTATGTCTGTGTGAGTTGTACGAGCAATCGTCTTTGCTTGGTGTGACAAAAAAAATGTGTGTGAATCTGTGTGACTTCCCTGTGATGGCCACCTTCTCCGCCCCTTCTTTTGCCTGGTGCGGTGAGCAGAAATTGGAGACCAAACTGAGGGTTCCACCAGGAGAAAATAACACCCACATATTTGGTGTTTCCAGAGTTTGGATGCAGTGTGTTCCTCCACGAGGGGCGGAGAGGTTTATATTGGTGGCACGACTACACTCTATGAACCCATTGACATTGCTGCTGCTTACACTGAGTATGGTGGAAATCAATTATACCAGTATAATGACTTGGTCCCATATGTATATGACCCTAGTTATCAGTTGAGCAGCTCCATCGGTGGTGTTTGTGTGGCAGGTGATGGTTACAGAGTTAACAGTGGAACTTATGACACAACAACCAGAACAGTCAGTTATTCAGTCAATGGTGTGTATAACAAAGTCGGTGAAACAGATCATTATCGGTCATCTCACATGTCTGATATGACCCATAAAGCCGATAGCATCAGTGGGTATCAGGTTGAACATTACACAAACTTGCATCGAATGTCACTCAAGAAAGACTACAGTACTGTTTATTACTCAGATAGTCACAGATCTTCAAACCACGGGCAGTTCGGTTCTCAAAACCGAGACAAGGTTTACCATGAAAGGGACCTTGATATGACTTTCGACAGGTATGACAGTGAAGAAAGAAGTTTGAGATTTTCAGGGAGCCATGAACACTACAATGATCATACAAGTTATGATAGAACTCAAGAAAAGGTTTACAGTTCTATGGGGAACTTGCATGATTCTCAGAGGGATTACTCCAAGGTTCGTAGACATAGTGGCAGTTCAAGAGATGTTGCGCATCATTATACTGATAGGTATCTGGTTAAGATATCACGCCGGGAACGTGAGAAATCCCATCATGGAAGCAGTGACAGGAGCTACAAACATGGAAATAATGTTCATGGGCACAAACGCAGCAGAAGTTCAACCAAGGATGGTAGTAAAACTTACTATGGAACCGATGCCAGTGACAGTGATGAGATGGCATATCATAAGCGTAAGTCAGCTGAATTGGAAGAGTGGGTTCAGAAACGTGGTGGTTACTCAAGAGGTGAGACTTACCATTCATCAGCTCCAGTTGCAGGACCAAGAACCATACCTGTAATTCAGTCAAGATATTAAAGTGTAACATCACCCATTAAAGTTGTATCCTCCTATGTTCATTCATTTGAAGCTAGCTGATGTAGCAGAACACTTATCCCAGTGTTATAAATAAATTATGGAAGAAAATGTATATTGCAGCTGTAAGCAGACTTGTGTACAGAATGAGCAGCCATGCGATACGACAGACACTAATTACCCTGATTAGGACTGGGGCTTCTGTGTTGTGACATAATGTATTCATATAAGTGGGTACCAACATTTCAGATAAGTTGCTGTCTCTACCTTAGGTTCAAAGCTAATGATGGGAATAGATGAATTCATGATGTATCAGACAGTGACATGGGCCAACAAAGGAGCATGTAGAGATAGTGGAATAGCACTTCCATGTGCTCCTTAGTTGGTCAGTGTCTTACTTCTTTATAATCTGGCCACTCCTGATCCAAATCACTTTGATTGTGTAAGTGAAGGCATCAGGCTTCTCAGAATATTTGTGTAGGTCAACAAGAGTACATGTCACAGCCAGAAGACTTATGCGTGTATTCATTACTGTGAAAATCTGATGTCTTATAATTACATTTGTGGTTGTGTAACTTTTGTAATACTGGCCATGAAAAGCAGCATATAATAAAAATGCCTTGGCATTTTTGCCAAAACTGCGATTCCTGAAGGGAAAAAAATCTCTTTACTTACCGTGGAATTGATGACATATATCTGAATTTTCTTACAGCTGTTAGCAAAGCATGACTGAGCATACAGTTTTAGAGTTTTTTGTTTCTACTAGACTTCCAGCTCTTCATTTTGTGTAAATTTATAAATCATAAGATTGGTATTTGAACTTATATGTGCACTTTCATACATTGAACTAATTCTAATGTAATATTGTTATAGTGTGGTTCGGAGCATGACTGCTCATTTTTATGATGTTTTACAGAATAGTGTACCAAGTCCTGCAGTAATGCCCACTGATGTATCTTATTACACTTACAAGTAATGAATAATCATCAGCAAAAGTCATGTATTTGCATAAAGCTCATGATAGATGTGTGAAACTTTGAACTAAATACTGCCTAGTAGAATGTACGTCACATAAGAAATTTGTATTATTCTGATTCTGTATACACCTTTTTAGTTTATAAAGATATAAAATGAATTTCACACTGGATGTCAATTCCATTTCCTAAACTTTGTTACAAAGGTGCACAACTGTTCCTTTATTACAGTAGCTTGACTTTCAAGCATGATTTCACATATATTACAGTGTTTTGCAAGGCAGTTCATCAGTTTCACTTATTTTTTGAAAAGGCTACACACACACACACACACACACACACACACGAATGAGTTACTCTACACACATTGCCTAGGAAAGCACTCTTCATGGCGCCCTTTAGTATGTATAGCATGTACTGTTTGTATCTGTTCCTCCCATCATGCTGAGCTCTGTTGCTGCAGACACAGTAGCCTGTCTTTTTTACATTTTTTAGTGTTTGTGAAGTGTTCACTTTTACCACTCCCAGTGCTTTTCATAACTGATGGATCAGTGATACCTGGCTGTACTTACAGCCACCCTTCTGCAAGAAGTTTTATTGAAAATTGTGTCCAAGTCATTGGTTTAGAAGCTGGTGCTGTACTCTATGTATGTATCTTCAGGATTATTCTTAAAAATGTATTGAAACACATTTCTCTAGAATAGTTTACAGTTTGTCATTCCTCAGGATAAGTATACAGCATCAAGTCTGATGTATCTTTGGTTTCTGTACATTTGTGTAGTAGGTTTTTTTTGGGGGGAGGAGGGGTTAAGTTTTGTTACATTCTGTTCATTGCATGTTGGCAGTTTAGAGTTCTTCAGAATCTTTAGATCCTCTGTGAAGTAGTAAGGGCAGAGGAACAGGAAAACGTTTAGATTTTCGCGGATTGCAGGTGCAAGAATTAATGGTTTTAAAATAAGTATCTCTTATCACAGTGTCATAGGCCAGTGGTGGAAGTTTCTATGTCATTGAATGATTTGTCTTATGAACATGGTAAGTTTGTGTAGAATAAATGTCGAGCAGACCATTGTGGGGGGGGATCCATGAATAGGTGGTATCTTCTGTACATACAGCCTTCATCTTCAGTAGTTTTATTATGACTGCTTGACCTAAACGATACCTCTTGTATTTTAGTCTTATGTTTTCTGTTCTTCAGTCAGTGACGTAATAATTGCCAAGCTATAATATGCTACTGAATCACAAATCATCAAGAGCGTGATTCTCACATGATGATTGTCTTTGTTGGGTAAATACCACATTAGTCATGTCAGATCTTTGATATCGTTTGAACGAATAAGCAGTGAACTGTTGGTGTGGAGTATAATTTTGTTGATCATGTATGAGTTGTGTGTGATGGATAGTGTTTTTGTTAGCTATAGTGGTCAGTATTATTGACTGCCTGTAATTGTGCTGAGGAAGGGGGCGATATATATCATGACATTGCCAGATTGCTTGCTGTGCCAAGTGAGCTGTGCATTTTTATGTAAAGATGGCACCAACTAATAATAGTAAACACTTGCACTGTTTGTATTAACACAATAAAAACTGAAGTAAAGTTGCACTTTATTTAATTCGAAGTCCCATTATCATTGTCATCGTCATGATCGTCATCCACAAACACCAACATAACCACCACACAATGCAGAGCTGTAACTTTGGGTCTCAAATTTTGGTGGTGGCTTCCACGATATCATGTCATGCAAGCTGATAGGGTACATAAAGACTTGCATGTGTTTCTACACTGATCTTGAGTGTAACTGTAAATATTCACAAGAGTAAAAAGGGTTTCAAACAAAAGGTATGGAGGAAAATGAAATATGTTTTATACTTAACCCTTTAAACCCCAAATTAAATCCCATCTGCTATTTGCTGGCATTATTAGGAGCTCACCATTTTCTCCACGTTAGCAGGATAAGGGTTAAATTATTAACCTTTAGGCTACTAATGTCATATAT
>Ga0268261_10002836_pt1 | contig 12540 bp, 5 predicted proteins | sample TergutNc150P1_FD_190353 | JGI IMG/M metagenome (GOLD analysis project Ga0268261, IMG submission 190353) | Nasutitermes corniger P1 segment gut microbial community from laboratory colony in Florida, USA - Nc150 P1 (SPAdes) (version 2) | ecosystem: Host-associated > Arthropoda: Insects > Digestive... | reverse complement strand
CGAGCTGATCACTCGTCCAGAGGAGTCCTACCGACTGTGCTGCGTCGTTGTGTGTGATCTAGAAACATCAAGAATGGGTGCTCCATATATATATATATATGACATTAGTCACCTAAGGGTTAAGCATCCACTCATCCGTTTTTGCATGTGTTACTGAAAGACGTTCTCACTGCTAATATCAGACAGCGTCGATGATGACTGGATGAATGAGAGAGAGAGTGAGTGTTTACGCAGCATTGGTGGAAAGATACTGAAGGCGAAAGGACAATACTTTGTGAAAAAAGGTTTCCCAGTACCACTCTGTCCACCAGAGATCCCACAAGGAATTTGATGTGAACGAAACCTGTGAGATTTCTGTTTATACCACCAGAGAGTCCGGTGCAATGAGAACAAGAAACTGTTAAAGTTACAAAAGTATTTTTCATTATCAGTCATAGAACGTATTAAGAATACATTTTCTATAAACGTGTAACATATTTTGCGCATCAACATAAATTTAGTTACAAATACCTAAACAGACCTAAGGACAAGGAACTCTGACCGTTACGAATAAAAAACACAAAAAAAAAATCAGTCGCATCGAAGTATTACAACTTATCGTCACCGCTAGGAAATATTTACAAGTACCCTAATCATCCAAATAATATTGTGAAAAAGGATATGAAACTACTAGGAGTAAATGTATTGTTAATTAGATTTAGGCCTCATACATCGATTACTTATAACCACCAAACTATATCGTAACCACTGGAACCCATCGCTCTGACATCACCGGTACATATTAGTGTGCGATATCACGTTAAGTATAAAGAGCGTTATATTTTATTTTCCTGCTTGTATAAATTCTTCATACCCAGCCTGAAGATGATCTTTTGAGAGTGAAACATATAGTTTTGTACTCCATAATAAATATATAGTTTTGTTGACGGCATTTCTTGTGATTGTCATTGGTTCTACAGAGTGCGTCAGTGAATCGGGCGATTTAGCAACACTGTTTTTCCTGGTTCGGCAACACTGGGGCGGATGCCGCTATCGCCATTTTGCTGCCAACGTTAGAGCGCTTTATTTGCAATGGAGCCGTGGACTGCAGCACAATGTGCTTTTGCTGTGAAAGCGTTTTACAAAAACGGTGACAGTTTTGTGATCGCTCAGCGTGAATTTCGAAGAGAGTTCGGAATTCATCGCAATCGTGCTGTTCCATCAGCCCATGCCATCAAGACCTGGGTTCAACACTTCGAGGCTACTGGTTCTACACTAAAGATGAAAGGTGGTAGTGTAAAAACAGTACGTACACCCGAGAACATTGCGGGAGTGAGAGACGCCATTGAAGGAATCCACACCGTTCTGCGCGTCGCTACTCTGCGTCCCTCGGGTTGTCTGAAGCCAGCGTTCGACGGATTTTACACTGCCACCTTTCTTCTTTAGTGTAGAACCAGTAGCCTCGAAGTTTCGAACCCATGTCTTGATGGCATGGGCTGATGGAACAGCAGGATTGCGATGAATCCCGAACTCTCTTCGAAATTCACGCCGAGCGATCGCAAAACTGTCACCGTTTTTGTAAAACGCTTTCACAGCAAAAGCACGTTGTGTTCGAGTCCACGGCTCCATTTCAACTAAAACGCTCTAAAGTTGGCAGCAAAATGGCGATGGCGGCATCCGCTCCAGTGTTGCCGAACCAGAAATAAGAGTGTTGCAAAATCGCCCGATTAACTGACGCACTCTGTATAAACACAATGAGACGTCTCTTATTAGGTCAGTTTGTTGGCTAACTATAAATGAAGACTCAAATCTTCTGTGATGTAACGCTGTGTTTGTTGAGTTAGTGGTTCCCGACGATTCGAAGGCTTGTCACTATCTTCAAGTGTCAGCAGTCATATAAAGGCTCATCTTTCGAAACGTCGGGGATTGCAAATCTTCACATCCCAGATGACCTGAGCCCTCAGAAATACCGCTGTGATAAGCTAAAATCTCGCAAGTCTGGACACATAACACATCTTACTTGTCCCTTACACTTGTGCCCCTCCAAAGGCTTTGTTATCTATGAAATTTATTTACGAACTACAACGGACGTTATAACATTTGTATGCATGAAATGTGCACCGAAGTAACAGCAGTTCAGTACACCTTTATCGTATTCATGTCAACACGTCTTACCTTATACTTACGTACACAGACATACACACATACTTGCGCACGCAAATTTACGACAGTGCGTAGCGTTATTAAAGAACTACGTAGATAAAGAAAAGACACACAGCATTATATTGTAGTAAAATTTATTTACTTTGCGAAAGTTTGTAAAACATTAAGCTAGCTTATGTAGCCTTACTTCTGAAAAAATGGGTGCTGGCGTAATTAATGGCTTCTTACGACCATCCTTCCACCTCGTAACATATAACCTCGCTCCAGACCGTCTCTAGGGCCAACTAGATCTCGCTTCCAATGCGTACGGGGAACTATTTACTCATAGATAAAGCGGCTCTTGCTCGAATACGACTGCCTCCATTTAGTACCAAGCTAAGAATGTGTGGAAATGGGACTCCACTTCCATTTTACCCTTCATGTTACGGTGCTTAAATTACAAGGGATATTTTTAGTTTCGCATTCACAATAGTTGTATGATTGTGACATCATAACCTGTACGAATTACCTTACAGCTTCGTATAAATGTGACCTCGTAACGTTGTTTTTAATGTGACATACTCCTGTATAAATGCGACCTTATATCCTGCATGAATGTGACTTTGTACCTCTCCAAAATGTGACCTTATACCGCCCTATGAATGTGACCTATTGCCGCTGAATGTGTGACCTTATACCGTTATATGAATGTGATCTTATAACACCGTAAGGATGTGACTTATACCACTGAATGTGACCTTATGCCGCTGTATGAAAGCGACCTTGTACCGCCGTATGAATGTGACATTATACCGCCGTATGCATGTGACTTCATACCGCTGGATGAATGTGACTTATACCGCTGGATGAATGTGACCTTATACCGACATATTAATGGTACCTTATACCACCATATGAATGTGACCTTATACCGACGGATGAATGTGACCTTATACCGCTGCTTCTTCGACGGAGCGGCAGTTTCAGACATTCCTCTACCATGATATCCTTATACGCCTCCGTCACACAAAATTAGGTAGGGCAGTAAGTCAAAAGCAAACAACGGCCTTCGTAAAAGGACACATTCAGGAAAAGTGAGTCCCATACGCATTTTTAGACGATGCTTCAGTGCTACACCCTCTTGTAACAGAACACTGCTCTTTTGGTAAAGGTGAAATCCAAATGCTCGATCCTCTCTCAGGAGGTCCCAGGTACGATTAAATATTTACAGCGAAAATTAAATCTCAATTTTGTTTGAAAATTTAGTCCGTACCGCGCAGTAAACATATGGCGTCCCGGCCATAAAAAAACCAGTCAGTTAATGTTGTATAGAGACATAATTGTGTTTGTTCTGAGGTCCATATAAATCACATAAATACACTCTGTGGGCAGGACGTAGAATTGTTAAGCGCTAAACGTGATTTACATAATCACTGGGCTTTACAGGGTGAATAATACTTAAAGCTAATTTTTCCACCTATCCCTGCTAGATTTGAAGCCGATGCACCCCAATAAGAGTACAAAATCGTCTCAGTGAAATAAGTTTTATAGTGGCTCTAACTCTGTGAAGCAAGACGAATATAATGGTAATATAACAGCTTAAACGCTGTAAATTTGAGTTCAGAGTATGAAGTTCCACGAGTGTACAGTTTTGCCAACTCTTTAAATTACAGTACAGTGCGACGGACGAGCACAAGGTACTTTCAAACAGAAGAGTGACATTTCTCACAATAAATAAAGAACTAGTAAATTACAAAATGAGCAGACTACATGTGTGAGCGATATACGTAGCAAGAAACACACACGATACTTTAGTAAAAAAATTTCATTCGACATTTTCAGGTTCTCACAGCGGTGCTCACGGAGATTCAGTTCTCCTGGGATGTGACGTAGTTTCGCTGGGCAAGTAGTTCCCGACGTTTCAAAAATGATCATTGCGCCTTCGTCGTCAATGCTAGGCAGTCCATTATTCTTCGACTGCTTGACCCTGCACGTGAAGGAAATACGATCCTTCGAAATGTCGGGAAATGTCCACACAGCCGCACATTTCGGAATACATGAATTTTCGGCAGCTCCGCTGTGAAAACTTCAATATAGCAAGATTCAAATCTTTTGGGATGTGAAGCTTCGTCCATTGTTAGTTTCCGAAGTTTCTGAGGCACTGTTCCCGCGATTTTAAGCTTCTAAGCAGTCTTCTTCCTCTGAATGTTTGCGACTATGTACCAATCGACATACCGTCATATTTCAGAACAGCTGAATTTTCAGAAATATTCATACACATTTATAAACCACTCGGAAGATTAACATTACAGGCCTATGTGTAGAGAGGATAATATTAAATTGGAACCTATATAAATTTACTGCAGAGTAAACTGTGACACGAAATGGCTCAAATGTTAGGATTTTCTAAGAGCAGTGACGTAACTTCGGGTCTGTTAACAGAAAATTTCATACTATGGTCTTTTTGGATGTATAGTCTTCGATTTAGGCATCAACGTACCAAAGGAAGATAATGCCTCTCTCTCAGATACCGACCATGAAAGTAAGATCCAGTAGGGCCCTCTTTACGATTTGTATGAATATACAGAATACACGGCGTCATAAACCATAATACCGCAATCTGAACTGTCACAGCTGCGAAATATTACGTGACAGAAATCTTGTCCGTCGGCTGCTGCAGCTACTGACAACCAACTGGTACTTTATTGTCAGTCAGATTTGATTACTCCATTGTTTCGTTGGTTGACTACATCATTAAGTGGTCAGGTGATTGGTAGGGCGGCGTGTTGTTAACAGCGTAGTTACGTTTTCTTATCACTGGGCTAATCTTGTGTAAGAAACAAACAGGTTCCGGGAAACGTTAATCCCTAGCACTGCATCACTTTCCAGTGATCGCATCTGTATTAGGAGTTCAGTTTATAAGACGCCTAATGTCGAACATTTGCACATCCATAAAGAGATAAATTCAACAGGAATTAAGATTATTAACTCCCACACATAAGAAACAATCGCAAAACAAAACAATTTTTTTTAACTCGAATACATAATTTAATGGCCATAAACATCTAACAGTTCTACTTACTGCTACGTCTCCACTGGCAAGGTCAAAGTTTTCACGTGCATTGACAAGAGTACAGTGCAACCAGCACACGGATCGCATAATAAGTCGTCATAAATTCGAAAATACTGACGAAGTTGAAGATTAAAAAAAATATTTACGTAGATACAGATTCCTTTTAATATTTCACGCGCCTTCCACAATAATATCCAGACGTTTAAAAGAAAGAGCGTTATGATATAAATTCTAAACACGCGTTTTCCAAAATAAGCATTGAATTCTTCAACGCAAACTTTATACAAGAAAAAAAGGGCATGCATCAACGCTGAATATCGGGTTGACTGTGGAGTACAGATTCAAAACGTCGTGTGGCCCACTTTAGGGTAAATATGGTCAGAAATGAGGAACTACAAGTCCCTTTAAACGGGATCCTGCTCGAGAATCACATCCAGGACCCCCTTACGACGAAGCAGTAATGGTTGGTACTCGACCGCCACATTAGGGCAGCACAGTGTGTCTTGATGTCACTTCGGTTCCAGTAGTGTTCTGGCGGGAATGCGGCTTGGTGATCGATGGACCCAGCGAAGTGCTCTTCGCGTCGTTATCGATGGCAGTTACCTGTCTGCAGTAACTCTGCCTACAGCTCGAAATGTTCAGCGCAGAGTGTAGTTAACTGATGCAGTAACACTGCCTACAGCTCAAATGTTCCGCGCAACCTGTAGTTAACTGCTTGCAGTAACACTGCATACAGCTCAAATGTTCCGCGCAAACTGTAGTTAACTGCTTGCAGTAACACTGCCTACAGTTCAAATGTTCCGTGCAAACTGTAGTTAACTGCTTGCAGTAACACTGCATACAGCTCAAATATAATCGCGCAGACTGTAGTTACCGCTCGTACAAAAACACACATACAGAACTGTACTAATCAATATGTCCTATGTCGTAAGCCTTCGGTTTTAAACTTTCAAAGGCACTCGCTCTGGAACGAGGTGTAGGAAGCGTCATCGCTTGTTTCGCCACTGGGCATCTCACTGTTACAATAGTCATCATCGTCCATCCCAGTAGCACCACTGTAGTCGTGCTACCGAAAGTGTTCTGGAGGATGCGCTCCTCGACTCTCTCTTCCCGTCCCTTAAACGACAGAAATATCCTTCACACCACCGTACGTTCCACACAATCCCCTGTGAGGGCGGTGTGGGGAAAACGTCCACCACGCAAACCGTCCTACGGATTTCGACAAAACACAGACAACAACATTCTAAAGATAATTGCGAGGTTTTATATTTTTCGAGGCTTTGTTGCTGTGGATCAAAGTCTTCTCAAACGTGAAGCCATATCGTTGGACGATAAGTTCTGGGCGTATTTGACGGTCGTAGTGTCATCTCCTTCAAGGGTAAAACAGTGCGAGAAGACTGTTTGAACCTTGTAAATAAAGGCACTATAATCATTCCAAATGCCGGGTACCACTCGCCTAATCGCACAAGGCCATATCTTAGAACTTTGTATCTTCATCCACACTGTTCATATCTTGAGACATGTAACATGAAAGTTTTGAATTTTTTCCTGCGCATTTTAGTGTTGTTTTAAGATGCAGTCAGTACCGAGGCCACAAAGTTTCGATTTTAACGTAAATGGAAAGAGAAGTCGCCGTCAAATCGAGGCACAATCCCATAATCTACATAAGACAGAGGAAAACCACGGGAAAGAATAAAAATGTACACATTTTCTGTGTGTCATTATGACAAACATCTAAATTCGGCAGTTCAATCAACACTTCAAGTGTCGTGTATTTGAAAAGAAGACTGTGAATTATTGATTGACAAAGCGTAGAATTTATTCACTCACATAGCACTTCCTTTTGATTAGGAAATTCTGAAGGTAATTTCAAACAGCAACACACTTTGTGCGAAAGCTATTTTACAGATTTCACTGAACATGGCCATATTACTGCAACAAAATTACAATCCATGCTGACGTAACTTTTATCATTCCAAGTATGCCAATTAACCATCGGACGTTTTCCTGGCGTTTTATGGGACACCTTGTATAAAACACTTTAATGGTCCCTTTCCTTTTCGATTAACATGTAGAGTCAGAGTGCACTGACGCAAATGATTAAGCAAAACAGGCGCACGTGGTATCTCCAAAAAAAAAAAAAAAAAAAAAAAAAAAAAAAAAAAAAAAAAAAAAAAAAAAACCTCACACTCTCTTGCGGGAAGTACACGGACTGCCAACCATAGTGGTGACGAGAGATGTCGACCCTGACGGACTAGTAAATAGGTGTTCCACTATTTTTCAAATTCCTGCAGGAAATACATAGAAATCAAAGCAATTAACCTATAAATCAACAAATAACTCATTTTTAAATACATTAGGCTCGCCTTCATTACAGAAGTTTAGGGCATCGATGTGTCGCATACTCGGGAATCGAGGTGCCCTTGCCACCTCAGCTACAATGTAGTCCCACCTGCCAGCTCTGCTACATTCTACACCGACCAAAAACCACGAAGTGACCTAAAACCAGTGATTATTCATACCTTTATAAAACTGTGTCTGAATAGCTATAAACAGTCATATGCCAGGTTAAAACAGACCCACGTGGAAATTATGCCTACTGTTGCTACAAAGCGTGTTTTCTAAACGTTTTATAAGAAGAATACTTTTCAAGGAAAAGTAAAAAAAAAAAAAATAGGACTTGGGATGTCTTTTTCTCTGGATCAGAATATAAACTTAAATTGGTGCACTTTTTATTCTTCTAACTTATAATGCACCAGCCGGGATATGGAATGAACCTAAACCAGACAAAAAACCAGCGATTGCTCCCTTAGCTGGTTTCATTTTTGTAAAGACAGTAAAATGAAAAGGCAACAGGAAACCAGAGTGAGATGTAACTTTTATGTTAGGACGATTTCAGCCCTTGGTCCTTTAACAGCGACGACTATACTACCATTTTAGAGCGGCGTTCGATTCTAAATCACGATACGTCTGTGTACCCAAGAGGAAAAGAGATATCCACCTTACAGCAACCGTTACTTAAACATCTGATGCTCTTATCCCGATCTAATGTCATTATTTCTCGAATGTGAGTTTCAAAGAGTATATGGCAGGTACCGAAACTCAGAGGTTGACTGTCCGTTATTCACGTTTTCCTATTTTATAGCTGTTCTTAGTAATGCCGTTTTATCTGCCAGACTCTTCACTCGTTTCGAGAATAAAATTCATGGAATGAGGGTCAATACAGAGCAGGTTGAGGATCTGCATTATACAAAATACATATCTGAAAACACTAAATGCATTACGATAAAATCTGGTGCAGCAGTTCCACAGAGAAGTATTTCGAGTAAATATATTTTTGTTTTTGCCAGTCCAGCAGTACTATATGAGGTATGACAGGCCCGAACAGAACATCGCATACACGGGTACACAGCATAGAACGTACAGCTCACTGGGAGCTGAAAATTATACTTCGTGAACGTCTCGACATATCGAATGTTTAGGACAATCTGATAAGATATAATAGTTACTTAGTTGGCTGTTTAATACCATAAAGTACAAGACAATAAAACGCTCATCATTACTACCAATTTTCCCAATGGGAGTTCCCTCTTCTGCAACGGTTTCACGTTACAACAATGCCTCCTCAGTCACATTTCCCTTACTTATGCACTTATTAACAAAATATCTATAAAAAAGTTGCACTGCAGGTCTATTACTTGCGTTAGCTGTAGTTGTTTCGGCTGCACCACACACAGCATTACTGAAAGGTAGTTTTAAACAATAACAAGAGCCTTGTGTCTTATACTTAGATACGTACGCAAAAGTGACGGTGAAGCAATCCCTGTACAGGCCTGGTGAGGCCCTGAGGGTTCCAGGTGGTTGAGGCTCCCAAATTTCAAGAATATCGACATATTAAAGTGGCAAGGTTTTCAGCCCTAGGCACCGGGCGCCTTTATCCCTCAAGAAATAGTCCTCGTACTTATTTCTGTTACAGGCGGAGTCGACCCCAGGGCCATAGTGAGGCCGAAAGGATTACGTCAATGAAAAATTTCCAATGACAACACCGGGAATCAAACCCGCGACCTTCCGGCTTGTAGCGCAGTGCCGCAACCAACTGCGTCACCGCGTGCCCCATATTTTAATACGTAGTTGCAGCAAATGAAAACAAAGACAATCATGTACGAGTACTGTGAGAATATAATGAACAATGTATAAGAAATGTGCGCTCGAAAGGTAGGTGTGTTTTCCAGCTTCATTGTTATCATCATTATCATCGACATCGTCGTTGTCGGTCTTCTATTTCCCACTCGCCATCTTAGGCACCTCTCCATGTGTCATGTCCATGCTGTAACCACTGTCCTGCCAGATACGTATCAGCGACAGATCGGGTTTTTAGATACGTCAGGCTCTTTAGCAAACACGTTGTAATAATTAATCAGTTCTCGCATTTATTGCTGAAGTTGTATCGTCGATTTGTTTTACGTATTGTGTAATCTGTGCCATTTTGTATTGTAACTGTTCTCTCTACGCATGCCCTGATTCTGTCGTTGGCCAATAGACTGTCGACTCAAAACTTTAATAAATAACAATCGAACTGAGTTGAATGCAATTACATACTCGTATATCAAACAAGTTGCTGTAGGGAACTAGGATATGCAACGTTTCTCGTAAAACCTCCTCACACACTTCCAGTTTACCAGGTTTCACGGCGAATGTTGTTAAATTGTGACGTTGTGGGTTATGCCACCGTGTAGGCCCTTAAGACTGTTCCGACGTTTCGGATTAACGTGCTGAATCAAACTTACTGTATACGATTTGAGAACTAAAACGACTATCACTTGACTTCCAAACTGTGTTCTTCGATTAGTGTAAAAAATGGAATTCAAATAAAAACAAATCTTTCACCTCCCTAAAAAATTCTGTAACAGCCTGACAAGAGCTGCTGCTCCAATTCTTACAAACGAATATACCCACTTCAACAGTTTCCAGAACAAGAGGGTGCCTTAGGACGTTTAGTGCTTAAAAATCAGATCTTAGGATCCGTTTCGAGGAACGCTCTGTCATAAAGTTTTAATTACGTACTTCTAATTAAGTCTCCAGTAAAAATCTAAATAAAATATTCAAGAATTCTATCGGTCTGAAAGGTTTCAGAAAGATTTTTACAACATCGTGTTCCTTGGAGATAGTTATTTTTACGAACGGGAAGTCAATCCAGATCTGCTGAAATATTCGTGACCAATTTTTCGTCTCATTTAGTCCCCTCTGCTTCACTTTTAAGCACAACCGCTTCTCCATATACCGAAACGACCGCCAAGGATACATTTTTGTACATGTAATATACAAAGAACGTGGACTTGCGAACAGAATTCCGAAGCCTACCACCCCACTGAATGTATTACTTGTTTCACAATTATAGAAATAGTTTTATTAATATTTAATTCTATTATTTTAGAGTATTTAATTACAGATAAGGTGAACTTGTCTGATAAAACCTCGACGATTTGCAAGTCGTCTTCCTCTGAATTTACTTACAAACGATACCTCACACAAAAATGTGTAGACATGTTTACGGACCATGCAGTTATTTGAACTGGCATAATTAATTAACCCTTTAAAGCGTAGTAGCCGCTTTATGTAGCACTACGATTACCATTAATTAATTATACGCTCTGCTCACGAAATGCATTTATGCGTTTTGTTTGGAGACGTTTCCTTTCTCGTTTCCTGTCTCTTCTTCTTCAGTTCTTCACTTACTTTCATTCATTCGTCTTTTCCTTTTCTTCAGATTTCCGCAATACTCTCCATATCTGATCTTACCGCGTCCTGAAGCCCAAACCTCGTGCTGCTCCCGCTCTCTCGCTCTGTCATAAACATTCAAAGGAGACAGCGTGCGTTTAAGTGACAAGGCAAAACATCGCCACTCTTCACGTCTGCCAGTCTACACAGCAATTCAGAGACAGTTTCCTGAATTCAGAACCTAATTCTTCAAAATGTAATTAGGTAAAATTATGATAGACAAAATGATATTCCGGTGGAAATAATATTAATGCAAAATGTTTGTTAGATCTATACAACTGTGCCTCTCGACGAGTTCTGAGGTACTGAGTTAGGTCTCTACAAACACTGTTGTAGTCTGGTAACACAGTGTAGACTAGAACAATTGTACCCACGTTTCACGGGAATTTGTCGGCTTTATCATGGAGGAGAATTACGAAAACTCTCAATAAAGTTAACAGGGTGCACAAATCTGTGATGCGAGGTTGCCTGGACTACTGAATTTTGTAGGGTGGCGACTAATATATGCGGGCTGTCAGTTAGGGACTTGCTTTATGTTAACCTTCTGGCTTCTAGAATTTTGACGTAGTTCCTACTTTTCGGAAAATTCGTGCTCCCCTGCGTCAAGCGGTTATAGATCTCGAAAGCGGAATCTCCAGAATGCGGAGAGGGAGTCGTGACCACTACTTCGTGACACTTAGAGGTAAATATTACGAGGCCGTCAGCACGAACTCACCCTCCTTCTGTATAGGGGAACGTATATCAAGTAAAGAGTGTCTTTCTTCAGTGTCTTCCTCCGTTCCTCCTAGTGCAGCTACACTTTTCATTCTATAAACTTCCATCGACAGGAATTTAATAAAATTAAAATTCTGTCCTTGTATAACGATCCTCACGTCAGTACAAATAACTGAATATCGTTCTCTGTCATCTGTCTTCACACTGACAAATACCTGAATATCGCTCTCTGTCATGTCTTCACACTGGACAACCCAGCGAAGGTTCACTGTGCTGGAAAGGACGGGCAGTGTGGGATGATAATGGGATTCGGACGTGACCACTAAAAGAAAATCGGGAAAACAAAAGAAGGTTAGAACTCCGTACTGTTAATTTCCTTGTGTTTGTGTCCTGTCAATTGTGTTCCGCTTCTGCCCAATTTTGAGGCCTTACAACCGGCCTAGGAAATTAAAAATAAAATAAACACTTACGAAATAAGAAGTTTCAAGGAAAACTTCTAGGGTCAATCCACCTGCTACCAGAAACCGGAGTAGGTAACTCAAATGCTACACCCTGCTTTCTTAACTTACAATATGCACTCCAATGGTGAAGACAGAAATTTACGGGTACAAGATTTATTTCTGTAACATAACCTTATACAATAAGAATATCTGATTTAAGAATGAGGCCTCATTACTTTTTATAGTACTTCCAGTTCATAATTTCCTCCAAAGCGATTCACATGTTACCTGAAGATGGTAAACTTGGCCGAAACATGTCACAAAATAGACTACACCTCCGACAACAACAAGACGTTTTTGTCGTGACTCACGTATTACTTCAATATGCTTCATGCAACCTCCCCCCCCCCCCCC
>Ga0268261_10002835_pt1 | contig 12540 bp, 6 predicted proteins | sample TergutNc150P1_FD_190353 | JGI IMG/M metagenome (GOLD analysis project Ga0268261, IMG submission 190353) | Nasutitermes corniger P1 segment gut microbial community from laboratory colony in Florida, USA - Nc150 P1 (SPAdes) (version 2) | ecosystem: Host-associated > Arthropoda: Insects > Digestive... | reverse complement strand
TTAGCTCCTACATGTAATAGAAAGAATACGTAGTCTGTAGAATTGTGCACTTGTTGGTGTTAACCAGAGTTTTAATATATCATAATGCACAAAATGAAAAATAAGTCCAGTATGGCGCTTTTGTGAATGCGGCAGTGATCTTCACAGATCCGTAAAAGATGCGTCATACACAGTAACTCGGCCCGGCACAGTCTTCTATTCTGTGAGAGGTGACATTCTCCCACAGGTGTTGATGAAGATTACGCCCTGTCGACTGGTGAAAGGTTACGGACATTTCGGTGAAACGTAGTGCCATCTTGGACTGTTGGCCCTGAAGAATGTAAACTGATCAGTCAACAGGGTGAAACTTCCCAGATGACTTGAATCTTCACCAACACCGCTGTGAGAATTTCACAACCACAACTGTTGTCCCGAAAGGTCGGCAAGAAACTACCAATCAACGCTGCGTAAAATTCCGAAAGAGTGCAGATCTCATTTACACCGCATTCGAAGTCTGAAATCACGCAAGCGTGGAAGTGTTAGGTTTTCTGCTATCAGAATGCCAAGAGCATGCACAGACTGAGGATGGCATCACTTGTTGAGGCTGTTTGTGATGAACATTCACAGTTAAGAACAGAAAGCTGAACACTGAGTGTATGCTTAGTGAAAATTCTGACAGCAACAAATAGGACCCTGCAGCATGCAAGTTTCTTTCAAATTCTTTGTTGTGTCTTCTCTGAAGATATAATGGCAAGGAGAGCATAAACTTGCTCTGATTTGGAAGTTTCTGAAATATCAGGCATGTATACAGAATATTCTGCAGCTGGTGAACAACTCATACCACTTTTTTGACCAACGAATATTTGGGCTCATTATAAAAAGTAAATACTGCAAAGTTTGCTGGTTAGCTTCTCAAGAAGGACTCTGCTCCATGGAGTAAGTAAGTAAGTATAAAAAGTAAATAAAACATAACTCAAACTTTGTGTCTCTGTGATACAAACACTTACTGCATTCATAACATGTTCAAGTACACTAAAAGCAGTGAAGTGAACCCCCAGAAAAACAAACATATGAAAATGGCACAAACTTTTTCTCTCCCCTGGGACAGTATTCCAAGAAGTCACAAACGAGAAAGGCTCTGGCTTCTGTACAATCTAGGATGGGAGGAAAGAAGAAAAAATGTGGCATTGTCTACCCTTTTGCTGCTGAAACTAAGGGATTACATGCTACATCCCTGAGCTTCAAACTGTGTGGCACTGAAAGCTACAAGGGTTCATACAAACCCGGAGAAGATGCAGCAAGCAGTCCACCGACTGAAGTAAGAAAAAACACTGTCATTTGTGTCCAGGAATAGCAGATGCTAACTGAACTCAGCAATAAGTGTGTAAAAGCCACAGACTACGTGGTGCCACAACTGAGAATATCTTTGGTGTCAGATCAGTTTGGTGTGCAAAAGACAAGCAGCAACAACTTTCACATTTATACCCTCAGTAAATTATGCTTCATACAAAGAATTAGGGTAATGCACTGTGCACAGGAGTGAGATATGTCCACATGGGAATTCAGAATCTGATCACTCTGCCCTGCTCGAATGTTGTAATAGCAAGGAGCATGTATTGTTCTTGGCCTGCCTGATCCTGAAGACAAAGACTCTATAATCCTTCGAAATGCTAAGAACTACTTGCCAAACAACACAGCACCACAATCCTGCAGAGTGGAATATATTCTATACGAGATTCTTGCTCACTAAGAATATTAAGATCCCATGTTTGGGATGTGACGGTGTGCAGTTTGACAGGCGTGGATGTCTGAGGGGGAGGAATCACCTCCATCTGCATGGCCAACCGTGACTACACACCATCACACCCCAGCAGACTGTAGCCCATGCTATTCCAATCATACTGCCACTACTGTTTGACAACTGCGTTATTCTTATTATGGTACCTTTATGCCTGCCTGCAAAGTCATAACAATGTTGCAAGGTTTTACTTGTTTCTGCACACAGTGCTGAGATACTTTTATTATCAACACATGTCCCTATATATTTTCTTCACCTCTTTAATTACGCTTCTTCATTGCCATATGCATCCACTGTCAACGCACAATTTATATTTCAATTTAGTTCCAAGTCACTGACCTACAGAAACCTGATGAGACCTGTAAGAAGTTAAAAAATGTACAGAATTCCCTGTGAGAAGCTGACTGTATTTTCAAAAAATGATCACTGTGAATGTGGTCACTTGCCAGGATGGAGCAGTTCAGTTTTCAGATACAAACCCAGGACTTCCCAACAGACTCAGAGTTCTGAAATTACCCCCACTCATGTATGGAGTTTTTGACAATTCTGGGAACCACAACCTTAGTGGCCAGCAGTTTAAGACACACTGGACAGACACAATCACTTCACCACCAAAGTTTGGCCCCTTGGCCCAAAACAGCTTTTGATATTGCCCAAATTTTGTTTGACACTTTTTATTTCATTTTTTTAGGATAGAAAGTTTGGAGTTAACAGCGACAAAACACTTGTGGACCTACTTGCATTTAAATGTAAGGAATAAAATCTATTTTATGAATGTGCTTGTGCAACTGTTATATAGCCTAAGGCAAGGGTTCTTAACCTTCTTTTGTGCCGTGAACCCCTGTGACAGTCTGGTGAAATCTAATGACCCCTTCTCACAAAAATGTATTTAAGTACATAAAATAAATTACACACCACTATATATCTAGCATACTACAATGGAAATCAATTATGCTCAAATGCAGATTTGAAAATATTAAAACATAAATATACCATATGGTAATACAGTGCTTCTTTATTAATCCATTAAATCATCAACAAGACAATAAATACATTTAAAAGATGGGCAGGCAGCCAGTTGAAATTAAATTAAATTTTTTTTAAAGACAATTCACAGCAAAAGTGAATTTACCCTTGTTTCCCTTTCTTAAGCCATAATAGTTCTAGATAATGAGTTTTATCGAACTTAACAAACATTTTTGGATTATAGAGGCCATAAAATTACTTTGTTGCCTATATTCATTATTTAATGAAAAGCTAAATATCAGGTAGAGGCTAATGAAAATAAAGCTGTAATTTTTTTCCCATTCAAGTTCAAAGACACCCTGAAATCTGGACCCCAGGCTAGGAACAGCTGGCCTAAGCAGAGAAAATGATGTGAGGACGCCCTGAAATACATGCAGCTGATGTCACTGCACCGCAGGATGAGTTTTATACACTTAAGTAAGCATACGGCCTTCCAGTGTTAAAACATCAGTAAGGGCAGCAGAACACCTCTACCGACAAATGAAACAGCTACCAGAAATGGGATGCTTTACACAATGAAACCACATGATATAATGTGAGCAAGGTAACATCTGCTGACTCCCACACTCTGTACTAGATTACTCAAGACCATTTGACCAATCACATAAAACACGCCTGGAATGCAGTTTCACTTTCTGGCCTAACGTAAGACCACTACTGCAGATTTAGACTGCTCTTACACTCCTTGCTGTGGTATCACCAGAATGACTGACCTTAAGCCGCTCCTGCATCATTGCTACAAACATGGCTTATTACAGCCTTCCACTGTGGAATCCTGTATTAAGGAAAGTTGTCTTATCCATGCCACATGAAGGCATAATGGGGGAGCAAAGGTACAGCTCCACACCCCGGCCACTTTACCCCCAGTGAAGAATCCCCATACCTATTGAATAAGAGGCTCGGTGGTCCCCACAGCCTGTTGGGACATTTCAGAGAAGAGAAAAATCGCATGTCTCTACTGGGGTCCAAAACCTGTATCTTGCAGCCTGTGGCATAGTCACTATAGCACTCTTTCACTCAGACCGCTCAGTGAAGAAAGACACACAGCACACCCTGCACAGTCCTGTATTACATAGTCTGCTGTTATGCCAACAGTCCTAGGTGGTACATGGAGCTTTTATCTACTGAATTTGTTGGTGGACTATATCTCAAACACTCTATATTTTCAGCTCACATTTGTACTAAGCAACATTATATCATAACTGTCATTTCATTCATATATCAGCAAGTGGATAAAGGAACTTCCCAACAGGTAACTGCTTTTGTTAAACGTACATAATGTAAGTAGGTTAACTGTAGGTCATGACCATATTCAGGGCCACACATAAACCTGACTGTTCATGACCAACTAGACTTGCACCACTCTTGCACGAGATTATGTTCTGCTTAGGATTCTGTTATGGTAAGGGAGGTGCCATACTTGGGCACAATAAACATGTTCTCTCAATGAAGACAAAATGTCAAGTCCTTTATTTCAATTTATTAACATTTTCTCCTCTTCTGCCACTAACATTTCAATTTACCACATCCTTATGATCATGCCCCAAGTATTACATATCCTTGCTCCTTACAGTCCTTGACATAATTTACAGCAGTTCAAATATAGCAAAAAATTGACAGTTTATATTTTCTTAACCGGCTTATGTGCAAGTTGTTTCTGCAAGAGTCAGGTTGAAAATGTGGATGGGAGAGGATTCGGCTTGTCAGTACGCAAGCTGCATCTATAGCGAGCAAAATAAAGCACACAATGTTTATCATCAGGAAATTAATTATAACTGTTCATATTTATTATACAATACTTACAACAAACACTGCAACCAATAAGGTCTCGTGCTTACTGTACTTTAGGATGCAAAGCAAAGAATACACACAATGAGTGTTTAACTGGTGTTTGCAAAGTTTGTAAATCCACACTAAATTAACACACAAAAGTGCAGCTTCCAACATACATTCATACTTCACTGAAATTCACCAAGCTTGTAGACCCTATAGGAATGAAAATGCCATACTCTAGGCCTCTATACCTCATAATTCTTTTGTAGCAAGAATTTAAAGAAAAGTGAAGCTTCCTGCATGACACAGCTAACTATGGACCTGTTTCAGCCAGAAGAAAGAACTCTTGTACCCTGAAGAAGGGGGAAGCAGGTTCCTCCAAATTTTTTAGGTCTATCTACCAAACTGCATGGAGTCACATCCCCTGACTTTATTCTCGACAAACTGAAGTCCTCATTACATATCATATGCCTAGGTTTAATATACATTAGTACCAGGGCCATCGAACTGCACATCAAATTCCTCTAAAGATATGCAGTAAGTTTCGCACTTCACAAAACACATGGTGATGTCCCCCCTCTGAACCTGTCCAGCACTGAGAATTTATAGCTGTTGAGTGTTCAGGTGTCACAGTAACAGGAGGATTTGGGTATAAATAATGCCGACATCTTCGAAGGAAATGGAATTATTCATTACTTAAGTAAGTTAAATGAACGTGTAGTACTACCCTACTTCAGATACTGAACAAGCTCAGCTGTTTAAGTGCTGTACTCTGCCAAAAAAATATTTAACCCCTCCCTAACAGCCAGTTACATAAATATGATAATTTTCAAGCTGCAGCACAGTAAATTTTGGATGTGATTAAGCTTTTTATGAAATTTCAAGTTCTGAGATTTTTAAGCCTCATTTTGTACATCTTACTTGGGCGCTTCATTTCACAACACTGACAGTTTCTAAGATCATATAGTGTCAATGTCAGATCAATAAATGGGTGTGGAGCATTGGTAGAATAATACTGACAGGGAAAAATCAAAACACTCAGAGAAAAATCTGGCCCAGTGCCACTCTGTCCACCACAAATCCCATATGGACTGGCCTACAAGTGAACCTGGGAGTCTGTGTTGAGAGGTCTGGGACTAACAGTCAGAGCCATCTACCTATGGTGGGAAAACTGACCTAAGAATGCTTTCTACTGTATAGATCAGTCCCGATGTGTTGTACTACATGTAGCGTGTTACAAATACAGGCTGTGAACTGTCTGAGAGGTTATGTAACAAACTGCCACACAGCTGCTCTGTCTGAAGTTGGCTACTTATGCCACATATCGCATATCCAATATTTGGACTATATTCTTTAATATCAAGTATCCATCACTGCTGACTAAGGAACAGCCTGTCAAAACTGCCTAAAACAGCCTGTCCTGATGGCAGCTAGAGATGACAGCAAGAAACCTTCACATAATTTCAGTGCCTCAAATTAAATGTCTCACAACAGAAAATGGTGACCCCATTTTTTCTGTTCTTATGGTTTATTTCAAGCACTAAAATTTGACAGTTCTAAAACCCATAATACCAATGAAACTGACATGACTGCTGTTCAAGACAGACATTCTGAGACCGTTAAGTGTCAAGGGGAAATGTGAGATAATAAGCCGACTGTTGTGGCACAAGGATCAATGACAATGACTGACAGGTATAAAAAAAGCAGGACATACAGAAATACAGCCACTACTGTGCCGTGTTGCAGTGATGACTGGATTAGCTGTGTGAGTCGTGTCTTACTAATGACAGATACAACTGGAGAAGCTCTGCAATTGCCACTGAGCCACATCTGTTTCACACACTGTGTCTTCACTGTCAGATTCCTGACTGAGTATTCTGGAGGGAATCTTGCTCCTGCTGACCTTATCATTATGACTGTGTAACTACTGGGCCTGGTGTATGTCCTATTGTAATACCATGTTTTCATGTACCTGAGGCGTATGGCTAAATTCATTAGTAAACTAGTGGCTTGTTATACGTGTAGCAAAGCATGTCTGAAGTGCAGTACATCACAACTAAGTGTCATGCCCTGTGGGCCAAACTGAACCATGTACTTCATATTGTAATTGCAGGATATGACAAATTGTTCTTATGCTTAACATCACAGTGAACATGCAGCGTGTCACTTATTTCACAAAAGTGTAGATGTTTGTGTAAACATCTTAATTCATTAATACGCTTTTACTGCCTTCACTGTAATGAAATTTTGTTGTAGCAAACATAATCTGTCCCACAAAAGTGTCATAATGTGATTTTTACTGTAGTAACTTCTGGAAGTTGTGTCACGGTCAAAAAGAATTAATTTTTGGTATGAAACAGCAGCAATATGTACAGGACTATTTGCTATTTCCATTTTCTTCCATAGGGTCTACAAGCTCAGCATACTTCACTGAACCAAAATGGTCAGTAGTGTGGTGTGTTGATTTGACTTGGTTCATTAATCCACGTAAAGAAGGACTGTACAATCTGTATGGCAGCTCACAACACTGTCACATTAAGATCTGCATGCTCTAATCCTTCAGGACCTGAACAAAGCATGCTTTAAATATATTTTTCTATATTCCATGGTACAGGATTATTACCTACCACATTTATTTTAGAATTTTGAGCAACTTAATGTTTACACACGTAACTCAGTGTTCCAGTGAGCTGTACAATGAACTGAATATTCTGACTGTTTTGTTTTTCACATCGTGCATTGTGATATTATTGTGCAACATGAACCAATGAAATGTGCACTTTTCAAATTAATGCTTTAATTCAATTTTTCAATTTTTGACGTTTTCTACGTGTTTCACACCTTCCTGAGAATGAACCCATGAGGTTCAAAACATGCAGAAGACATCAAAAATTGAAAATCTGAATTAAAGTCTTAATTCAAAAAGTGTGCATTTTGTTGGTTCATGCTGCATAAGAATATTCTGACATTATGGCCAAAGAAAACAGACTTCCGCGTTTGATCCTTATCAGGCTACTTTTTGATGACAGTTGTAAAGGCAAAAAAGGCACATGCCCCTCAGATCTGGCCATAGTATTGTCAGGAAGACATAACACCCATCTCATTACCTTGTCAAGCATGTCGGTAGCTAACTACTGGCATTCTTTCAGCACCCCTTTGTGTTCTTATTCGCACTGATGCATCTCCATAACTTCAACATCTGCAGCTTGATGCATCTCAGCTTCAGTAACATATCCAACGGGTCTCAATGGACTGGCCCTCGCTGTCTGCAAATAAACACCCGTACACATATAGCTACAGATACATACAACAATTTCATATTTTATCAATCACTGCTACAGCATGCCTCATACCTCTGACTGTCTGTTTTTAAAACTGTGACTATGCCATGCCAAACAACACCACAGAATTTTTGGTCTTGTAGCAGCAATGCTGAATTGGGAACACACACATTACAACAAGTCATACATGAAACCCATACAAGTATACACAGCATATAATTTGTTTACTGTTACACCCCAGCCAGAAGGACCTAAAAATACCTCGACAAACTGCATTTGCACTCCATGTTTCTACAGAACATTGTCATGAATTTATGCTCTATGCCAGCTACGCAACTTAAACAGTGGGTGGCAAAAAAAATCCAATACCTTGCCTTGTCATGTATCTCATATTTCTGACATGACACATGCTAATTAATTTCTCATTTAAGTTAATCAAAATTTCATACACTAAATGCTTCCTGAATGATGATAGGCAGTTTATAAAAACAAGATACCAGGAATGAACTGAGACAGAATCTTTCAGTGCTCACTTTTAAGTACTTTTACATCATGACTGATGATTTAAATTGTAGATGAAAAACCATCTTGTCCTTGTACAACACATATCCTTCTGGTAACATCATTGTTGGCTTCTGACACCAGGAACACATCTACACCTCATTTACACTGCATATTTTTTAATTTGTTTGCTATATACAATGAGAATATGTAATCATTGCCAAAGTTAAGTGTAATGAATTGGATACATAAATCCCTACACCAGACTTTTCTTTCAATGTGCCAATACTGTAATGATTCTCTTTTAGAAGTAAAGATGTTCTTCCTGCCCGAAAAATTGCCGCAATGGCCCAAGAGCTAACTCAAAAAGACACAGTAAAATGAAAATATAAAATATATGCTGTCATCAGCCCTGTAACTGCCACCATGGCAATGCAAGCTGAACTACATCTAAGGATACAGACACTTGATATGTTATTATCAGGTTATTATCAAAATGCACATAAAGAAATTTCATTGTAATAATGAATTTGATTGTTTCATTACCATAACCTATATTTAAATCAATATTAATATTTTTTATTGCTTGTGACACATCTGGTTAAGTTTTGTATGTATATTAACTTTAAGCCAGTTCTCCAACTTGGCAAGTGCATTGTCAAGGCAATTTTAAATTTGGTCTCTTTCAGGGCACGATATTACGATACCAGTAACTTTGGCCAGTATAGGTTAGGCCTGCAAATTGACAGTTTGGATAGGAATCGTTTATGTGCAACTGGGCAAACTCAACACCAAAACAGAGAATTATCAACGCAATAATGAGGAGCATTAACGGGGTTCAGCTGTATGTAAATATTGAGGAAGTTCAATATTCCTGCATCTGCCAGTGTATGTCAGCACACTCCCATTTGCTGTGGGGATGGAACAATTTCCACCACACTCAGGCATAAACAATACATAATTTTTAAATCCCGAATACTCAGCCTCGCAAATGGCACAGTTTACGTACTATCCTGCAAACAAGTTATGCAATAACATTCCCCCAAACATCAATAATTTAAATCACGATATACTGGGGTTTTTAAGGCACCGTTTTAGAAGTGCCTATTATGCTTAATCCCAGTCTGTACAGGAACCTGCCTTCATGAAAAAAGTACCTGAAAATTGTTCATCATGACTAACGTAAAAATACGTATTTAAGTAAAGTGTTAGATTAGGCCCTAACATGTTCTATATTCTTCGCTTATTCCTATTAAGGATGCATGGAATGCGAATAAATTAAATTTTATTCTTTAAACTGACCACAATGGAAGGCCACCATTGTGCATTTCTTGAAAATATACTTTGCTACACATCAATTAACAGGAAGTGATATGAACATCAAATAATAGGGCCACGTATTGTATAAACACCACGCACTATAAAAGTACATTTTAATACACGTAATTACCCATTAATGAATAAACGTAAAATCGTCACCTTCTGTAACGCGAATTGTCAGCGGCTATAGTAGCTCGTTACGTACTGCTAAAAGTTTTGTTTTATGCAATTTCTTCAACTGATTACGAAATCCAAAAACCTTACCCTTTGTGTTTCTTCCGAATGCGAATTTAAAACCTGCTTTCCAAAGCTTCCCAACCACACCACGTGTCCTAATATGAGCAATGTACAGACGACATACGTCAGTTTGAGAAACAAACACAGATCATAAAGTCATCTAGTACACAGATTAATGATCTAGTACTTTGGAAAACGGATTACTACTTATTGGTCTGGAACATGGATCAGAGTTGACGTGGAACTCCTTTTGGATGTGGTATTGCAGTTCGGAATTTTAGCGGCGTGTGGCGCGCATAGCAACACGAAAGAATGTGCACGTCATCCGTGGTGATGTGTTGGCCACAAGCTATCGTTTTATGGGCGGCGAGTGGACTGAATTGTGGAGTGGGACGAAGACGAGTTACGTAGCAACATGACCGTGGAGGGGCTGTGTGGCGTTCAAGTCCATGGTTGCAGCGATGCCGATGAACCTGAAGAACTGGTCCACGTTGTCCGATTGGCACCTCGCCAGTTGATTGTTATAATCCCCCATGCGGTTTGGTTTGTTCTATTTGTTCCTCCATTGTCACGCACTGGACACGTCAATTACATATTACAATGCATCTTATAATATACGTACATCCACCCAGTATAATATAATAAATAACAATACAAAATTAGAGATCAATTGGAAGTGGAATCTGTCATTACATCCAGAAATACGTGTATTTATATAAATATACCTAAGTGTTATAAGGAATGCCTTCACATGCCGCCACGTGCTCTTGATAGTGTTCGTATGAGCTCCAGTACCTACACCAAGGAAACCGATGCTGTAGGTTGACGGTTTGGTGTGTGTAGGCGTGCGTTTCGAGGTCCCGGTACGTCGACCAGCACTCACAGCACACCATACTGCTTCTAATTAGCCCCAATATCCTTCAAGACCTGGACGCCGACGTCGGGGTCGCCGAACAGGAATGCGAGAATCAACACCGTTTGCGCCCAGCGTTGCGGGCCCGAATAACGTGAAAGGAACGCACGGCTTGGAATTAAGGCGCCGTTGGTATGTTTTCATTACAGAAGTAACATGTATATATGCCACATATGTTTTAAATGTACAATTTTTGTAAGAACGCGAAAAAAAATAATAATTCCAAACACACAACAGCACACTACTCAGAGCAAAAACCAAAGCGATGCTGGCGTCCGGCACGAAGATAATGAAATGTAGCGCGAAGCCCGGACGGGAAGGAGGAAACGCTATTAATATATGATATGGCTAACCGCTGTTCGTCTCGTTAGAGGATTATTAGGGAATAAAGGGAGGGTGAAACGGAAAGGTAATGAAGAGGCGAATACGTTGGACGAAACGAGAGAGAATTATACTGCATGAATCACCAGGAATAACCCGAACGAATAACCTAAGTCAGTAGGGACAATGTCTGAAGGAAGGAATAGAGGAACACTATGAATAGTACCAAAGACTCACCTTAGTCGCAATACTAATGCGGAGTGGTAGGAATGCAGGAAAGGGGGAACGCGAGCAATATTTCGAAGGACTAACCATCGTATCTCTCGTCATGTGCAGTAGGTGGAAAGGTTTTGGATTAGACTAAAGTGCGGTGCATGTGATGGAAAAGGAGGAACAACAGCGCCACACGCGGCAGACGGGCAGAACTACCATACCAAACTCGAAAGGAGAGAGTAGGGCTTTATAATTCTGATGTGGAATACAGCATATCTTTTATTGCTAACCTAAGCACCACAGCTGTTAATGAAATGTTGCAGCAGATGGAAGCTTTCTACACAAGCAAGCTGTCATGCCCTGGTGAGCAATAGAAGAAACGCCCTTTAGGATGCTAGTGAATAAAAAGTGTTATCAGTCTCTTATAAATAAATATATTTTGACATGTAGAATACTACAAATACATACATAACTTGGTATATACAGTTTTCGACAAATGGTAAAAATATTAATGAAATGTATGGGCACATATATACTGTAATTCCTTTCCGTTTACTACTTTCCACCAATTTAAAATGGCACAGTCACTGACACAAATCAACTTACAAATGAAATAAACCATATGTAAGTGAAGTTATACATAACAATGAAATAATTCATGTCCCAACATTTTAAGCGTTTTAATTTACTCTTCCTAACATTTTACAATTTACTGTCTCAACTGAATTAAATATGTCATGTAAGAGTTACAAATTGGAGCTAGTACACTTCCTCAACAGTAGGTCCACAGCCGCCAGGTTGACGTCTTGCCTGCTGGCCACAGCTGCTGTCATCTGTTCCCTGGTAAATTTTAGTCATGATGGGGCTACAGACTTGTTGCACTTCCTTCAATTTGTGTTCTAACTCTTCCTTTTCAGCGAGGGAGTTCCTGTCCAGCCACTGTAGTGCATTGTCACACTTTGATCTCACTGTTTGCTTATCCTCCTCATTGAGTTTGCTGCCTGCCTCATCCACAGCCTGCTTGACACTGAATATGTATCCTTCTAAGTGGTTTCTTGCTGTCACCCTATTCTTCTGCATTTCATCTTCCTCCTTGTACTTTTCTGCTTCTGCCAGCATCTTGTCAATCTCTTCCTTTGACAGTCTGCCTTTATCATTAGAAATTGTAATGGTCTTAG
>Ga0268261_10002834_pt1 | contig 12541 bp, 13 predicted proteins | sample TergutNc150P1_FD_190353 | JGI IMG/M metagenome (GOLD analysis project Ga0268261, IMG submission 190353) | Nasutitermes corniger P1 segment gut microbial community from laboratory colony in Florida, USA - Nc150 P1 (SPAdes) (version 2) | ecosystem: Host-associated > Arthropoda: Insects >... | reverse complement strand
TCTTGTACCAAGTCTAAGATTGACATACCACGTCCTACATAACGTTTGGCAATCGATACAACCAAACGTAAGTTTGCTGAAACGATTTCTTGTTGTGCTTCAATCGCATCAAATCTTAAAATAGAATCTTTTTTATACATCTCGTTTAACTCATCTAACATTTCTGGTGTTAACGATTCAAAACCAACAATTTTCTCAATAAATTGTGTGTTCATGATTTCATCAAATAAAGCTTTTTGATAAATCTTTGTTAACTTGGCAATGTCTTCTTCATTGACATCGTATTTACCTAAGTAAGTCGTTAAATCACCTAAGATTTTATCTTCACTACCAACTTCAATTCTTTTAGCAAGATCAACTTCTTCAGTAGAAGTTAATAATTTTACGTGTCCAATTTCTTTAAAATACATTTTAACTGGATCACTAACTTTTACATTAGATGAAAGTGATAAATCTATATCATAGTAATCATTGTCATAAATCTCACTTAAATTATATTCATCTTCACCGTTCTCTTCAATATTATCATCCCAAGTTAAAGCACCATCAATGTCTTCATCCTCATCGAAATCGTCATCTTCAAAGTCTTCATCTGGTTGTAATACACCTTCATTAGATAATGTCTCAAATATCTCTTGAATATCTGCATCAGAAAAGTCATATTTTTCAATATAATCCATTACTTCTTCTTGGCTTAAATTTTCTTTACCACCCTTAGAAATTAACTCTTCTTTGATCTTTTCCATACTCATAATTTCTGCCATACAAACAACTCCCTTTACAAATTCATAATTATAGCACAACAAGTCCAATGAAATCAAGTCTATGACAACAAGATATTACTTTGGACTCATTATTGTTATATATGCTTAAAACTTAAAGTTTTTTAAGAATTTTTCAACTCTGTTTTTATCTTTTTTATACTTAGATAATTTAGACTTGCTTAATAAAACATCTGGCACTAAGGCATTACTAATCGCAATCGCGTATTCATACATATCGTTTTGTTCAGATGGTTTGTTACAATTTTTCTTAAAGTATGCTAATTTCACGTCTAAATCATACTGTGTATCAATAACGACACTATCATCTGTTTCAGGTTGTTCTAAGTATGATTCTAAACGAATAATTAAGGCATTGTTACCAACAGAATTAAATTTTAAGTAAGGTTTGTTTAATTCTTTTGCTAATTCTTTAGAATCCCAGAAGCCTCTATGAGAGGTTTTGTTTTCAGCCAACAAGACAATATCTGATTTGTTGATCAATGAATCTAAATTAGAAGAGTTTTTCTTAACATTGTAGAAGTCAAAGACACCATTGTTGGCTTCAATGATTTTCTTCCAATCACACTCTTTACCTTCATAACCAACAACTAAGATGTTTTTACCTTCTAAATCAATTTTATGAGAATTAGAGTTTTCTTCATCTTTTTCTTTGGCTATTTTAGCTTGAGATTCTAACATCTTTCCCATAATTGTTTTCTTCTCTTCTTGATCAATTTCATGTTTATATGTCAACATAATTGAACTAGGAAAGGCATTTTTAAACCATCTAATATCAACGATATCCCCTTCAGATAAGGCTTGATCGATAATAATATCGTAAGGAATTTCATAGACATAATTTTCTCTACCAGAAACATCGCTTAAATACACATCATTCACATTTCTAATGACGCATAGTTTTGTTTCATTACATTTTTCAACGATACCAAAATCAAATGATTGTACTTTAGAATCTACTTGCTCATAGTTTCCTTGGACCAATTGAACCCCAAATTTAAAGTCATCTTTGATTTTTAAATCTTCTACCAAACGAATCAAATCACCTTCGTTTAACTTTCTTTTTCTAACAATGGCTTCTGGTATTGCAATCCCATTTAAGATACCACCAGTATTTTGTAATTTAAAGACACCTTCAATCACCATTGGTTTCTTGGTTTTCTTAATCTTTTTGTCTTCTTCTTTAACAAAAATTGGGTGTACATCTAGAACTTTTTCTTCAACAAGTTTTTCTTCCAATACTGGTATAACAACAGTGCTTTCTACTTCTACCTTATCTTTGTTTAACCAAGCACTCAATGCTTGGGCATAAGTGTTCATTGGTACATCTTTAGAGTTAAATTTAGCTTTTTCTTGCATCCAGTTTAAAAACATGGTTTCTGGTTGTTCAATCATCTGTTGTCTGAATTTTTTAAACTCGTTAACAATTCCACCATTTTTCTTGTTTGTAAAGTTAAATAATTCCCCTACTAATGCATCCACATTTTGAATCGATACTTCATTGTTTAATACAGTGTTTTCTTCATTAACTTGATTCGTTTCTTTAACTACAGGTTGTGCTATAACATAAGACTCTTCATTATAAGTCTCTTCAACCATTCCACTAGCAAATACAGCTTTTTCCATAATAGCGATTAGCTTAGAATGGGTTTTACTGATTTCATAGTAGTTTTCAAAATTTCCTTTCTCAATATTCATGGCAAAGTTTTTCATATCCTTTGCGATTAAACTTAACATACTTTCTTTTACATTGTTCATAATTATAATCTCCTTTGTTTTTGATAGGTAAATTATATCAATGTAATATACACTAATGATGTTAGATAAAATAGAATGCTAAATATTTTTTTATGTTTTTTAAATAGGTGTCTATATACTTGATTATGATTGTCTTAAAATATAAAATACTCTAATAAACGTTTAAATTGTTTAATAGAGCGTTATAGTCTATAATGAATGAAAGAGTAAATGAGGTGTGTTTATGGCTAAAAGAAAAGATATATTGGTTATAGGGGTTGGACGTTTTGGTTCAAGTGTGATTCAAACCTTATTGGAAAAAGGGCAACGTGTGACCATTGTTGATAATGATGAATCTAAATTGAGAAAGTTTGCTTCTCAGACTGAGTTTGCTAAAGTAGCAGATACCACAGATGAAGAGGTATTGAAACAATTGGGTGTTTTAGATTATGATGCGATTGTTGTTGCGATTGGTTCTAATATTGAGGCTTCTTTGATTACCACCTTAATCTTAAAAGATATGGGTGTAGAAAATATCTTTGTTAAGGCCAATAATGCGGTTCATGCCAAGGCTTTTATAAAGATGGGGATTGCACCTAGAAATATAATTATGCCAGAGAAACAAGCTGGGATTAAGTTGGGTATCCATTTGATTACACCAATTGTTGCAGATTATATTTCTTTATTGGGTGATCGTTTTGGTTTGATTGAGTTGTATCCTAAGAAGACAGATTTTTCTAATAAGTCTTTGGGTGAACTAAGATTAAAAGAGAAATACAATGTCATGGTTGCTGCGGTAAGAAGAGATGATGAGATTATCTTACCTAATAGAGATACCATTATTGGAGAAAATGATTCGATGATTGTGATTGGTGACAATCATGCTTTAGAAGCATTTGAATTGTTGTTTGAATAGACATAAAGAAAACGACCTAGCGGTCGTTTTTAATTAGGAGTCTTCTTCTTATTGATAACAACATTAAAAATAGGATTAAAGAGGCAACCAAGGCTAAGATATAGGTTGAGTTTTCCGGGTCGTAACCTTCAGCCATACGTGCTTGTATGGGTGCTGTTTGAACCAAGAGTATCAGTAGAGCAAAGTTTAGTTTTTGTAAATGTTTAATCATGGTTGTTCCCTCCTTATTTGTTAATTCTATTTTAATATATTAACGATAAGTTGACTAACGATTGTATAATTTTTTTTCTTTTATGAGAAAGAAACCAATTGTTGATTGATGTCTTGTAAAAAAGTGATGACTTTATTGATTTTCTTTTCTACATCACGTTTTTGTTTGCGATTAAGATTTAACTTTTGATAGGCTTGAATGATACTGAGAGACAATTCCATAAAATAGGGATTGTTTTTTTCTTTGTTGTAATCTTTTTGAAAGGTTTCTATGGCACTTTCTAATTGATCATAACAGGTTATTTCTTTGATTTCTTCATCTAGTAGATGGTTCTCATAGTATTCTTTTAAACGAATGATTAAAGCGTTGTTGCCAGTTCCATTGAATTTCATGATTGGTTTGTTGTATTCTTTGGCTAAATCTTTGGCATGGTAGAAGGTGTTGTGTGAGACCATGTTTTCTGCCAACATAATGACATCAGCATCTTTTACTAAGGATTTAAGTAAGGTTAAGTTAGAACCTCTGTTGTCATACCCTTCAAATCTTCCTTTGTTTGTTTCGATAATCTTACGCCAGTTGGACCATTTAACTTGTCCACCTAAGACAAGAATGGTTTGATTGCTTAAATCATAAGTGTGAGAATTAGAAGATTCTTCACTACTACGATTGATCTTTTTTATGATGCTTTTATTGACACATGTCTTTTCAATACTTTCATAATCTGATTCTGGATAAGCCCATGCAATACGAATGGTTGCATCGACCTTGTCTTTGACCCATTTAAGTGAAACGATGCTGCCTTCTTTCAAATCAAACTTATCAATATAGGTTTGATAGACTTCATATTTGTAGCCTTCAATACCACATACATCTTCTAAGGTTGTCCCATTGGCACTTTCATAAACGACAAGTTTGTCTTCTTCTTTAACAACAAAAGCATGATCGAATAAACCAATACGTGAATCAACAGGTTCCATTGCTTTTTCATCGATGAGGATACGATAAGGGAAATGTCCTGTTTTATATTTGTCGGGCAGCAAGCTTAGTATGTCCCCTTCATTTAAGCATAGCGATCGCACAATGCTTTCTGGGATAACTATGCTATTAACACTTCCTCCATAAGTTTGTAGTTTAAATATACCTTTAAGCCCTTCATGAATATAGGCTTCTTTGTCTTCTTGAACAACTTGTATGACAGGCATTTCTTTTTCTAAATGGACATCATTGTTTCTTTCTTGCCACTGTTTTAATTTTGCCCCATAGACATTAGCTGGCATCCCATTTTTTAAGAAGGATGCTTTCTTTTCTAACCAATCTAAGAATAGATCATCATAATCTTCACTATAGGGAATTCTTTCCTCTAAGAAATCTTCAATGATGAATTGTCCCTTATTCAACATAAAGTAATAAAAAACATCTTGTTTTAATTGGTTTTTTTCTACTTTTACAGGTTCTTCTAAAACTAATTTTTCTTCTTCTATAAAGACACCTTCTTGTATCAGTGTATACATCTTTCTATGTGTCTTTATAATTTGTAAATAGTTGTCACAATCATTAGATTTTATTTTATCTGCTAGCAGTGCTGTTTCACTAGCTAGTATCGACAACAATACTTCTTTAATAGATTTTTCTTCATTTAACATAGTATTCGCTCCTTAGATAAGATAAAAAGCCGAATTAAAAATATCTTTTAAAACGACTTCTCATATCTATAAGTTCTCTCTACTACTTTCTCTATCTCTATTATACAAAAATATTTTAGATAGTGCAAACGTATAAGAACAAACTAGTCTATAGCAGTCAACTATTGATCTAAGAGACAAAGAACATACTAATATCATGATAGAAGTGTTAGGTGGTAATTTTGTGGCTCTACCAGTTAGAAAGGATATTAATACACCAGATGTTAAATGAGATAATATGAGATTATTAAATGATGTAGTTAGTTTAGAATATAAGGATACTAATGGTAGTAGCAGTTCGGTTAATAAGCAAATTAGAAAAGCAAGTAGTCAAGCTGGTGAAAATGGGTTTGTTTTATTAAATCTCGAAAGCATGGATAAATTAGACAGATCATACGAAGATAGCTACAACACATATAAAGAGAATGTATTGCTTATAGAATTAATGTAATTTTTATGATTGAAGATAAATTTCAAAATGTTTTTATTTACAATTAAAAAGGATGTAGCACAGTCCATCACGGTCCGTGGTACATCCTTTTATTGTTTTAATTATACCATACTATTAAGGATTGTCAATTACATCATTAAATAATATAAAAGTAATACAGTTATAAAATAAAAAAGATGTAGCACAGTCCAATCGGTCCATGGTACATCTTTTTATTATTTTAATTATACCATACCATTAAGGATTGTCAATTACATCATTAAATGATACAAAACTGATGCGATTTTAAATAATAAGTTGTAACGCAATTCCATAACGGCTTGCCTTACAATCATTTCATATATCGTTCTGATGTTTACTAATAGAATAAAGAAGATTAAGAAGTAAAAATTTTAATAATAACTCGATTGAATATATTTATCACTTATATTGCCATATTTTTTTTCTATGGTATAATATTGCCAAGGAGGATTTAAATATGAAAAATATATCTAAATTAATTATGGCATTATTATTAGCATTATCCTTGTCAACAGCAACTAATGTATTTGCTCAAACGACAGATCAATCTGGAGGTATTGAATACAGAGATGAAGATGGAAACCTTGTTGAAAGAGAATCCGAAGAAGTTGATCAAAATGAACTTGCAAGAGTAGGTATACAAGCTATATCTAATGTAGAAGACGCTGATGAAGAAGGTGAAGTACAAACTAGTCCTAACGAGAATGCACATCAAGCGATTGCTCCTATTTCGGCTGATATATCAGAAGATACAATTAATCCAATTTGGTTTGTTGCTGGTGGTATATTAGTGCTTGGTGGGATAGGTTATTTCATCAAAATGAATAAGAGTAAAAAAACAATTTAAAATCACACGATACCTCTAACACAGAGGTATTTTTTTTGATAAATAATTGTAGGTACAAAAAGAATCTGAAATCACGATTGATTTCAGATTCTTTTATTATAAAGATTGATTTGTATTTTGTAAGATAATGTTTATATGATAGAAATAACTCTACTTATTACGTTTTTCTTTGTATTCATTAGACATCTTTAAATAGATAGCAACCCCAATAAATATCAATAAACCTAATCCTAGGGATAAAGCAAAGATTAATAAGAATGTATCCATTATTTTTTACCTCTTTTGTAACGATTGATTTCATCGTTAAATTTTTGATTGTTACGTGTAACATCTGCATGCATCTTTTTATAAATTGCTCTTATAACAAAGAATACAACAATCAATATGGCAATGATTCTAAGCCAAAATACCAAATTATTTAACATGACTGTTTCCCTCTTTCTTTTGATTTAATTCTTGTATCTTATCATATAAGATAGAAGCACTTTTAGAAGGTAAAAGGTTTTCTAAATCTTCTAAAGAAGCTTCCATTACTTTCTTATATGAGCCAAAGTGTTTTAAAATGTTTTTCTTTCTTACTTGCCCTATTCCTTCAACATCATCCAATACACTGGTGAACATTGATTTAGAACGTAATTTACGATGGAAAGAAATGGCATAACGATGGACTTCATCTTGTATTCTAGTTAGAAGAAAGAATAGCTCACTACGTTTATTAAGATGGTATTCATTGAATTGATCATCCATAATATGAGAAGTACGATGTTTGTCATCTTTGACCAAACCAATGACTTTAATGTTTAAATCCAATGAATCAACAATATCCTTAGCAATCTTGATTTGTCCTTTACCACCATCAACAACTATCAAATCTGGTTTTTTTAAGGATTCTAATAAAACACGATAGTAACGTCGATAGATAACTTCTCTCATAAATGCATAGTCATCTACACCTTGTGTTTCTTGTATTTTAAATTGTCTGTATTCTTTTTTAATAGGTAAACCATTTTCAAATACAACCATGGATCCAATTGAGTTTTGTCCTTGTAAGGTAGAATTATCAAAGGCTTCGATACGATGTATATCCGTCTCTAACTTTAATAAGTCTTTTAATTCTAACAAAGCTTTTTCTAAACGATTGTCTGAATTGGTTACCATTTCATATTCTTGAGACAATAACTTCTTCGCATTCTCATCTGCTAAAGACAGCATCTTCTTATGGTCTCCTTTTTGTGGAACCAATAGTTTCTTTTCTAACAAATCATTTAATGTAGAATCAAAATACTTGTTGTCGATATACACATTAGAAGGAATGGTATTGACTTCATAATACTGCATTAAGAAAGTTTGAATGGTATTTTCTACATCATCTATTAAGGCAAAAACATCACCCTTACGTTCGATTAAGATGCCTTGTCTCATAATCATGATTTGAATAGAAATGTAATCAGTGTTGTAAGCAATCCCTATGTAATCACGATCTTTCATATCATTTTTAAAGATGCTTTGTTTATTGGTCGTTACCTCAATAGATTCAATCAAACTTTTATACATAGAAGCCAATTCAAAATTTAAACCTTCACTAGCTTCATACATCTTACTTTCTAAATCTTTGATGACACTCTCTGTATTCCCCTTTAAAAAAGAAGTAATCCCTTTAACAATGGGTTCATATTCTTCAACACTCACTTCTTGAATACATGGCGCCAAACATTGATTCATATGATAATACAAACACTCTTGTTTAGGAATCGAATTACACTTTCTTAACGGATAAATCTTATTGATTAAATCGAGTGTGTCTCTTGCTGCAGAAGCATTTGGATAAGGACCAAAATAAGAGGCTTTTTTATCCTTGGTTGAACGAACAATTAATAGTTTGGGATGTCTTTCTTTAGTTAACTTAATATAAGGATAAGAAGAATCATCCATAAACATAATGTTGTATTTAGGACGATGTTTCTTAATTAGATTAATCTCTAATATCAAAGATTCTTTCTCATTAGAAGTTATGATGATTTCAATACGATAGACTTCATTGACCAATAATTGTGTTTTACCATTATGGACTTTTTGAAAGTAAGAAGATACCCGCTTCTTCAAATCTTTGGCCTTACCCACATAAATGATATTACCCTGCTTGTTCTTCATTAAATAACAACCAGGACTATGCGGTAAAGTCGATAGTAATGTTTTTATATAATCGTTCAATCTAACACCCCCTTATAAAGAAAAATCAGTTATTTCTAACTGACTTTGGCTTGTTTACATCTTACACTTTTTTGAACTATTTTTTCAACAACATAGGTGGTTGCTGAAACAAAATCAATTAAGTTTAACACTTCACCACTTGCTAATTTATATTGTCCTTTATTACCTTCTATTTGGTACTTATCAAAATCTATAAAGGAAGTAACAATACTAGAAATGAGCTCTTGGACATTAGAAAAATCATCAATAATATCAGATACAACTTCGACAAATTGTTGTGGACTTAATGAAAATAAATTCTCAATAATATTCACATCTAATTCTGATAAAGTAACATTGTGTCTTAACGCTAGCATATTCTTCCCTCCTTGCTATGTTAATTTTATCACTTTGTTAAAAAAAAGTAAACAAAAAATGTGCATAAGTGATAATTTTTTTAACCAAACGTTAACAATCAAAAAAGAACGATAAAAAATATCGTTCGATTGTATTACATAATATATTGTTCTTTTTTCTTTAAATGATGAGTTGTATTGATAAAACGAACGGTTTGAGTTTCTGAACGCATCGCTACAGATTGGGTATAAATGGTATCCCCTTCACCAAAACGAATCCCTTTTAAGAAATCAGTATCAGTTACTGCTGTTGCAGCAAACTGTACTTCATCACCATGAATCAAATCATCTAATGACAACAATTGATCCAACTCTAAGCCCATTGATAACATACGCTCTTTTTGGGCATCGTCTTCTGGTAATAAACGTCCTTGGAAATCGCCACCTAAACATTTAACTGCAGCCGCAGCTAAAACACCTTCAGGTGCACCACCAGAACCAACCATCATATCGATATCACTTTCATCAAAACAAGTCGCAATGGCTGTTGAAATATCACCATCAGAAATCAACTTGATACGACATCCTAAACGACGACACACATCGATGTGCTTTTGATGTCTTTCACGTTCTAACATAACCACTGTAATCTCTTCAACTGGCTTGTCTAATACTTTTGCCAATGCAATAATATTGTGATCTAATGGTAAGTCTAAATGTACAACCCCTTTTCCTTTAGGTCCAACACAAATTTTATCCATATACATATCAGGTGCATGTAACATTTTACCTTGTGGTGCAACCGCAATAACCGCAATCGCTTGATCTTTTAAAGTTGCTACTAAAGAAGTCCCATCTAATGGATCTACTGCAATATCAATCTTCTCTGAGTTGTGTGAAGTTGGATTACCAACCACTTCACCAATATACAACATCGGTGCTTCATCCATCTCACCTTCACCGATAACAATGGTTCCTTCAACATCGATATGATCAAACATACGACGCATCCCTTCAACCGCTGCCCCATCAGCTGCATTCTTATCTCCTTTACCAAGGTACTCAGCAGCACGAATGGTTGCTACTTCAGTTACCCTAACCAAATCCATTGCAAGATTTTTGTCCATTTAACTATTCCTCTTTTCTAAATTTAATAAAATTTCCTTGTACTTTAAACCAGGTTGATAACCACCCAAAGAACCATCGCTTTTAACTACACGATGACAGGGTATCACAATCACAAACTTGTTCTTGTTACAAACGTTACCAATTGCCCGACTAGCCATAGGATTTTTAACTTTAATCGCTAAATTTTTATACGATATAATCTTACCATATTTTACCTTTGACATTTGTTGTAATACTTTTTTTGTAAAGTCATTACCCTCATAATTCAACGCTAAGTTAAAATCTTTACGTTTTCCTTGTAAATACTCACTTATTTGACTTTTGGCTTGTCCAACCATACTTGTCTTTGTATAGTCTTCATCCACCTTATCTACACTATAAGAAACGCTTGTTAACACCTCTTGATTTCCTTGTATAAGTATATAAATATCATCAAACTTTACACACGCTTTCATAACATCACCGCACTTATTATACAATAGATTAATATTTAACACTTAAATATATACAATTTAGACTGATTATCATATAATGATTACAATAAAAGCAAGGAGAATGTATATGGAAAATTTATTTAGAGATACTTATATTGTTATCAATGATGACAACGTCTTACATAACTTGAATTATTTAAAAAAGACATGCTCACCTAAGAAGTTTTTGTTTGCGGTTATTAAAGGTAATGGGTATGGTCATGGTTTGATGGATATGGCACTATTGGTTCAACATAGTAAATGTGATGGGATTGCTGTTGCAACTGGGGATGAAGCCATTGTTGCTAGACAATATGCTGAAAAAAAGATTCTTAATTTAGGGGTTACACGTTTAGAAGATTACGCAGAAATGGCCAACAGTGATATTACAGTAACAGTCGCATCTATGTCACATGCCCAATTCTTATCACAATTGCCTTTACATAATAAATTAAAGGTTCATTTAAAAGTCAATTCTGGTATGAATCGTATTGGTTTTAACAATTTAAGAGAAATAAATAAAGCCATTGACTTAATCAAACAAAACAAGATGATCAATATAGAAGGTATCTTCACTCATTTTGCAACTGCAGAAGATTACCACTTAGAAGATTACATGCACGAACAAATAAAGATGTTCAAACACATTGTAGAAAAAGCCAATCATTCTTTTAAAATGATTCATTGTACCAATTCTGCTTCTTTGTTAAAGTTACATGACAAGTTAGATTTCACCACTGCAAACAGAGCTGGTATTGCCATATATGGGGCTTTACAAGACAAGATTAAAGACCAGTATGATTTAAGATTAACTTGGCAATTAGTCTCTACCATTGTCCAAGTCAACAATCACCAAGTAGGGACCAAAATTGGTTATTCTAACAGATATACCACAAAACATGAAAATGAATACATTGCCACTTTACCAATTGGTTATGCCGATGGTTTACACCGTAAATTAACAGGTGCAATGGTTGTGACTGAGAATGATATCGTTGGTAGAATATGTGGTTCTATCTGTATGGATCAAATGATGGTATCTTTTGACCAAGAAGTTGAAGAAGGTCTTGAAGTTTATATTATCAGTGAAGATGATGAAAACAATGTTTATACAACAGCTCAATACCTAGAGACTATCACCCATGAAATATTTACTTCTATTAGCCATCGTGTCCCTAGGTTTCATGTTTATAATGATCAAACAGAAATGTTATTCAACGATTTATTGTATTTAGGTAGTCAAATCAACTACATTCAAATGAGACGTCAAATTCAAGAACTATCAGAGATTATTGAAGAAATGGATCCTGACTTTATTGATGATGAAGATGAGGTATTAATCAGTTAATGGTTGATATACAAACCTTACAACTTCTCCAATATTACGCTTTAAGGTGTCAAAGACTATATACGAAGTATCAAGAAGGCTACGATAAAGATTGGTTGGATGGCGTCATGTATCATCTGATCCAAATAAATTTGTTATTGATCAAATCAAATTTAAATAATGAGCAATACCAAGACATTCACCAACAAATAGAGACTTTATCAAACTATGCAAGTATTGATTACTTTCAAGTGTGTTCCATTGTAGAAAATCAACTACCCTTATTATTAGAAAAAATCAATCAAACATTAGACAAACAAAGCTTAACCATCAAAAAAGACTAGATAAGGTTCTAGTCTTTTATTTATGCTTATTTTGTTTAATTAGTTCTTCTTTAATAAGAAAAGTATTCTCTATTAA
>Ga0268261_10002833_pt1 | contig 12543 bp, 8 predicted proteins | sample TergutNc150P1_FD_190353 | JGI IMG/M metagenome (GOLD analysis project Ga0268261, IMG submission 190353) | Nasutitermes corniger P1 segment gut microbial community from laboratory colony in Florida, USA - Nc150 P1 (SPAdes) (version 2) | ecosystem: Host-associated > Arthropoda: Insects > Digestive... | reverse complement strand
GGGGCATGGATATTTGTCTGTTGTGAGTGTCGTGTGTTGTCAGGTAGAGGTCTCTGCGACGAGCTGATCACTCGTCCAGAGGAGTGCTACCGACTGTGCTGCGTCGTTGTGTGTGATCTAGAAACACCAAGAATGGGTGCTCCATAATATATGACATTAGTCGCCTAAGGGTTAACAAAGGAAATGTTAAATCCCTTGTTCTTTTCTTCAAGTACTCATAGCATACATCATGATGTTATAAACTTTTTACAGATTGTGCAAAGGTAAGAATCACAAGTATAGAGATATTTCTAGGTGTCTGGCCTGGGCCAGCTTAAGAGTTTGAACCCCTTAAGCTGGGACAGCTTGGTTGGTACAATCACTGTACTATGACCTGGATGGGCAAGAAATGTTACTCTACTCTAGACCCACACAGCAGCTTACTCGGTGGATACCAGGAACTCACTGTTCATACTATTTGCAGATGGATTTGTTTATAAGCAGAAATTGAGGCAGAACTTTTAAACAGAACCTCAGAAACTTGTGAATGTCCACTAGTTTTTGCCTAAAATGCTTTACATGCTAATTCTTTTTCTCACAGATGGTACAACTGATGTTACACGCACGATACACCTTGGAACTCCCACAGTTGAAGAACGTGAAATCTATACCAGCTTACTCATGGGATGCATTGATATTGCTTCTACTGTATTCCCTGAGGGTCAGACACTCTCATCAATGGAGATATTAATTAGGGCACCTCTGTACAGCCTTGGGTTAAATTATGGACATGGCAGTACTCATGGCATTGGTTTCTGTCTTGCTGTTCATGAAGGTCAGCTACCACTAATGTGCATGCAGCATTTATAATCACAACTAAAAATACTTTTAACTACAATGTAATAAGTAAATTTTTCATGAGTTTGGTACCATGCCATAAGGACAGTAGAGTATGCAGTCTCCTAATCTATGCTCCTTTATTGCAGCTTTCAACACTACTTACAATGAGAATTTCTTTGGATCCCAAGGTAAGACCTATTAAGTTTGATTATCTAATATAAATATTATACTGTACTGTTCTGTTACTGCAAAGCACAGCTATCAATATTGATGATGTGATTCTATTATCATTATTTGTGTTTCATACAAGCTGATGGACAAAAAGACTTCAAGCACTTTCATCTTACCCGCAAAACATTCCTTGTTGATTCTTTGCCTCTTTTCTGGATGTCTTCTAGCAATGACATTACTGTGTTACTACAGTTATTTACTTATTGCTAATTCTTTGTAAAATTTTGCAGAACCAGGATACTATCAAGAAAATGAATTTGGAATGAGGCTGGAGAATATAGTAACTGTTGTGAAAGCAAATGTTACAGTAAGTAACACTAAAATTCTCAGCTAACGGTATAATAAAGTCTGGGTTGCTAAGATTTTACCATTACACTTTCCTATAAGGTAATGACAATGAAAGTTCTTATTTTGCAAGACTTTAAAATCTCTAAGAAGTTCAACAAGGTACTTTGTTAGAGCAATCCACTACATAAGGTTTAAGTTATCTGAGCAGTTATGTCTCATCACTGGTAAACAGTTACCAATAGGTTGGAGAAGCATGATGCCTCCATCTTCAGGGTCAAGCAGTTCTTTAAGAAGAATTGTTGCAAGTATCAATATTATGCTTAGTTACAATAACTTGACTGTTGTCTACTCATACACATTATAGACTTCCAATGATACTTCTAAAATCATGACCTCATAGACTATAAACCTCAAAAGTTCTCTCTCCATAAAATTGCTATGACATTATATTTGAGCATTTGGTCTTCTGATTACAACTGTCAGTATGGGTTTTACCTGAATCTTAGTACTGGTGTCAGATTTTCCCTGTATGATTGAGTTTGTCTTTTGGGTACTCTGAGCCTGATTTTTCAAAATATACAAAATAATTTTCATGCATTTCTCTCTCCAAGAGGAGCATCTTTTAATTGCCATTTTGGAAGAAAGGGTGGAGTGAATACATGTACAATGTGAAGTACATATGTAGTTCAAAATTCACCGAACTGTAAATATTCATCTTTGGGAAAAGAACGCTTTATCTTTATTATACTAAGAATATGTTGCTCTTTGCCAAAATAACCAATGGGAAGCAAGATGCAAATGGTTGACAATCACTAGGTATGTGACTGCCAACCCAATAACTGGAATTAGAATAATGAATCATTCTACAAATGAAAGTGACAATGTTAAATCCAGCTTAAGCAATTTTAAACATTAAATGTAACTAGCACACTTGTGTTAGTGTATACTTCCTTCTTTTTCAGTTGGGAAAAGATCCAAGTTTTCTGACTTTCAAACCGGTGACTCTGGTTCCCTACGACAATAACCTCATTAACCCATACATTATGAGTAAGAAACAGGTGAGAACATCATATTTTTAACAGCAGGTATGTGAAAATAACATTTTTTCTTTGTAACTTATGGTTTAATTATATGCTTGTGTTTCAGCTTCTGTGGTTAAATGATTACCATGCAAAGGTCCGTGAAATTGTTGGAGAAGAAATGTTGCGGCAGGGTCTTAATGATGTCTACAAATGGCTTCTTCGTAAAACTGAGCCAATACTTATATAATATCACTTTCTGAAAGCTGTATTACCAAAATATGGATATTAATTACATTTTTCTTGATATCAGGATAATCCCTGTATTTCAAACTGAGAGGTCATATTCATACACAATTTATAGATATAGTTCACGACTACTCCTTCAACAAGGTAATACTGTTAATTAATAAAAATTAATATACAATATAATATTGTTTTATTGATTGAGGGCATGTTGATGTAGGGCAATGATTCCCATCTTTTCATGATTTGCTGATCTGTTAAGACGGCAGTGGGGTTTTGTTTTCCAAGGACTAGTTACAAATCTGTTTCACATTAAAAGTACAAATAATCTGCAAATCTAATTACTTGGCAAATATAACACAATTATTTAATACAAAAAAAAAAAATCTTTGCTTTAAAGAAAAGTAGGCATATCTACTAAACTTAAATGTGCTGAATTGCAATGCAAGCTCAAAAATTTTATCACCTATACACTCACTCTTACATACCAAGTATAAATAGTTTCATTATCCTTATGAGCTCATTAAGGATTTCTCACTCCTCCAGTCTTGTATTACATACAGGACTTTTGCAACCACACATCTCAAACTCTTTGTGGACAGATGCTACATTACATTTCATAGACCATGACTGTCTTTACTGCTTTTATAATATAAGCATACTCTGAAAAAAGTCCTAAATTTTCTGTTTCTCTGCCATACATTCACCAGGAGATTTACTGTAGTAGTTCCTTACATGTCTTTGTTTGGAAGTGTAACACATGACACTACAAGCAGTCATTGCAAGAAAACTAGATATATAAGAATCTCTTTAAAACTTCTGACTTCTGTTATTGCATTCCATTAGTAGAGATTAATAAGTTACAAGATTATTTAAAGCAGATATGACTATATATTTTATACACTTGTAATAGACTGATTTTCATATTAAAACAATTTCAACAGTTTATGATGTATATAAGACACAAATGAGTGACTAGCTTTTTACTTAATGTATCATACATGACCATTTCAAGATGGCTTGTATTTTTTCCATATGTAGTATATAGTAATAGTTTAAACAACCAATATCACCTGCAACAATGTCAGAAAACTATGAACACCAGAAACACTACATGGAAATGAATTAAATCTAAGTTAAGAGTTGTAAACTAATATTTGCAGTGTACCTTGTGAAACAGCACTGGATCTTCACAACTGCTGATGTACTGGTCACTGAATTATAACAAAAAACACTTCAATTAGGGAAAGGAACTGATCTCTTCCAGATGAATAAACTCTGAAATGACCTAATCCAATGCAGAGTTTTTAGCATGTTTTCCCTATCCTTCCCCAGTAACATACCAAATTCTTTTGTCAATAGAAAGAAAAAACTCCTACTGTCACTTATAACCCATAACCAGCTGTAGAGCATTCATCATCAATCTATTCATATTCCCATAAGCTGAGTCCTTCTCTCCTTCAGACAGAGGACAGAAAGGTGAAAAAGGGCCATAACCAGAAATACTAGAAACAAAAAGTCTGTTTTATTGTCACATTGGTTGCTGTTATGATTCAGTTACATTTCCTACAATTCAAATAAAAAAAAAAAACTGAACACATACAGTCTTATAGCACAATCAAAATAACACACATTTTTACAAAGTTGTCATACACCAGCTCTCATTGGTGGTGACACAAGGATCACTCCATCCCCACGTACAAACAGCATTGGAATGTTTCGCTTGGTAGTTTTATACACTTCTTCATATGTTTCTTCATCAATTTCAACTGTCGTAACAGTTTCTTCTGCATCTCCCAGTACCATATTCAAGTGCTGATCATATGCCTGAAAAATTTAGTACAGCCACGATTAATGCGTGTAAGCTTCACTCAACAGGGTATTTCCACTTTATCAAATGTGCATGCCAGGTAATAAACGTAGACACATATATCAATATTACACTAATATGCACAGTCACAACTCTTGATTCCTTTCTACAAACATGTATTCTGAGATGCTGGTGCCTGTATAATCATAAACACTTCTGTATTGACATGTATGGTGGACATCATACTGGCACACAGGTGGGTAGAACATAACAAAGTATTGAAGCAGGTATTTTGATCTGCTAGTTAGTTAGGAAAATTAAAATAAACAGTGCCCCAAGAAAAGGGCATAATGTAGACACAGTTACAGCAAACTGAGAACTTTTGGTGCAGTTTTTATAAAACTGAAATCCAAAAAACTGTTGTACCAATTTACTGTTACAAACCAAATTTACTTACATGAAGTCTTCCTCTCAGTTCCCTCTCATTTCTCATTTTCACATATATTCGCTCATCTAAACTAAGACGGACAAGATCTAAAGGCTCCTTCACGGTAATCGCAGGTACCTAGAATGGATAACATTACACTGTTGGTTTCACAGTACCTGCCACTACATTTGATGGGTTTGGTGTCTCTTGTGGAGTTGACAGCAGGCACAGAAGTACGCAAGTTATTCAACAGCATTGCCATCAGTTCATAAAACATCTGTGGTTGCAGCAAGGTTCATATAAGTCTCATATTGTTTCATATTCACTACAAATGCATCCCGTATTGACGGCTGTACATCTGCTACAGATTTCTGAATGTGTGTTAAAAGTGATCATAGGTCTGTATGTAATTCAGTAGTAGTATACTATACTATGGCCAAATGAAAGACAAATTCAACAATCCATATCCAGGATACAGAAATACGAGTCATCATTATAGAGAAATTTGATTAGGAAATGCAGAAACATGTTATTCCCACTATGAAAATCAAAAGAAATATGGGCCGTATATGGCACCGTGGGGTACAGTAACCTATTTTTAAGATTTCCGTCTGCTAGAATATGACACCGTACAGACTAGTATATAATACCGGTGTCGCAGAAGCTTGACGAGCCCATTTTCAAGGCAGTCCATGTCCTCTTCCAGGACTACTCTGAAGATGGAAGCCGCAGACTCAGTCCAAACGGTACCTGCATTACATACCAGTCTTCATGGTGTCATATCCCACAAGACAGAAGTCTACGTAGTCAGCAATTCGAGTACATCAACGTTACAATACCTGCTCTGTATCGTCCGCCATAATTGTACAACATGACTGGAAATAAACCAACGATTCTATGCCAACGACCGTCTCAGATCCTACCTGTTTTACATTGGACGAACTTTACTGTGTGTCCTATGAGACTGTTTTATAGCATGAGTATACGCTACGCGACTCCATTCCAACATGTACCGAACACGCAAGTTCAAAGGAGGCGGTGATGTAGGCCTAGATGTGTAACGCCATTTTCTATGTTTGTGCGTGCAGTTTTTGTACTTTTTGAAATGAACAGGTTGTAATTATGACAGTGCATTAACGTTTGGTGTGCTTTACAAATGGATTAACATCTGGAGTGAATATATGTGTGTCTGGTAAGTATTTACTCATGAGCTTTCGATTTCATACACACGCCTTGACACTTCCTGAACTTTGGCCGTATTAAGTGCCTAACTGATTACGTTACCCATTAATAAAACTGTAATGTATTATTCGTTTTGTAAAGAAGTAAATCTCAGTAGAATTATTTTTAATTTTTTATAAAACGAATTGTCCGTTGATTTATTGGAAGATCATGATATGTCGAAAGTCAAATGTCCGTCGTTGGGGCTTGTAAATATTAAACAAAATACAGCATCGTTTGTGGAATTTTAACGCGTTGTTTCAGTTGACACCGGGAATTTGTTACATACTCATAAATGAGGAGAGCGTCGAAAATAATTCGGAGAAAGATTGACTGCCGAAGGTTATTCCTGTGAATTCCTGTGCATTATGTCACGCTGTTTCTCGTGATCCGTTTCTTTATACGTATGTACAAGTATGAAGTATGTTGTACTCAGTGCGTATCAGTAGACAGTCATGTCACGTTAGTAATGAATGGTTGTAGGATGTAAGCAGTATGTTTGCTTGTGGTCGTCTTGTTTAATTGAGCCTGCTTTAATAAATTCCGTTATTCTGTACTTGTGGTTGGTTACCTCTAGCAGGGTTATGTTCAACATTTTACCTGAATGTTTACATTTAAAACACAAATTTCTTTCTATTGTAAATGATAGACGCGAAGAGAAACTGTTTGGTCCTAAATGTAGCGAGTGGTAACATAGATCAAATCAGAACCAACAGAACTTTGGAAGTGACTCTTCGCTGGACGTATTAATCCCAGATGGGCTACCAGATGACAATGTTGATGTAGAAGACAGAGTACAGTAAAAAAAATTATTTTATTTGGAACAATGTGCAGATTGTGATTTATTTGATATGTATTGATGTGTACTCCAACATTTTTGTTGACAGTTTTGTAATCATCATTTATTTGTAGTAAAATTAGTTTAGAATTTGAAACTTGCCTAATGGAACAACAGTGATAGTGAAGACTGTGCATGTTGTGTCTAGAGCTGAGCAGCAGATACTCAGTAACCAGTCCACTGAGCATGTTATGCTATTAACAGGAAGACCATAAAGTGCTGTACATTATAATAGTGTACTTTTTGTAATTGTGTGACCGGTGCATGTGTAGTGTATTTCTTCATTGCAAGTGTACGATATCTGGAATATTCCCCACAAGATTAAAATATGCTGCTATCAAACCAATTTTTAAGAATGGGGATAAGAAAAATGTAGCAAACTATAGACCAATTTCTATATTGCCATCATTCTTGAAGATCCTTAAAAAAATAATGTATGTCAGACTTATGAATCATCTGGAAACTAACATTATTCTAGCCGCTGAACAATTTGGTTTTAGAACTTCATCTTCCACCACACAAGCTTCATTTAATTTTATTAATAATATATTAAATGGATTAAAAAAAATAATGTTGGAGGTATCTTCCTTGACTTACAAAAAGTCTTCAACTGTGTAAACCATGATATTTTATTAAATAAATTTAGTTTTTATGGAATTACAGGAGGATTCTTCCAACTAATAAAAACCTACCTACAATATAAATACCAGAGAGTTGTCTTAAATAACAATTGTTCTATGTCCATCTCAGACTGGGGTGAAGTGACCCATGGTGTTCCTCAGGGTTCGATACTTGGCCCCTTGCTTTTCCTTTTATATATAAACGACTTACCACACTAAATAAATAAAAACAATAAAATTGTCTTATTCGCTGATGATACAAATCTGATTATCTCAAACCCAGATCTGATAAAGTTGAGAGATGATGCTAACAAAATTCTTCAGCATATACAAGAATGGTTTAATGCTAATCTGATATCCTTAAACTGGAAAAAGACTCACTTTATGCATTTTACAACAAAAAATAATCCCTCTAATATCTTTGACATAATATATAAAGACAAGAAACTAACTACAGTTGACAGTATAAAATTTCTTGGCTTAACTCTGGATAATTCGCTGTCATGGAAAAAACATACTGAGGCCATTGTACCTAAATTGAGTGCATCCACCTTTGCTATGAGAATTGTACAACCCTTCCTGTCCTTGGGCTCCTTGAAGTTGATGTACTATTCATATTTTCATTCAGTATTGACCTACGGAATAATATTCTGGGGTAATACCCCCCACAGTAATGCTGTTTTTAGAATGCAAAAGAGAATTGTCAGGATTATGGTGGGAGTAAGAAATAGAGACTCCTGTAGAGAGTACTTTAAAAGGCTGGAAATATTGCCACTACAATCTGAATACTTATTATCACTCCTGCTGTTTGTGGCTGAAAATGTTGACCATTTTAGATTAAACTGGGCAATTCATGGCTTTAACAATAAAAATAAATCAAATTTACATCTACTGCCTTCAAAATTGACAGTTTACCAGAGGGGACCTTACTACTCTGGAATTAAGGCCTTCAATAACCTGCCCACCTATGTGAAGAATCTTCTCCAGACTAGGAAACAATGCAAATGAGCCCTGAAAGAATTCTTACACTTCCATTCATTTTATAGCTTAAATGAATTTTATAACTATAATAGACTTTAAATATTTTAAACTTGTAATCCTGTATTGTCACTGCTTATTATTAACCGACTGGCATACTACTTTTTATAACACATGGCGCACCTATAAATACTAATTTTTAGGCAAAAGTGGCAATTTTGTACATTTATATTTTATTCATGCAAAATTAATTTTTATTGACTTCAATACATACCCCTGTTGTGCTGTGATGTTGGGTTGGTCTCTGAATTGCGTCTCACAGCCGGCTGTGTATTAATGGACCTAGCGAGCCCGGCCGTCTCACAGACGTCTGTGTATGCCAATGGGTTAATTTGAAATGTCATATTATAAGTGCTTTAGATATAACACATTTTGTAAATTCAGACAGCTACTCTAATTTAATATCCTTCACAATTCTATCCTTCTTCATTTGATCATCACATGAACCTTACAACATAGGTTGATATGTATTAGTATTAAATGCTTGCAAGTAAATTTTTGTTTCTCTAAAATGTGACATGTATTATGTATAATATGCAATATTTTTGACTGTCTTTTCCATGTTTTCTTGTACATATTTTGCCTCATTTTGTTGCACAAATTGTGACATATTCTATATCCTATGGGCTATGGCCTCATGTAGTTGGATTGAATGAACAAAATAAATATCATATCATATATATCACTACATGGCATAGGCTTAGCTAGTTATGACACTGATTAATCAGTTAACAATGTTTCAGTGTAAAATAGTTATTATATATTTAAAGACTGAATTTCAGTGGATTGAGAACTAAAATAATTATGGGAATATAAGAAAGAGTAATATGGAAGCTGTACAGTGTCATTCTTATTTGTTGTATAGAAACTGAAGATAGTGCAGAAAATGAAGATTTGCTTATCAGCATAATATCAGTGAACTATCATGTGTACTGTGTAAGAGCTTATTTTTTTATGTGAATATCGGCAGCACGTGTGCGTGTGATAAGGTACAATACTGAAGTGGCTTCAGGTAAAGCTAAAATAGTTGGTTTCTATTCTGTTCCCATGTTGTGGTACAGTGGGTTGATGGTTGAATTAAATCTTATCAGTACCTTTTCTGTGGTACTTACGGGGACAAATTTGCAGCAGTAGAGCTTTATATCTTTGGCTTTATTTTAAGCTGTTTGTTCAAAGTCTCCAATGCTTAGCCGCAGTGTTTGCCATATACACTTCAGTGTGTAACTAGAATTGTTGTATTTAGATTGTGGTCATCTAGTATATGAACCAATGCAGTCTGCTAGTTGGTTACTAGTGCTTTGGAGGACTGTGCTACCTCCATATTCTTCAGAATCTCAGATCTGAGCATTGTATATACTTTATGTTTGTCTAGTAATACAGCGTAGCAGAGATGTGGAAATTTTGAATGTCCTTTTTTCATTTCTACTTGTGAAAATGTCATACTTAGATAAAAATTGTTACGACTTGAATGTGAAATGCAAACATATGCTACTTGCCTACTCATGCTGCAAAAACCAGGTGTGAGAGGTTTAGTTCTTTAGAAAGAACCTGATAGTGATAGGGTTGAAAGGTCTGTATATGGTTTTAGGGTTTTGTAAATGGGAATTAATATGCTGTATATGCAAAGTGGTCTGATAGAAAAAAGAAATACATTTAAATCACAGTCATGCATCACTTAACGACTGGGATACATGGCGAGAAATGCGTCGTTAGGTGATTTTGTCATTGTGCTACAAACCTAGATAATGACCTACTACACACGTAGGCTATATGGTGTAGCCTATTGCTTCTAGGCTACAAACCTGTACAGCATGTTACTGTACTGAATACTGTAGGCAATTGTAACACAATGGTAAGTAATATAATATTATAATCTTATGGGATCACCATCGTATATATGGTCTGTCATTGACCAAAATGTTATTATGCGGCGCATGCCTGTTTGTCTAAAGCATTTCAGCCATCTAAGTGCATCTGCAGTTAGCAGTGGGTCTTATTAAAGCCTCTTAAAAACCTTGATTTGTTTTCATTTCTATGGGTTATCTTCTGGAGGTCTTGTAACAAACACATATTATCACCTTACACAATAAAATTTTACACAATAAAACCAGCAGATGCACTAATTTTAAAATAATATTTTTTACACACAATTTTTCATAACTCCAACATGTTTCGATCTGTCTTAATCATCCTGAGGGATTTGCTGAACATCAGTAAAGCATAGGTAGAAACATAGATGGGTTATTAAATGCATTAAAATATGTGCATGAAATGTCTGCAGATACTATAACATTTGTTTGTAGCAGTGTGTACAACTGGTCCATATGATGCAGAGGTTGTAGTTGTATGGAATTTTGTAGTGGTTCATATCAGGAGGGACGTGAAGCTTATGTTTTGGTAACCAACATGGAGTACCAGGTTGGCTACTGGATGAAGTAGCAATTTATTTACAGTGAAACTTTAAAATTGCAAAGGTTATTTGATGGACAGTATACATTAACTCTTTCATAGTGATGATTATATTGTACACTTGATTTTGATCTTATCACAGTAATGAAGTAGTAATTTAGCTGTGGAAATGTGGTTTAATTGTTATATATTGGTGGCAGACAATATAGCTGTTCCTTTCTTCTCTCCATTTTTTTAATGCAGTTTAGGCATTACCAAGCCTATTTCCTCGTGTACTAAGCAGCACTAATCAACGTGTATCGGAATTGTATCATAAAACTACAGAACACTGTGAGAATTTGGGGGTGGATATGTATTTACATTCTGTTTAACATATATCTTAAAACAAACATTCTTGGCATGAAACCATCAGATGATTAATCCAGTGTAATTGCAGAAGTTACACAAGATCACTGGAGCCGATGGTTAATGGCAGAAAGAGTCAATAACCAAACATAACGGTCTAAACAAAACTAAATTCTGTTTTGTTTAATAGAATGATGGTTTTCAGCCTATACTAGGCCATCCTGAGGGTCACAAAAATTAAAAAAAAAAAACATACTGAGATAAAATGTACAAATAGTTTCATAATGTTTAAAATTGGTTAAATGTTAAAATACATAAGAGAATTACATGTAAGATGAGACATTTGTAGACTGGGTATGCTGTCCTGTGCAGTGTACGTTGTAGAGGGAGCCTACATTACCAGTTGGATAGACAGAGAACTGGCCCATATGTGGTCTTTGTAGAAGATAAAGATTCAATAATGTACTGGGAATCAAAACCCCCAAGCGAACCAGTTCGTACCCATCACTTTGCAGACTGAGGCCCATCCATTTGATATCTGACCTTGGTGGTAATTGAACCTGACGGTTATGGATGTGAATGGGAATAGCCATTTTTCAGCTTTACCGTTGTAACATTTGTCTCCTTGAAAGGTTACCAAGTGGTTGATACCAGCTCATCGAAGGGATCACAGTTTAACAATTTGGGGCATGAGGGAAAAATAAAAAGTCACATCCTGGAATGAGTTCTGGTAATTGTTCGTAGTGGGTGCCACTGATGTAATATCCTGTTCTGGTTGTGTTGGACTAGGGGTGCTCAAAAGAAGACATTTCTCATACATCTGCTTTGTGGAGTCTGGGAAACAGTTAAGTGATGTTTGTCGTATAATTACGGAATTCAAGTTGAACAATAGGATTTGCCTGTGAAGTGTAAGACCATAAGTACTGGTCTTCTGTTGGCCTAACATATGTTGGCCTCAGAAATATGAAGCTGAAGTAAATTCTTGAGCCAGCAGCATTAAATTTATGGTACTGTGCCCTGTGTTTGTATGTCATTGCTGAGTTTTAAACTGGGTGCTGCTGCTGCTGCTGTTTTGAATTTCTGTATTTCTGTTTGGGAGTAAACCTTTAACCCTTTAAACCCCGAATTAAATCCCATCTGCTATTTGCTGGCATTATTAGCTCACCATTTTCTCCACGTTAGCAGGATAAGGGTTAAATCATTAACCATTAGGTTACTAATGTCATATATAT